>WNFI01665368.1_pt1 | contig 18434 bp, 17 predicted proteins | sample 5400471 | NCBI WGS metagenome assembly WNFI01 (sample SAMN13153348, study PRJNA577476) | soil metagenome | isolation source: 100 cm saprolite on Douglas fir-dominated hillslope | place: USA:California | collected 2013-09-17 | reverse complement strand
GCTCCCATCACAAAGGAATGAATTATGAAACCAGAAGCAACTAGCATTACAGTCGACCTCGCCGGCGGCAAAAAGATTTCATTTGAAACCGGAAAATTGGCCAAGCAGGCTCACGGCGCGGCCGTGGTCCGCCTCGGCGACAACGTTGTGCTCGCCACCGCTACATCGAACGCCGATCCCCGCGAGGGCATCGATTTCTTCCCGCTCACCGTCGACTACCGCGAATACACCTATGCTGGCGGACGCATCCCCGGCGGCTTCATCAAGCGCGAAGGCCGCATGAGCGAACGCGAAGTGCTCACCAGCCGCCAGATCGACCGCCCCGTGCGCCCCATGTTCGCCGAGGGCTTCAAGTGCGAAACGCAAGTCATCGCGTTCGTTCTCTCTGCGGATACAGATAACGATCCCGATGTTTGCGGCATCAATGGCGCGTCCTGCGCTCTCACGATTTCCGACATTCCGTTCCTCGGCCCGCTGGGCGCGGTGCGCGTGGGATTGGTGAATGGACAGTTCATCGTCAATCCGACTTACAACGAAATGCGGGAGAGCCTGCTGAACATCATGGTCGTCGGAACCTCCGACGGAATCGTGATGATCGAGTCGGGCGCGAAAGAAGTGAAAGAAGAGACCGTCGTCGACGCCATCGAATTCGGCCACACCGAAATTAAAAAGATCTGCGCGGCGATCAACGAACTGCGCGCGAAAGTCGGCAAGCCCAAGCGCACGGTCGAAGCCCCGAAGTTCGATGACGCCTACTACAACGACCTGAAGAAGCGCGTCGGCGCCGACCTGACCGACCGCCTCGACACGCAGAAACATCCCAAAGCCGAAAGCTACGCGCTGGCCAAAGAATTGAAGAAGTCGTTGCAAGCCGCAATCCCCGAAGACGACGAAGAAGCCCAGCAAAAATTCAAGCACTACTTCGAGACGCTGCGCGAGCGCATCTTCCGCGAACAGGTAATCGAAAAGAAACGACGTCCCGATGCGCGCGCCTTCGACGAAGTCCGCCCCATCTGGATCGAAGCCGGAATTCTCCCCCGCACCCACGGGAGCGCCGTCTTCACCCGCGGCGAAACCCAAGCCCTGGTCACCGCAACGCTCGGTACCAGCGATGATATGCAGCGCCTCGAAGGTTTCGAAGGCGAAGCCAAAAAACGCTTCATGCTCCACTACAACTTTCCGCCGTTTTCGGTTGGTGAGGTTGGATTTATGCGTGGCGCAGGGCGCAGGGAGATTGGACATGGCGCGCTGGCGGAGCGGGCGTTGTCGGCGGTGTTGCCGTCGGAGGAGTCGTGGCCTTATGCGATGCGCGTCGTCTCCGACATTTTGGAGTCGAACGGATCGTCGTCGATGGCGACGGTTTGCGGAGCGTCACTCTCGCTGATGGATGCGGGCGTTCCGTTGAAGGCTCCGGTGGCCGGCGTCGCGATGGGGTTGGTGAAGGAAGGCGACGAGTACGCCATTCTCACCGACATTGCGGGCGCGGAAGATCATTACGGCGACATGGACTTTAAAGTTGCCGGGACGAAGGATGGCATCACCGCGCTGCAAATGGACATTAAGGTCGGCGGCATCACGGCGCAGATCATGCGTGAGGCGCTGGCGCAGGCGCAACGTGGACGGATGCATATTCTCGGCAAGATGGAAGAAGTTATCTCCAGCGGACGCGAGAAGATTTCGGATTACGCGCCGCGCTTCTACACGGTACAGATTCCGGTCGACAAGATTCGCGATCTGATCGGGCCGGGCGGCAAGATGATTCGCAGCATCGTTGAGCAGACGGGTGTGAAGATCGATGTCGAAGATTCCGGACTGGTGAAGGTGGCGTCGAGCGATCAGGCGTCGGCGGCGAAGGCGTTGCAGATTATCGGTGACATCACGGCGACGGCCGAGGTAGGGAAGACTTACCTGGGCAAAGTCACGCGGCTGGCGGATTTCGGCGCGTTCGTCGAGATCATTCCGGGCACAGAAGGATTGCTGCACATCAGCGAAGTGGCGGAGCATCGCATTGCCGATGTGCGCGACGAACTGAAAGAGGGCGATCAAGTGCTGGTGAAGGTGCTGGCCGTCGAGGGCAACCGCATACGGCTGTCGCGCAAAGCGATTTTGAAAGAGCAACGCGCGAAGATGGGTGGAGGAGCACCGCCGAGCGATGGTGGATCCGACGGCGGTGGCGCACCGGCGGCCGAGGGAGAAACTCACACTCCGGCGCCGACGACGGGAGCGTTCGTGATCGAAGGCGGCGGAGATTTTCCGGATGAGCCGTCGAGCGAGCCGAACTTTAACCGCGAAGGCGGGGTGTCTCGCAGCGGTGGTGGCGATCGTCCGCAGGGAGATCGTCCACGTAGCGGAGATCGCGGCGGGCGCGGTGGTGGTGGACGTCCCGGTGGTGGTGGCGGACGTGGCCGTGGTGGACGCGGCGGCCGGCCGGGTGGCGGCGGACGCGGTGGGCCGGGAGGCGGGGGACGGCACTAAGTCTTTGCCACGGATTTACGCGGATAGAAAAGAACAGAAGGGCCACGACTCAGGTCGTGGCTTTCTCTTTTGCAGCACTAACCGCAGGTGGAAAACCGGTGAACGTCCTGTCTGTCCCGGATTTCAATTTCGGGCAGCTGTTCAGTGGCAGGTACTCGAGACAAACTCCAAAGCTTTCTTGTTTAAAGTGGGCGTGAGACTTTGCGCGACTTCGTTCGCTAAGGGACAAATAACGCTGGTATCCGACCCGGCCTTCTTTAGGATATCCAATTGAGTTAAGGCAGCAGTAGCGTACCCCTCGGCGGTGAATAACGGATCAAGTGAGTGAAGCCGCTGATAAGCTCGTAGCGAATTGAGAGCCGCTGCTCTCGCTGCCGGGATATTCCGAAGCTCCAAGCTCGCCGATGCTAGGCCTGAAGCGGAGTCCGCCAGCTTGCGCCAATATCTGGAGTGACAAACAAACGGCGCAATTGCGCCATAGACTAGTGCCGCTTCGAAGTAGAGCGGCGCTGCTTGCTCCAAGCGGTTTGTGGAACTGTAGAGCTTCGCCAGCCCGAATGCTGAATCTGCTAGGCCAGCCGCATCACCCGTAGAGCGACTGTAAGTGTTTAGTGCTTCGACGTACGCGCGTTCGGCCGCTTCTGCTCGGTTTGTGGCAGCATAGATCTCTCCCATTTCAGCATTGATTCGTGCGATTGCCAAGGTTGAGTCAGCGATGGCCGGTTTCCTTCCGTTACGCGCCCACTCATCTTCTGCCTGCCTCCAGCCCTCCAATGCTTCGTGCAGAGTTGATTCAGCCTCTGAATATTTTTGCTCTTCCAGTTTGCCCTCGGCCATTGCACCTGCAGCTTTTGCCACCTTCCATGCGTAGTTCGGCACGTCTGTCTGTGCGAGTCTCTTGTAGATCTGCCTCGCTTCCGAAAACGCTTCCTCCGCTTGCTGGGGTCTGCCCGTATCGAGGTAGAGGGCACCTAAATTGTTATAAGAGATTGCGCGCTCCGGATCGGCCGCCTCTGGTTCCTGTGTCGCCCACTCGCTAAAAAGGGACGTGACGTCCTTGGCGTATGTCTCTGCGGCGTCGTCGTCACAGAGTTCCTCATACACGATTGCGAGATTTCCGAGTGTCATCGGTGAGCCATGGCCGTTTCCGACCCCATGCGAACGCTGAATCGTGAGAGCCCTTGAGAGGGGTTGTCGAGCCCCGCTATAGTTGCCCATCGTTATCAGCAGCATGCCGAAGTTTGTGAGCACGTTGGACATTCCGAGTTCCAGTGCGTTGGCATTCTCTTTGTTGAGCAGTTCGAACTGCTCAATGCTTCTGGAGAACTCGGCGGCGGCACTTTGAAACTTGCCCATCAGACAATGAACGTTGCCAAGGTTGCTTAAGGCATTAGCCTTCAATATTTTGTCGTCGGTCGTTTCGTCCGATCCTCCCACATCCAAGTTCACTGCTTCCGATAATTCCTTCTCAGCCTCGTCGAGGCGCGAGGTGTTCTTATAGAGCGTTCCCAAGTTGTTCAATATTAGCCTTCGCATTCTCAGATGCTTAGGGTCTGTCGGATGGAGGGAGTCCACCTGTGCCAAGACTTGGAGTCCTACCTTCTCCGCTTCACCATATCGATGCTCACGATCCAGCAGCACCTGGTAATCGATTGCATATGCAAACACGTTCGGACGATATCGATAGGCTTTCCCTTGGTATTCCAACGCCTTCAGGGGTTCGAATTTCAGACAAGCCAGTTGCCCTAGCCGAGAGTAGTCCTCCGCCGCTCTGTCGATATTCTTTTCATCTTCTGTAGTGGCCTTTTCGAGAAGTTCCTGAGCCTTGTCAAATTCTCCTTGTTCGAGGAGTTCCTTCGCCTTAAGTGATAGAGCGACGCCAATGTCAGAGCTGGCGAGACGTTCGCTTAGTTCCAGAAAACGATTCTTCCAGTCGTCTGCTTCTTCTTGGAGACGAGATTCTTTTAATGCTCCTTGATTTACTAGTTCGCCCAGTTTCTTTTCCAACGATTTGAGCACGTTCGAGTTCAGGCGGGGACACTGAAGATGGACGGTGACGTTTCCTTGAACACCGGCCGTATTGACACTGCAATTGCCACTTCTTTGCTCGATTGAGTTAATGGATTGCTGCTGCGAGTGGGCCACTGATGCTAACAGAAGGATGAGGAACGCCAGTCTCATTTCGTTTTTTGCTTCGGCTGTGTGGGGACGCTCTGCTGTCCTTGATTTTGGTTCGTGACGTTGCCTTGGACGCCTCCAGTATTGCTTCCGCTGTCTGTACTCTGACTGATGTTACCGATCTGCTGGACAGGAGCCGGCAACACAACCTGGGGTTTGCTGATCAAACTTGCGGGTGAGAAAAAGTACACGATCACGAACACGGCCATCGCCCCACCCGCTCGCAACCAACCGCTGAGAATGACGCTCAGGAAGCCCGGAATGAAAGCCGCTACTCCGGCGGCGGCTAGGGCGAGGACGATTCGAAAGACAACGTACTGGAAGGATGATGGGTAGGGAAACCAAAAGGCGATGGTTATGAGAAGCGCCACAAAAAGCACTCCAAAAGCGAAAACAACCCTACGCTCCCGCGCTTTATATCCCTGCCGTTCCGGCATAGCAAATTATAAGCACACCACAAGACGGAGACTTAGCTTTTTTGATCTATAAATCTGGGCACATCCAGGAATCTGGGGACAGACCTGACGTTATTCAATTCTGCGAATCTTGGCCGCATTTGGATAAATCCTTCGTCGCGTGGGTTCAGGTGTCCCCGTCGGCTTTCGCTCAGGGCAGGCTCTGACGGGACACGGGTGAGGTTTGGGGTGTGCGGTCCCGCCAATGGAATTGATGGGCTATTTTCGGAGGTCCCTCCGGGACCGTGGTGGTGGACAACTAGCTGTATGGGTCTGGGGTGCCCACACGTCGAAAATCGCGACGAGTGGGGCAGCCTCGGTCGTGGTGATTTAGGCAGAAAAGGGGCGTGGGAGCTGGGTTGCGCGATCCCACGGCTTGCAGGGTGGCGAGACATAGGGCACCCCCAGTTTATTCACCTCCAGAGAAAACCTGGGCAGGGTCCCCGGTTTTCCGTCCATGTTCGTCGATTAATTACTGTCCATGATCCCCCTTTCGTTTCTCGTTTGAGAACCGAGTCCTTTGCGCGGCGCAAGTCTCAAATCAAGAACGGAATCCATCGCGCCCGCACGGTTCGCATATATTGGGCATACTGAGGGTCAGCTCGTAAAAAATCTTCCTCAACCATGCTCTTGACGGGGATGAACCAAAACACTCCAAGCCCAAGCAGGAGCAGGTTCTCCGGACTATAGGCACGCAGCAAAAAAGCGAGCGAGGTAAGCAGGCCTCCGGTGTAAACCGGATGGCGCATGTAGGCATAGGCGCCGCGCCTTACCAATTCGCGCTGTGCCGGCACGAATCCAATGTTTCGTCCCAAGCTGAAACGGGCCCAAATCACGACTAACAGGCCCAGAATTGCGATCGAGTTGGTGAACCAGTTCGGCGCCACCGGACGACCTTGCTGCAAAAGGCTGAGAACCAAGAGTTGCCAGTAAGTGGCGACAAAGGCGAGCAGCCAATACCAGGGATTGGGCGTAACTCGCTTTGGCGGCCGGCGTATGATCATGGTCCCAACCAGAATCAGAGTGCCGAGCGCGGACGTGATCAACGGCAGTCCGTGATGCCAGTGCTCGTAGCGATAGAAGGCCAGGTACGCCAGCGGCACGCAGGCGACTGCCGCGATGGTGCGATCCAGCCAGGGTAGCGAGAGCACATGAATGAAGTTGAAGGAAAGATTCGGTGCACTGTCGGGTGCAAATACTTGTTTGGTAGCCATGTTGTTTTCCTCGGTTCAGAGTTCAGAAAATGTTTCAATCGCAAGTCTCGCAGCAAGACACCGGGTGAGGCCTATGCCGGGCTTTCTAAAAGATCAAGGTCCAGGAGCCCACGTCCGACGGATCGGCCGGTCTGTCCCCGTTCGCGACGACATCGCTGTTCGCCGCCGGCTGGACCGGGCCGAATCCGAAGATGGCGCATGAGCCCTTCGGGTCCACAGCACATGAGCCGAAAACCAAACCATAAGAAGCCGTACCCACGAAAAGCGCGAATAAAACGCCAGAGCGAAGCTTTTTCATGAATGTGCCTTCCTTTCCGCCTGCTTGTCTGCACAGAGCGCACCAGCCCAGGGGCCCCTTTTTCGCCCTCACTTAACAACTGCGGAAACCGCAAGGCAAATCGGGTCATGAGAATTTGTGCAAAGAGAAAAATTCGACCGGAAACAGGGGGAAGGAATTTCTCCAGGGTTTCTTTTCGGAGGAAATCTGGGGTGTGACAGGACGTTTATTCTGCAATTGATAAAGCGCCGCGGATACCGGGAGCGCGATCTGGAACGAATATTCGTTTCGCGAATTCAGCAACCGCGAGTCAGTGAATTGAAGCGTGGCAAGTCAATTGGGAGGGAGCGAAGTCGAAACCTCTATTTCGGCCGCGTTTTTAACCAGCCGTAGAGGGCAAGCAGGGCACAGCCCGCGACGGACGCCGCGATGACGATAAGTGGGCGCATAACATTGGAGCGTTCACTGACAAATCAGCGTTGCTGGCCCGCTGGTTATTGTGGCTGACGTATTCTGCACTCCATTGCTCACCGTGAACTGAAGATTTTGGGGAGCGCTCGCGGTGACCGAGATCGTGCCAGAAGCGGAACACGTGGCTTCTCCGGTCGAACCAATTGTAGCGGCTGTGGCGCCAGTGCTCGTGGGCGAGGTTTTCCAGGAAAGGCCATCTACCTGCGAAAGCTCTCTACTCTCGCCATTGGCGAAATTTCCCGTAGCCGTGAACCCAACCTGCCCTTGAGGATTGCTGGTAGTGGTCGCCGATTGGGGACTTACAGTGATACTGGTTATGTTTGCATGTCCGGCGCCGCAGCCGAGGGATGCAGACGTCGCCAAAATTCCGACGAGAAGAATCCTCAAGTATTTCATATAGTCACTCCGGCGAATAAGATGTCTCTACCTTGCTGAGGGGTTGGTCTTGAATACCTTGCGCAGGAGGGCATTTGGGCCTCGATCCGGGTGGATCCGGGGATCCGACAACCCTGGGAAAACCCAGTGCACACACACCGGCCGACCGCCAGGGCCAACCGAATTCGTTACACGGTGTGATTTCAGGGGCTTGTCGCGACGCTGGAGGCACCGCTCTTCCACGGTCGTGCACAGCGGCGGCGGGCGGTCCCGCACACTCTCCATGCTCGCAAAAAACGGCAAGACCCATCGACTCGCTCAGGACGGGCTATGGGCACCCAGATCTTTGGTGGCAGCGGGACTCTGAATCGCATGATGGAGGCTTCGTGGAATCCCACCTTCAAAGAACAAAGGTGGGCCATCCGGCGAAATGCCGATGCCGAAGAGCGCATAGAAATTGCTCGTGTAAGCGGAAACCGCCTGCTCGGCAAATCGAACCCAGAAACAAACTCCGGAGCGCTGCATCGCGCTCCGGAGTTTTATAGCGAACTTCGCGTTGCCGCTAGTTCACGGTGAAGCTCGTGGCGCTGTTGACGATCCCGCCCTTGGTGGTGATGGCGATCTTGCCGGTCGTGGCGCCGGTTGGAACTGTCGCTGTGATCTGAGTGTCCGAGTTCACAGTGAAAGTCGTTCCCGTGGTCACTGTAACGGGTCCGGTGAGGGCCGCCGCAGGCACCGTCGCCGTTAGATAAGTGGAGCCCGAGAGCGTCTTCGACGTAGCAGTCACGCCGCCGAACTTCACCACCGACGCGTTAGTGAAGCCCTGCCCAAACATGCCGACGTGCGCACCCTCTCTCTCTGCGGTTTGCGACGGCTCCAGATGCACGAAGGGCGCATCACCCGTGGCTACGCTGAAGAACGTGCCTTCGCAAGCCGAGCAGGAACTGGGGCCGCCCACCGGGGTGGCTCCATACACCAGCCCGTTCGTATTCTGAATCAGAGTGGACAAAGGTGCAGCCCCGTCAACCGCTGGATTCGTCGGGAGCAGGAAGGCTGTGAACACGTTGGCGGCAGTCAGTTTGTAGATGCTGCCTTCGCCAGTAGGCCCGTAGGAGCCGTTAACCCCGTAGAAGCTTCCGTCGGTCACTTGCAAAAGATTCACGTTCGTCCTGCCGGCATTGTCCACGCAGGAGGCATCGGTCGTTTGGACGAAATCGTGCAGATCGGTAAAGACTCCGGCAGTAGTCAGCGCGTAGATGGTTCCGAAGTTATTGGTTGCTCCCGTGTTTGTGGCTCCGTACAGCTTTCCATTCTTGCCCTGAATGACGCCAGTGCAGGGGTTGTATCCCGAGGAAGCCGAGAAGTCGTAAATTTCCGTGAAAACGCCGGCCGTGCTGATCTTGTACACGCACCCGAGAATGCCGTTGGAACAGTTATAAAGCGTGCCATAAAGATTGCCATCGGTGCCCTGGATCAGACTCGAAGCGGGTCCGCAGTCGCTGCCTGAAAACGTGTGGAGATTGGTGTACGCTCCCGCGGCGGTCAGCTTGTAAACATTCCCGCAGCTGTACGGATTATATCCAGTCACGCCGTAGTAGTTGCCATCTGTGGCTTGGATTGGCGGGTATAGCGGCTCGGTGTCGCCGTTCACCCCGGTGAAGTCATGTACATCGCTAAACACTCCGCCTGGGGTCAATTTGAAAATGCTGCCATTGCCGGTAGGAGTGGAGAAGCAGGTTCCGTAAAAGTTTCCGTCGCTGCCGAGCGTCAGCCCGGAGAAGCAGAAACCCCAATTCGTCGGAAAGCTGAAGAAGACGCTCTCCACTCCGCTCGGGGAAATCTTATACACCGCACCGGTGTTGTTGTTCGTGCCACAAAACAGCCCAATGCCGTACATATTGCCGTCGCGGCCCTGCACGATGTTGCCTTCGGGCTCGCAGGCGTCAGTCGGAACATTCTGGAAGTTGTACAGCGGGGTGGGAGTTTGAGCGTGCGCCGGAACGGCCGCCCCGGCGAACATGACGACAGCCGCGAGCATGCTCAGCAACATTGCCATCATGCGCGAGCCAGTACCTTGGCGATGATTCGACTTCATTGTTGTCTCCTGGGAGTGAGTTGCGTTCAGGTCTTTGTTTTCGTGGGAGACCTGCCTTCCCGCTTCGGCAACTTTCGCCCTAGACCACGTTTTGGTCAATGGTCTAGCGATGGTGAGTGGGTAGTATGCGTCTGGCGAGATAACATCATTAGTTATTGGTGTTTACGGGGATTCATTGCTTGAGAAACAGCCCGAATCCGTAAGCCTGAAAGTGCCATTTCGCGCGATTACGTCGAGTGATAAACTCAAGCTCCCTTGCCAAGCTCTCTTATGGGGTCCAATCAGGTAGCTCCGGCTCTCGTTCGCTTCGGCGTATTCGAAGCCGACCTCCGCGCGGGTGAACTCCGTCGGAGCGGTATCAGGGTCCGTCTTCAAGATCTACCGTTTCGAGCGCTAACGCTCTTGCTGACTCGTCCCGGGGAAGTGATCACGCGCAAAGAGTTTCGCCAGGCGCTCTGGCCTTCAGACGTCTTTGTGGACTTTGAGCAAGGGATCAGCAGCGCCGTTATGCGCCTGCGTGACGCTCTGAGAGACTCGGCCGACAACCCAGTCTTTATTGAGACCATCGAACGCCGCGGCTACCGCTGGATCGGTCCCATCCAACGAGCGGAACCTATCGCGGACGAATCCAAAGCAAATGAGTCGCCGGAAAAGCAAACAATTCCAGCAGTAGCAACCCCGCCGTTAAGGTCCTCTCCGTGGAGGAAGATGGTCTTTGCCTTTCCCGTGTTAGCAATACTTTTCGCCGCGTGGATATCCCGTCCCGTTTATCGCAACGCCAAAGCGAGCGCGAAATCCAGTCCTGCGAGCACCCAACCCCTTCATCAAGCCGCCAATCGCGAGGCCGAGGACCTTTATCTCAAAGGCCGCTTCTACTGGAACAAGCGCACTCCCGACAGCCTGAATCAGGCCCTGGAAGCATTCAATCAAGCCATCGCTCACGATCCCAACTATTCCGATGCTTACGTTGGGCTCGCCGATTGTTACAACCTGCTGCGGGAGTTCTCGGCAATGCCGGGGAATGAGGCGTATTTCAAAGCGTTTGCCGCCGCGAAGAAGGCGGTTGAGTTGGACCAGCAGTCTTCGGAGGCGCACGCCTCGCTGGCGTTTGTTACCTTTTGGGGAATGTGGGACGCCGCAGACGCCGAAAAAGAATTCCGCCGCGCGATCGAACTCGATCCGAATAACGTCAAGGCCCACCACTGGTACGCGACGTTTCTGAATGCCCTTGGCCGCCACGATGAGGCTTTGAACGAGATTGAACTTGCGCGCAAACTCGCCCCGGACTCCTCGTCAATCCTTGCCGACAAAGGGGAGTTGCTATGGGCGGCGGGACATCGCGACCAAGCCCTGCAACTGCTGAAACAACTTGAGGCGGCCGAACCAGATTTCATTTCGCCTCACCTTTACTTGAGATTCGCTTATTTCGAAACTGGAGACTATTCCAACTACATTGTGGAGTTGAAAAAAGACGCTCTGCTGACCCACGACGCGGCGCAATCGTCGGTTGCTGAGGAGGCGACGAACGGTTTTGCGAAGGGCGGCGGCTCGGCAACCCGCGCGAAGCGCTCAAGTACCTGGCCATCTGCGTCCAGTCGCATGACCAGGTCGTACTGAATCTTAGCGATGACCAGGTGTTCATCAGGCTTCACAGCGATCCGGCCTACCGCCAACTGCTCGCTAAAATTGGCCTGCCGCCGGTCAACTGAAACAGAGAAGAAAGACCGCAACGAAGACCTATCACGCCGCGCTCCAGCATGATCGGGCTGGTTTGCAACAAATTGCATCTTGACCGGACCACATTCTCACTTCACAATCTACCTCGAAGCGGACCCCTGCATCGCTCAACACCGATACCAGTCCAGAGGAGGACCGACTTGTGAAACCCATCGCTCGCCCGCACAGAACCTCTTCCACTCTCCCTGACAAACTCCATCACAACCTGAATGCTTATGCCTTGGCCGCGAGTGCGGCGGGAGTGGCCGCGTTAGCCGGTACATTGCCCGCCGAGGCAAGAGTGATTTACACGCCGGCGAATATCCAGATTGCTCCTCATCACCACTTCCTTATCGATCTGAACCACGATGGCATCGCCGATTTCGTGATCTCGAACCACGTATTTCGGTCGATTGATATCGGAGGGCGCACGCTACGGGCGAAGCCGCTTGTCGCCAACAATGCCGTGGCCGGGTTCAAGGGCGTCGTCTTCACCTACTATGCTTCGGCATTCAAGGCAGGAGCGACGATTGGGCCGTCGCAACCTTTCTTGGGCAATATCCTGGCGGCTACTGGGACGGAGTACGGATATATCGGCCAGTGGCAAAACATCACGGATGCCTACCTGGGGCTGAAGTTCTACATCGGAGGAAAAGAGCACTTCGGGTGGGCGCGGCTGACGGTGAGTTCAGGGACCGGAACCATTTCGGCCACGCTTACCGGTTTTGCGTACGAGACACAAGTCGGCAAAGCGATCGTCGCGGGAAGCACCACCGGGGCCGAAGATGCGGGAGATGCAGGAATCGAACCTGCGGAAGAGCACATCAGAGGATCGGTGTCACAGTTGGGGCTGCTGGCAGCAGGTGCGTCCGCAATCCCGATGTGGAGACGCGAGGATCCTATGGTGAAGTTGCCGGCGCAAGGTTCTGAAAACTAAGAAGAGTTTCTCGAGTTACTCGACAGAATAATGTAGGCCGGGAACAGTTCCCGGCTTTTTTTCGGCCTCGAGCGTCAAGGGTTGACCAAATAAGGATAAGGATAAGGACACAGAGTTTCCTGGGGGAAACTTTTCTCGTGTGCGGGCAGGAAGTACTCGCCCGATTCCTTATCTACTGTGCTCCGGCTGATTTTATTGAGTACAGGGCGTCACGTAGTTTACGAAAAATGATTCCCGAGTCGCGAATCATGAATCGACGAAAACCCTTCATTTGAACGCATATCTCGCGATCAAACGCAGACTACACGCGACAGAGCCCCTGCGATGGCAGTCTGCTTGCTTTCACGCAAGTAGAAGAGCCGCACTGGCTCATGGAGGATTCTGTGAAAATTCGGTTTCAGTTTCGCTCATTTATCCCCGCGCTGGCGTTGACCGCCGGCATGATGATCTGGGGCGGCTCTCTCAGCGCGCAAAACACCACGCCGTCTGATCCGCAAAGTCCGGCTCAGACCCAACCTGCACCTGACACTGCGCCTTCGCAGACTCCGCAGACGCAGACTCCCGATGCGCAGAGTCCGAGTCAGACTCCCGATCAGTCGGCTCCGTCAACCCCGTCGACCTCGGATACTCCGAAGTCGAGTACGCAGGCTCCGGCGGCGACGGACGCCCAATCATTTTCCGGCACGGTTGTGAAATCCGGCGACAAGTACGTGCTGAAGGAAGATGGCGGCACGACCTACGACATCGACCATCAGGATGACGTTGCGAAATTCGAAGGCAAGCGCGTGAAGGTGCACGGCACGCTGGACCCGACCGGCAAGAAGATTTTGGTCCAGTAGAAAGGAGGGCTGAGCAAAGTTTTACCACAGAGGACACAGAGAAGAGCATGATGAGTTTCTCTGTGTCCTCTGCATTTAAAAGGCTTACTGCTTCATTCTCTCCGCGATGGTGACTACCCAACCTTCGGGGTCTTCAAAGGCAAATTCGCGCATGCCATAGAACTGTTCTTTTAGTGGCATGGTGATCTTCGCGCCATTTTTCTGAATAGCGGCGAGTGCTTCTTCGATCCCTTCTACTTCAAGGAATAGGCGAGGCTGCCGCCGATGGGCTTTGCGCCGAGCGCGGGATAGTCTTCGGCGACCGCTTTCTGGTCGTTGAAGAAAATCTCCACGCCTCCGGCGGTGACGGAGCCGAAGACGTAAGGCGGTTGGTCGGGGACGGTGATGGCGGGCTGGAAGCCGAGTACGGAGCGGTAGAACTCCATGCTGCGGGCGACATCGCGGACTACAAGATTGGGCGTGAGCTTCTGGAACTTCATGATATGTCCTCTCTGCATGAGTAACGCTTTTGTCGAGAGGGGCACGGGCAACGAAGAGTGCACGCACACCTCAAGTGTGCTCGCAACTCCTCCATCCACGATCCGTGCGAGAGAAAGAAGATCGTAGGTAGGGCGCCTCATTTTTCGTGGCGCTGCCGTGGAGGCAGTGCGCGGGGCCCGCGAGGTACGGAGGAAGGATAGCATGGAGAGGCAATGCCTTGGTCAATGATTTTACGCGGGAAATACGACCACAGGGCTGAAGCCCAACAGAGTCCAGCATTTTACACGGGCCTGAAGGCCCGCTCTTCCACGGTGGTGCGAGCATTTTGAGTTCTACAGGGTACGATCCCCACCCTTGCAGAGGATGCAAGGGTGGGATTTTCCGCACTGAGGTGGGCGAACCTGGAGGGTTGGGAGCCTCTCGCGTTTTCAGGCTGCGGCCGGCGAGTAGGTGAGGGCAGGGAGATCGAAACAATAAGTTCGTCCTTTGAATTTGAAGTAGTAGTGATGAATGCTGAGATCACTATCGGATTCGTCCGCGGATGGGTCGCGATCTTTTTCCTGGGACATCTCGTTCGCTTTCTCCTGCTCTACGGCAAGATCAAAAGCTGAGGGACCTGCGTCGTCGTCTCCGGTGGTTGCTTGCCGTAAGATTTCGCTATCCAGGGCCGGGAAAGTCTGAACCGATTGGTTGAGTTCGGCCAGTGTCAATCGGTCGCTACCGGGCAGATATTGTGAAAAAATGGCCGTTACCTCGGCGGCAACATCTTCGAGGGCGGCATCTGCGCCATGAAGGGCGTGCCAGAGGGCGATGATCCAGGCTGCGTCGGAATCTTGCGGGTGGCGGGTACTACGGGACATGAGTTTCTCCTAAATCAGATAGTGTGCAAAGCACGAGAAACGTTTCGTGATGTTTAAGGGAGAGTTTCGCAGGCGGATGCCGATGATGAGATATGCGAAGTATTGGATTGAGAAGCTGCGGCTGGAACCGCATCCGGAGGGTGGCTATTTTCGGCAGACTTACAAGGCAGATTTAGTCTTGGCGCGGGAATCGTTACCTGAAGGATTCTCGGGTGCGCGGGCGGCGTCAACGGCGATTTATTTCCTGCTGGAAGGGGATGATTTTTCGGCGTTTCACCGGCTGCGGTCTGACGAGGTGTGGCATTTTTATGTTGGGGACGCACTCGTAGTGCATGTGATCGATGAGCATGGGCGATATTCGGAGATTGCGATGGGGCGCGATCCAGAGGCGGGGGAAGTGTTGCAAGCGGTGGTGAAGGCGCGATGCTGGTTTGCGTCACGCGTGCGAAATTCGCGGAGGTTTGCCTTGGTGGGGTGCACGGTGGCGCCGGGATTCGAGTTTGAGGATTTTGAGCTGGCGAAGAGGGAAGAGTTGGTGAGGGATTATCCGCGGCATCGGGGAGTGATTGAGCGGTTGACGCGGGAGTAATGGGGGCGGGTTTGATTTTGCGCGAAAGCCGAAGTTGTAAAAGGGAATTCCTTTGAAGGGCCGCTGCTAGGCGTAAGCGAGCACGGGGTCCTTCGACTGCCCAGCTGCTTCGCCGATGCGAAGCAGCTACTACGCTCAGGATGACAGTCCAAAAAGTTAGAAGCTGCTCGCCCCCTCCATAGAGTTCCACGAAACGATTTCTGCATTCCTTTCACAATCGAAATGGCAAGTGAGTTCGGATTGGGCGTGGGGCAATCCCCCTGCGAAGGCTGAGTGTGGTGAAGGTGCCGCATAAAGTCCGCGGCTGCGCCGTCAGTAGTCTCGCTTCACCAAACTAAAAAACCCAGGAGGAAGTATGAAGTGCATTCGTATTGCGCCTCTCGCCGCCGTGATCGCATCGTTGTTGATCGGCGTACCGAGTGGCATCGCCCAGAGTGAGCCCAGCAACCTTAACCCTGCCGTTCGGCTAACCGTCAGCCCTAATACGTCTTCGTTTGTTTCCATGAAGACGCTTCCGCAAGCAATTTGCGTGCTGCATGCCGAAGGCGACAACGCGGCCGAGCACTCGTTCAAAGTATTCGCCGATGATGAAGGCACGATTCGGTTTCATGTGAATCCGTCAGCGGAGTCGGATCAAGCTGCGCGATTTGCGGTAGATTGCGCTGCGGCTGGCAAGTCGAGCAGCTTCCCGCTGGAACTGCGTTCCAATTCTGTGCCGACGATGGATATGCCGGCGCCCGCGGCTAATGTGAGGACGCCGCAACCGGGAGATGTGATCCGTCCAGCGTTGAGCAAGTCGGATGCGCTGAATCTTTCTAGCGATGAACTAGCGAAGCGGGGATATCCGATTCGTCCCGATGCGAAGCAGGCGCCCTCGGCGCTGGCCACTTGGTTGAAGGCTGTAACAAAGCCTTCGAGGTTAGTTTCTTCACGGCAAGTTGCGCGTCCGGAACTGCGGCACGTACCTCAAGTGCAGGCAAGCAACTTTGAAACCAGCAACAACTGGAGCGGATTTGAATTGCGCGGTGCGACTGGCGCTTACGATCTGGTTATGGGCGAGTGGTATGTGCCGACGGTCTATTACGAGACCAATGCGCACACTTATTCGGCGTATTGGATTGGCCTGGATGGCGATGGCACCAGCGATCTGTGGCAGGCCGGAACGGAGCAGGAGATTCAGGACATTTATATCCTAGGTCTCCACTTTGATTTCACCAACTACTACGGTTGGACGGAATTCCTCCCTTCGCAGCCGACAGAGCAGGTGCTACCTAACTTCACGGTGACTCCGGGTGACTTGATGTTCACCGAAGTATGGGTAGGCAACTCGGGGGCGAGCCCGTCTTTGTCGGGGTCGTACGCGATTGCGTTTGTCGAAGATCTTTCACGCGGCGAGTACACGACCATCTACAACTGCCGCGGAACTTCGATCTTTGGCATCTGCCTGAGCGTTAACCAGACCAAGATCGGCGGTTCGGAAGCGGAGTGGATCATGGAGCGGCCCACGGTCGGCGGTTCGCTGCCAGATCTGGCGGACTACAGCTACAGCTACATGTATGACGCCTATGCTCTGCAAACCAATGGCTACTGGATGAACTATGACGGAGCCAACAACCAGCAAATCTTTATGTACAACGGGAATGATTTGCTGTCGGGAGTGTATCCGTCGAGCACGAGTACGATGCTGTTTTATTGGTTCAACTGGCACTGAGTGGTTTGCGTACCCTTTGCGCAGTGCAAGTCGTCTTTCTGCTGCTGGCGGCGATCCTTATTGGTAGTTCCTTCGGAGGGTTTCTGGGCAGCGGCTACATGATCACAAGCGCGCTTCTCGTCATTGTTTTATGGGGCACTTTTGCGGGGCTCACGATCTACGCTGTGAAACTTGCTGTCGGCGTGGCAAATGAGACTGGCGACCTGACGCAAGCCTTGACGTGGGCCAACCGGTTATTTTTAGCTGTCATGATTCTGTCGCCTGTGACAGGTCTTGGCCTGGCATTCTTGGCATTCGTAGGGTGCGGGCCGTTGTGGCTTCCGAGTCTTTATCACTGGGGCGCCATGATCGGAACCATCCTAGGCTTTCTTGTCTTCTTCTTATTGCCCTGGTTCGTGCGCAAGTGCGTGGACAACACCGATTACCCGACTTGTCATCGTTGGTGGTGGATTGTATTCACGCCGTTAGGGGTTGCTATCGTGTGGGGACTGGCCTGGCTTTTCCCTTATCTCCTCCTTAAAGGTGACATCACTCTTAGCGATTATGCGGCCAGTAATCACATCTACCGGCTTCCTTTCCCTGGCGGCGAAAGCAGTTGGGTGATTCAGGGAAACAATTCCTCACTCAACCACAACAACAACAACTCGAACTCCGGCCAGAAATTCTCTTGGGACTTCCGGCGTCGCTGTGGTACGCCGGTGCTGGCGGCGCGCAAGGGGACAATTAAAACGCTCGCTGACGATACTCACGATGGAATCGGTGGGACGAACAACCAAATCACGATCGATCATGGAGACGGGACGGTCGCTTTTTATCTTCACATTCAGAAGGGCAGCGTGCCCACACGGCTCCGCACCATCAGTGCGGTGGTCAATCAGGGAGATGAGATCGCGGAAGCGGGCTGCGGCGGAAGCGGGCTGCGTCGGAAACAGCCTGACCGGACACATTCACTTCATGGTAAGACCGGGGCAGATGGCCGCAACGACCATCGGCGTGAGCTTCATCGATGTGAGCGATGACAACGGCATACCGCGCACGTTCGGCTCCTACACTTCCGGAAATCGGATAGTGCCCTGAGAAAAGTCGGCAATTTATAGGATTAAATGTAGGCGAGTCGCACACGATTCAAGGGCAGCGATTGGAGGTTAATGAATCCCTTACGCGCTATCAAAACGAGTTGAAATCTCTCGCTTCAAGTATCTAAGTGCGCTTCCATCGCGCTTTCGCGGCTTTCGATGCGATAGATTTTCTCTCGATGGGCGAGAGCTTATTGGCTCTCTGGGAAATCCTCCCGAGTGCAATAAAAAAGCTCATCGACTCGGCAACCCAAGTTCCGAATCGATGAGTGAGCGTGGGCTACATTTGGCTGAGCACCGCATTCCCCCCGGAAAGCAGTACGCTACAGCATGGTGAAGTGTACGCTAGCGTTCATTGCTGGGAATCCCACTTCAGTGCCACACGCATGGGAGTTAAGTGCTAAGGGATTTACTTCTCTGTGGAAATCGTGCCGACCCACTACCGCATTTTCTTGCACGTTGCTCTGCCCCTTCCCCGACTGTATACTTCCGCCACTGCTGGCTCCTGAAGCGCCGTTCGTCGCTAATCTCAAAGAAGCATCGTTAAGAAGGAATATCCCGTGAAGACACTTTTGTGTGTTGCGTTTGTGCTCGTGTCGGCAAGCTTGCCGCTCTCCGCTCAAGTCCAAGGTCAATGGACAAGTACTGGATCCATGCAGTCGGCGCGTGAGCTCAATGCCCAGGTG
>WNFI01437405.1_pt1 | contig 18434 bp, 18 predicted proteins | sample 5400471 | NCBI WGS metagenome assembly WNFI01 (sample SAMN13153348, study PRJNA577476) | soil metagenome | isolation source: 100 cm saprolite on Douglas fir-dominated hillslope | place: USA:California | collected 2013-09-17 | reverse complement strand
CTGGAGCGACATGGAGCGGTAGACGAGTTTCCGATCATAGACAAACCTTACCGCCTGGCAGACTTGGCGCGGCGTCTGCGGTCAATCCTGCACGAAGCGTAAGATCCTCGTGGCCCGCCTTTGCCTCCTCGTGCTTGCCCCGTCGTCGCTAAGGACGCTCGGTGATGCTGTACGAAGACATCGTTCCAGCATCACCAGGAATGTCCGCTCGGGTCATTCTCGTCGATTGCGCCCTTGCCGCTCGGGGAATCCAAGCGAAACACCAGTGGTGCAGCTCCCACCGGCCCACCGGGGCGAAGAAACGTCAGCCGTCGTGGAATTTCCTCGCGCGAGCGGCGGCTGACAAGGCGTGCTTGTTTGAGGTTCAACTGACGAAGCGCGACAGCCAAGTGTGCGCGCTCTGCAACGTCCTGAAGTCTCCCAGGCTACGGGCGGGGATGTTGGGGTAGGCGCTCGCGGCCATCTCGGTGAGCGCCCGGCCGGGGCCGAGTTCGAGGAAGATGCTCGCTCCAGCTTCCACGCAGCCTTCGAGGCAGTCCGCCCACTGGACTGTGTGAGAAATCTGTTTGGCCAGCTTGTCCAAGCCGGCCGGAATGTCGACAACAGGAGAACCATCGATCCCGCTAAAGAGGCGCACATGCGCGTCCGGCGTATGCTTCATAGGAGTTTGGCCTAACACTTTGCGGAATTCTACTGAAGCGTCAGCCAGGCGGAAGGTGTGAGAGGCCACATTCACTGCCACGCGATTGATGCGAGCAGCGCCCAACCCTTTCGCCTCATTGGCCATGGCGTCCAGCGCCACGCCGGCACCGCCAAGGACATAGGCGTCACCGGGATTGACGATGGCGATCGCGGCATCGTGGCGCTTGCACAGGTCTTCGACCGCGCCGCGGGACAAGCCGCGGACAAACAGCATGCCATCTCCCGGCTTGCTGGCCGCGTCCATGGCTTTCGCGCGTTGCGCCACAAGGTCGAGGGCGATCGTGGCGTTCACCAAGCCCGCAACACTCCAGGCTGCCACTTCGCCCACGCTGTAACCTGCAATGATCAGCCTGGCAGGCCACACTTTGCGCAGCGTCGCCGTCGCAGCCAGCGCCTGCAAAGTACAAAGAATTTGTCCGACACGATTCTGGTGAATAGCTTCGTCGGGATCGGTCTGGACTAACGCGCGCGGATCGGGTCCGCCGAGCAGTGTCCCGGCGTGCGCAAAGAGGCTCGCGGCTTCCGGCGCGTCGCCGGTCAAGGCGAACATATTGCGGTGCTGCGGCCCCTGTCCGGAGCACAAGATGGCAAGCGTCATCGACCGCGCCTCATCGGGGAAAGAGCACGGCGATGGTGATCGCCAGCGTCACAATGCTGAACACGGTGCTGGCGATCACCATGGAGCCCACTTCCGGAGAGCGCACGCGATAGTTCTCGGCGAACAGGATGCCGAAAAACCCGACGGCACGGCCGCCAGCAGAATGGATACCCTGGCAATCTCCAAGGGGGCCGGAAAGACGTGAACGATCGCGGCTGCCAACAGCGGCCGGATCACATCGATGGCCCGCATTCGTCCGGCGACAAAACCGAGAGCCATGACGAAGAAATTCGGCGCCAGCGCCATCAAGATCACATGCGGCATCAGGGGGACTTCGCCTCGCAGGTCTGGACGAGGAGGCTCATGGCCAGAAGGTCGGCCGATCCGCCCGGGCTCAGCCGGCGTGTGACGAACGACTGGTGTACGATGTTGGCCCGCTCGCGCCAGTCGCGTTGGCCTACGCCGCCGTCATCAAGAAAACCGCGCGCAGCGCTTTGGGCGAAGCAAAGGCCAGGCAGACCCGCCCGATGCAGAAGGTTGGTGTCCTCAAGTGCGGCGATCAACGCGAAGCAGGCCTGCACGCGAGCTGCTTCGGGATCGTCAGGGGCGATCACGGCGCCCCGATTCAGGGCGGGCAGGCCGATCTCGTAGACGCTCGGAAAGCCTTGGGCGGCCTCCGATCGGGCGCCGCCCGCTCCGTAGCGTAGGCGTGCCCCGCCACCATGGCTGTGCAGCAGCACGGGCCCGTCGAGGATATCACTGCCCCACAGCCGCGCCGCGACAGCTCCGAGCGGGGTTGCAGGATCGGCCTGTCCAGCGGACTTGGCGCCGGCAGCGGCGCAAAGCAAGCCCAACCCGAAGATGGCGCCCCGGTGCGTGTTGACGCCCGCCGTCGCGGCAAACATGGCAGCTTCGGCTTCAAGACCGATGACCCTGAGACGTCCCATGCCACAGCCCTGGGCACCGGCTTCTGCCAGGGCGTGGAGATAGGGATGGATCGCTGTGGCGCTGCTGCGGAATGTGCCGGCGTCCATATCCGCATGGCTGCCGGGGTCGACATGGCTGACAAGTCCCGGCTTCGGCCAGGTTTCCAGCTCGAGCAAAAGACAACGGACGGCGATGGCGGCGATGGCCTCGGTTTTAGGAGCGCTCGCCAACCTCGCCTTGGACGGGCGGTTCTGATGCGAGCGTAGCGCCAGAGCCGTCGTCATGACTGAATCCCACCGCTGAGGAAGAGGTTCGTGTCGAGCAACGCGACATCGCCTGTGTTCTTGACCAGCACCTTGCGTGCGCCTGTATGGAGTTCGCGCCAGTTCACGCCTGCGCCGTCATTGCGGGTGATTTCGCCATCCAAACGCATAGGCGCCGTGGCTTCGATCGCGGCAAGGTCGGCAGTCAGCCGGTCAAGATCGCGGCTGCGAGGGAGCGGCAGGAGAAGATCGAGATCGGAACCCGCGGTCAGATAGTTCAATCCCGTGAGCATCTGCCACGCCAGACTGCCGAAGACCCGCGCCTCCACGCCATGCCGCGAAGCCAGGTCCGCCACTTGCTCCAAAGTGTGCCGCCAGGGCTCCGGTGCACCATGGATGGTGGCGCTCAACTCGAGCGGCGGTGCTGTCGAGACGATATCGTCTGGCTGCATTAGGAAAGAGAGCCGCCGTTTGCCGGCAAACGGCGGCAGAGGCAAACCCAGCGCTACTCCGTCCGTGTCGCCGGGCATGGCGCGACGCGCGACGAGAGGCCGGCCCCGATCGGCCCAGTCGACCACCAACGGTTCTTCGACAAGTTCGTCACGCGTTTTAAGCAGGGAGCGCCACGCCACCGGCGACACGAAGATCAGATCGTGGCGGCGCAACCTCTGATCAAGTTGATTGGAGTGCGAGATCATGCACGCGCTCCGCGATGTCGGCTGCCTTGGGGCGGCCATTTCGAGTTTTGCCGAGAAGATCACGCTGATCTCTGCCGTCCTGCGTGCGGCCAAGTAGCGCCTCTAGTTGTTTAGCCAGTGAAGTTTTCTCGTCCCAGACGGCAAGCACCGCGCCCGTCTGAGCCAGATTGTCCAACCCCGGGGCGAAAACCGGCGTGGACTTGGCCTTTTCCTTGAGGACGTCGATAGAGAGTTTGGTCACCTTGGACATGGAGGGCAGATCCATCACCTCCGGCTCGGCGCCCGGCAGCGCCACAAGCGCGCGAGTTGCCAACGCTGTCGCGAGGAAGGCGCCAGCGGCGGTGTGACCGTAGAGCAGACCTACCGTGTGGCGGCCTTGGATGTCGGCGTAAATCAGGCACTTGGCGAGATGAGCCAGAAACTCGTTCAGCCCCAGAAGCTCGTCGCGCTTGCTCATCCGCTGGCTGTCGCTGTCCACCAGGACTAAAATCGGATCGGCGCCACCGCGCTCCATCGCATTCAGGACGTGGCGCGACAGCCGGATCGCCTCGTCCACGCCGACCGCGGTCCGATCGGCGATGCCGATTACGACCGCACGGCCATCTAACCTCAAAGGCCCGGACCCCAGCAGCACACCGTTGTCGTTCCTGACGTCGTGGCCTTCTGGAAACAACGAGGCGAGAATGTCATCGAGCATCATAGCGTGGGTTCCCATCTCTGTTGGCAAGATCGATAAAGTCCAAGGAAGACAGGGCCGGAACGGCTTCCGCGTCGAAGATGTCTTCGGCCCTCCAGATGTCCATGGCGTCGGCACTTACGGAAGCTCTGTATCGTGTCGTCGACGAAAGCCTCGGCGCCGCCGAGCAAGCGCCGGTGTTTGCCACCCATCGTGCGCCACACCAGCGCGCGATCCTTGGAGTCGAACTCCTCCACTCCGCGGTTGGTCTCGATGACCTCGGGACCGGAGACACTGATGCGGCCCCGTTCGGACACGGCAAGCGCCGAGCAACAGCCGGCAATCAATCCGCCACCCCCGTAGCAGCCTGCTCGGCCACCGATCAGACCGACAATCTTCACACCCGCCATCCGGGCCTCGATCAGCGCGCGCATGATCTCGGCTATCGCTAATTCGCCGGCATTGGCTTCCTGCAGGCGCACCCCGCCAGTGTCGAACAGGATGAGCACCGGGACCGACTTGATGTCCCGCGCGGCGCGAAGAAGGCCCGTCAGCTTGGCGCCGTGAACCTCGCCGAAGGCGCCGCCCATGAAGCGCCCCTCTTGGGCAGCGAGGAACACCGGCGCCCCTGCAATCCTGCCGCGCCCGACGATGATGCCATCGTCGAACTGCGTTGGAAGATCGAACACCCGCAAGTGCGGGCTCTCCTCGCGCTGCTCCGGACCGATGAACTCCTGAAAGCTGCCGGCGTCGAGCATCAATCGAACCCGCTGGCGCGCGGACGCCTCGTACCAGCTCACGGTCCTGCTGTTAGCGACGTGCGACACATCCGGCGTCTCGAATTTTGGAGCGCTCATCGATCCTCCTCCTCGATCAGGCGGACGGCCTGCGCCAGGCGCAGTGCGACGGTGTCCGGACGCGCACCCCCATCGTTGACGGAGAGTTTCAAGCCGCCGGGCGAACGACGCTCGACGAAATCGGCCACCACCGCTTCCCACACCGCCCCGAAACCTTCGGCTGCAGTGCTGATGTCGACCTGGCATTCCGTATCGGGCAACACCCGCTCGACCAGGACTTCCAGATTGCCGGAGGCGACGACGCCGATGATGGCCAGTGATTTGGAGCCAGCAGCGCGCTCCTGCGCCTTGTGGCGATAGCTCAGGGTTTCCATCGCAGCTTCCTTCTCACCAGTCGTGGAATTTGGAGGGTGGCGCATAGAGGCCACCGGACCATCGGACGAGATCCTTGATGGAACGCGCCGCGAGCAGACTTCTGTCCGCATCGAGCGGATCTATCTCGAGATCTTCCGGCCGCCGGATGACGCCCCGCGCTCGCAGGCGCTGGACCATCTTCGCATCCCGGCCGCGGCCGACGTCGGTGTAGCCCGCCACGCCGCGGATCGCCTGTTCGCGCTCGTCCTTGTCGCGGCAAAGCAGAAGATTGGCGATTCCTTCTTCCGTGACGATGTGGGTAACGTCATCGGCGTAGATCATCACCGGAGCGAGTTCGAGATTCAGTTTCTCGGCCAGGGTCAGCGCGTCGAGCTTCTCGACGAACAGTGGGACGTTCTTGTCGCCGAAGGTCTCGCCGATCTGCACGACCAGCTTGCGGCCGCGCCGCAGAGGTGCCGGGCCGTCGGGGTCGGCCTCCTTGCCCGCTTGCAGCCAGGGCTCGCTCGGATGGCGGCGTCCCCGAGCGTCGGAGCCCATGTTCGGCGCTCCGCCGAAACCGGCAATGCGCGAGGTGGTCACGGTGGAAGAATTCCCCTGCAGGTCGATCTGCAGGGTGGAGCCGATGAACATGTCGCAGGCGTAGAGCCCGGCGACCTGGCAGAAGGCGCGGTTCGAACGCAACGAGCCATCGGGGCCAGTGAAGTAGATGTCCGATCGGGCGCGGATGTAGTTGTCCATCCCCACTTCCGATCCGAAAGAGTGGATCTGCTCCACCCAGCCGGACTCGATCGCCGGGATCAGCGCCGGGTGGGGATTGAGCGCAAAGCGAGTAGCTACCTTGCCCTTCAATCCCAGCCGCTCGCCGTAAGTAGGCAGCAAAAGTTCGATCGCCGCTGTGTTGAACCCGATTCCGTGGTTCAGCCGCTTGACACCATAGGGTGCGTAAATGCCTTTGATCGCCAGCATGGCGGTGAGGATCTGGCCCTCGGTGATGGCGCCTGGGTCGCGCGTGAAAAGAGGTTCGACAAGGAACGGTTTGTCGGCCTTCACGACGAAGTGCACGCGGTCGCCCGGAATGTCGACGCGTGGCACTTTGTCCACGATCTCGTTGACCTGTGCGATGACCACGCCATTTTTGAAGGCCGTTGCCTCAACGACCGTCGGCGTGTCTTCCGTGTTCGGCCCGGTATAGAGATTGCCGTCCCGGTCCGCGCTGACCGCCGCGATCAGGGCGACATGCGGCGTCAGGTCGATGAAGTAGCGGCCGAACAGCTCCAGATAGGTGTGAACCGCCCCTAGCTCGATTTTGCCGCCGAACAACATCTTGGCGATGCGCGCCGACTGCGGGCCGGAGTAGGAATAGTCCAGCCGTTTCGCGACGCCGGTCTCGAACACGTCCAGGTGTTCGGGAAGGACCACACCGGACTGCACCATGTGCAGGTCGTGCACCTTGCTGACATCAACCGCCGCAAGGGCGCCGGCCAATAAATCCGCCTGCTTCTGGTTGTCGCCTTCCAGGCAAACGCGGTCACCGGGCCGCAGCACCGCTTCCAGGAATACTTGCAGATCCGCGAGCGCAACCATCTTGCCGGATGCATGCTGGTGCCCGGCGGCGAGGCGTTCTGCCAGGGCAGTGTTTTGTGCGTTCCAGTCCGTCATTTCTAATCTCTCATATTCTTGTGGCGTTCTTCGCGGAGGTGCCGGGCTCACCTGGCCATGGCTGTGCCTCGTTGGAATTCGCTGTCGTTTCGGATTGGTGGTCCGGACTGTCCCCGAAGTCAGACCGCTCGAAGGACGGGCATGCGACGCGTTGGCGATTCAGCATCGCGATTTCGCGGCTGTCCTTCAAAGGAATGCGACCCGATGGCTACTTCACCATCATGAGATCGGCCGGCTTTGCGCGAAGTCGACCGATCCGATGTGCTCTCGAGCAGGGGATGACTGCAGTTCCAGCCAACCCGCCACGAGTTCACGCGTCCGCTACTCTCGCCGCCCCGCAGCGGCCAAGATCAAGTCGGCGATCTGCTTGGGGTGAGACACCAGCGAAAGGTGACCTGCCTCCACCTCCACGGTGGTCGCATTCATGCGTTTTGCCAGAAATCGCTCCAGATCGGGATTGATCGTCTGATCGAGTTTCGAAACCGCATACCAAGACGGCTTGGAGTGCCAGGCAGCGGCCGTGGTTCGTTCGGCGAACAGAGAGGCTGCCGTGGGCTCTTGCACTGCATAAAGAACTTCTGCTTTCTTGTGTTCGACACCGTTCGCGAAGGATTTAAGAAACGCCTCCTCCGAAATTGTGGTGAACCCGTCGTGTTGCTGAATGCCTGCCCGCACTGGCCCAGCAGGAAACTTCCCGGAAAGAGCGACGAAATCTTCCCCGGCATCTGGTGCCCGCGCCGCGACATAGACAAGCGCCGTGACCTTGGGGTCGATCCCTACTTCGCTGAGGACGGTGCCACCCCAGGAATGGGCAACCAACACGGTCGGGCCATCCTGCAGCGCCAATGCGCGGCGTGTCGCGGCGACAGAATCCGCGAGCGTGGTCAGCGGATTTTGCACCGCGGTGACCTTCAGGCCCGCCGCCTGAAGGCGCGGGATCACCTCGGCCCAGCTCGAGCCGTCCGCCCACGCTCCGTGTATCAGCACAACGTTGCGCGCCGCGACCGGCGCGGCCGGTTGAGCGTGCGCCTCAAATCCGCCGAGCGTTGCTGTGAGCACGCCAACGGCCAGCGCCGCAAGTGTCCGTAACTTCATCATCGATCAAACTCCGCGGTTGAATTTTCTGCGTCAAACGTGACGGTTGCGGGGATTCGCAACTCAGTCGAGCCGCTCAAACCAAGCTCGTGTTGGAAGAATAGGTGGCGCCGGCGCGCTTGCTAACCTATTATGCTTATGAAATTATCGACTATGACTTAGAGGGATTCATGATAAATGGCCTGCCGCCAGATCTTCTGCGCAGCTTCGTCGCGGTCGCGCAGACCAAGAGCTTTTCGCGCGCCGCCGAGCGCGTGCATCTGTCGCAATCCACCGTCAGCCAACAGATCCGCCGACTTGAGGATCTGGTCGGCAAATCGCTGTTCGAACGCGACACTCGCACCGTGACGCTCACGCGGGACGGCGAGGCGCTTCAGAATTATGCCGTGCGCATCCTCGATCTCATGAGCGAAGCGGTGGAGCACTTTCGCGCGCCAGCCCTCAGCGGTCACGTGCGGCTGGGACTGTCGGAAGACTTCGCCTCCGCGGGCCTGACGGCAGCGCTCGTCAGCTTTCTACGCCGCAACCCCGAGGTGGAGCTGACGATCGAGATCGGCATGAGTGGCGATCTTTTCCGCCAACTCGACGAGGGACGGTACGACCTTGTCTTCGCCAAACGCCTGCATGGCAGCCGCAGGGGAAGTGTAGTGCGAAGCGAACCACTGATGTGATGGCTGGGCTCGGCGTGAGCGCCTTTGCGCGTTACGTCATGCCGGAGGGTTTGGTCCGTGTCCGCGGGACCTTGCCAGAACTGGGCGCGTTGGAGTTTGCGCTCGATACGCCGAAAGTGATCTCGAAGTCTGTCGCAGCGCTCAAAGCCACCTTGGCCGTCGCCGCACGCGAGCTTTGAGTCCACCAACTTATATATCGCCAAAGTCCTGGCTGCCACATCAACGATCACGCTTGCAGGCGAATCGTGATTGCACGCTCCGATGTTTTTCCTCAGCCCGCTCAAAGCGACGTCCAATCAAGGCTCCTTCAATCACGATTGAACGGGATCAAGATGATGATCGTCGCCCCCGGGTTTCGGCGCGTCACTTTTCAGGTCCTCGGAAAGAGAGCGGACCAGACGATCGACGAAGAGGTCGGCAGCCGGGGTCAAGCGCCTCGTAGCTGGGACACAGCAGCTCAACGTGCTGAATCGACCCATTGAATCGCGGATCGGTACATAGGCCAGACCTGCGTATCTTGGGCTGTAGCAGCCTTCGAGGGCAGCCTGGATGGAGATGGCCAAGCCTGTCGCAACCGTCGCACGCATGAAGGCGTAGGAGTTGGTCGAAAGCGTGATCTTGGGCTTCACGCCTGTATCGCGCGCCATTCGCCCGATGATCCCTTCTTGAACCGTAGCGTCATTTACAAGTGCCAGTGGAAACTCCGCGCATTCAGCGAGCGTCGTCGACTTCCGCTTTGCCAGCGGATGACAGGCGGAAACGACCGCATAGCTCGAGAGCTTGAACTCGGCCAAGGTGCGGAGACCGATCTGCACAGGCGCGTTGTACAACAGCAGGAGGTCAAGTTGCATGCGTTCCTGATTTGCGATGATTTCCGTCTTTTCCGCGATGCGGACGTCGAAATCGATGCGTGGATGGCTCTTGCGGAAGGTAAGTAAAAAGGGAGCCAGCAGGTCCATGGCCAAGGTGTCGGTCGACCCGACCGTAACCTTCCCTCGCTTCACGTCCTTAAGCCCGTCGATCTCAGCTATGGCACCCGATACTTCCTGCATCGCCCGCTGGATACGGTAGACCAACACTTCCCCCGCGGCCGTCAATCTGACACCATCCCGCCCTCTGCTGCGCTGCAACAAGGATATACCCAATTGCTTCTCGAGAAGACCGACCTGGCGATGAATCGCCGATACCGCGATGCCCACATTTTCTGCGGCTTGCCGGAAGGAACCGGCTTGGGCCACCCCAAGAAAATAGCGGATCGCCGGAGAGCTTAAGACATTGCGCAGGAAGTGATTTGCCACGTCTATACCCCACAGCGGGCGCCACGGAAACGACAGTGGAGCATGCGATTCATGTTCTAATTTCGAGTGTAGGAGGATACGTCTTTTGAAATTTACTGCAAAGACGCGCACTCCTAGAATAGCTATGGTGCAGTGCGGAATCGGGTGCTGCGAACGCCGCGGAAGCAGGAGAGGGCATATTGACGGAGATCGTCGGCTTCAGCGGCAGCACGCATCGACCGTCTTCCACGCGGACCTTGGTGGATACGGTCGTCAAAGCGATCCACAGCGCCGATACCGCAACCGCGCAGGTGTTCGACGTGCTGGACCTCGGTGATTCCTTCGGATCGGCGCGAAGTCGCGGCGACTTGTCTGCCTCCGCGGAGGCGCTCTTCAGCCGGGTCGAGAAAGCGGATGTCCTTGTCGTCGGCAGCCCAGTCTACAACGCCTCCTATTCCGGTCTGTTCAAGCACTTCTTCGACCTCATGGCCCCGGATGCCCTGCGGTACAAGCTGATCTGTCTGACAGCCACGGGCGGTGCCGATCGGCACGCGCTCGTACTCGAACAACACATGCGGCCGCTTTTCGGATTCTTCGGCGCGCTGTCGATGCCGACATCCGTATTCGCTGCCCGCCAAGACTTCAGAGATGGCGTGCTTTCGAGCCCGGCTGTGGTCGACAGGATCAGCCGCCTGGCGCGGGAGCTGAAGCTATTCCAGCCGGTGGAACGATGGCCACTGGACGATATGCGGGAATTTTCAACCGCCGAGGCCGATGATGCGCCAATTTTGCCCGGGGCCATGGCCGCCGCGCTACCTGCTCACCGCAATTCCTGTGCAAGATCATCACAAACAGATGGGGAAATCTGATGGTTAGTATCTCGCGGCGCGACGCAGTGAAGCTCGCCGGTTCCGCCGTCGCAACCGTAGCCATTGGCACGAGATCGGCGCTTGCCGCACCAAATATCGCGAAGGGATCGGTCCTGACGATCTCGACCTGGGGCGGGGTCACTCAGGATTCGATCAAGGCGAACATCGAACCCGAATTCACCAAGCGGACGGGAGCCACGCTTGCCTATGACATCGGAGGAGTCGGCGCGCGCTATAACAAGCTTCTGGCGCAACGCGCCAATCCGGTTGTCGATGTCTTCTACGGCGTCGACGAGACCATCGTCAGCGGCCTGAAGGCTGGCGTCATGACGCCGGTTTCGCGCAAGAACATTCCTCTCGTCGCCGAGCTGGAGCCGTGGTCGCTGACAATCAAGACGGGCACGAACGACGAGACGATCGCTTCGGTGCCGATCATGCTCGGCGCTTATGTCCTTGGCTTCAATCCCCAATCCATCAACCCGCCGCTCACCGCTTGGGCCGACATGTGGCGGCCGGAATTTGCCGGCAAGCTTGCGTTCGCTGCACCGGTTCACAGCGTGATGCCGCAGTTGATCATACTCGCCGCAGAACTCGCCGGCGGGTCAGAGTCGAACATTGATCCAGGCTTCATGAAGCTTGCGGAACTGAGGCCGGCAAAGCTGACCGTGTTCTGGACGGACTGGGCGCCCATGCTCAAGAGCGGCGACGTCACGGTCGCTACGGAGCTTGCCTACTACATGGAAGGGATGAAGAACGACAAGTACCCGATCGAGTATGTCATTCCCAAGGAAAAGGGCATTGCCTCGCTCACGAATCTCGGGCTCGTGACCGGCTCGCAGAATGTCGAACTCGCCGAAGCATTCATGAATCTGTCGCTCGATCCGGCGATCCAGAAGGTGATTGCGGCCAAGACGTTCTATTCGCCGACCAACCGCACGGTCAGCCTGACCGAGAGTGAGGCCGCCCGCTGTCCGTGTGGCGGCAAAATCGACCAGATCCGCTTCTTCGATCCGGAACGGATTTCTTCGGTGCATCCGCTATGGACCGAGCGTCTCAACATCGAGGTCCTGCCGCAATGGAAGACCCGGTAGATTTGCGGATCTTTGCCGCGGCAGGCCCGCGCGCGCTTTGCTCAACCGCGCTCTAGAGGCGCCCGACAATCGCAGCCATGCCGGCTCGGGCGCTCAATCTCCAACATCATAAGCCGAAGGTGAACCTTTGATCTCGCACAAGACGAAGCAACTGAAGCTGGGCGCCTTCTTTCATCCTACCGGAAACCACGTCGCGGCCTGGCTGCATCCTGAATCGCAGGTCGATGCCGGGATGAATTTCAGGCACTACGCCGACCTTGCCCGAACGGCGGAACGGGCGAAGTTCGACCTGATATTTCTGGCGGATGCCAGTGCGACGCGCGAAGGCGACATCAATGCGCTGAGCCGTTGGCCGCAATACATGGCCTATTTCGAGCCGACAACGCTGCTGTCCGGCCTTGCCGCCGCCACCGAGCATATCGGCCTCGTGGCCACGGCGACGACAAGCTACAATGAGCCCTACAATATTGCGCGTCGCTTCGCTTCCATGGATGTGATGAGCGATGGGCGCGCAGGATGGAACGTCGTCACCTCCTCCAACGTTTCTGAAGCCTATAATTTCAACCGCAGCGAACATTTCGGGCACGCAGAGCGGTATGAACGGGCGCTGGAATTTGTCGAAGTCTGCCAGGGTCTGTGGGACACATGGGACGCCGACGCCTTCTTGTGCGACCGTGCCACGGCGACCTACTTCGTGCCGGAGAAGCTTCATTACCTCGCGCACAAGGGAAAGCACTTCTCCGTTCGCGGCCCGCTCAACGTGGCACCCTCGCCACAGGGGCACCCGGTGCTTGCGCAAGCGGGCGCTTCAGATGTGGGCCGGGAGTTTGCGGCCCGCATCGCCGAAATCGTGTTCACCCCGCTGCATACGATCGAGGAGGCAAAGGCCTTCAGCGCCGATATGAGGGAGCGCATGGCGAAGTACGGTCGTAATCCGGACGATGTGAAGATCATGCCCGGTCTCAACGCAATCGTTGGCAGGACCGATGAGGAAGCGGAGGAGAAATTCCAAAGTCTACAGTCGCTCATCCATCCCGACGTCGGCCGCCTGCTGCTGTCGACCGAACTCGATGGCGTAAGTCTGACGCCTTACGCTGTGGACGAACCTTTCCCCCTCCACATCTTCGAGGGCAGGGAGATCACCGGAAGCTCTGGACGGCGTATCCTCGAAAGGGCGAAACGCGAGAACCAGACGTTGCGTGAGGCTTATCTCTCCTATGCCGGGGCTCGCGGCCAGCGCACCCTGAAAGGATCGCCAAAACGCATTGCCGACGAGATGGAGGAATGGTTTACGGCGGGCGCCGTCGACGGCTTCCTCGTGCAGCCGGCCTACTTGCCCGGAGGGTTCGACGAATTCACGAACACCGTGATCCCCGAACTGGTCCGGCGAGGTTTGTTCCGTTCGGAATATGAGGGGCGCACCCTGCGCGAGAATCTGGGGCTGTCTCGACCAGTGAGCCGTTACCAGAAGGGTCAAGACCGCTCGCCTGGAACAACCGCGTGATGACGTATCGGGCAAAGCCCGGCGACGAGAAGGCGCGCCGACAAAGGTCGACCGTGTGATGGAAACGGTCTCGATCCGCGTCGCCGACTCCTCCGTTCCGAAGCGAAGGGCGTCGGTCGGGCCCGTCGCCCCGGCGAGCCGGTCGGCACGTGGCTTCACAGCACTCCTCCTGGCGCCGAGCCTGCTCATGGTTCTTGTGTTTTTGGGTCTACCCCTCGGCATCGTGTTCGTGGAAAGCCTGCAGTCCAACGTGTTGCTGCAATTCGCGGCCCCTGGCATCGACAATTATCGCTATCTCCTGACGCGCGCGTATTATTTCGATGTCCTCATACGGACGTTGCGGCTGTCGCTTCTGGCCACGGTCATCGCCATTCCGCTCGGCTATCTTGCCGCCATAGCCCTGCCGGTCTTGAAGGGCCGCATCGCGAATATCGCCATCATGGCCCTGACATTTCCGATCCTCGCCGGCCCGCTGGTCGTGATCCTGGGATGGATGGCGCTGCTTCCGGACAGCGGCCCGCTCTTCGGGCCGCTGGTGCGTGCCGGCCTCATCCGGCCACCTCGCATCCTCGGCAGTGAAACGGGCATCGTGATCAGCCAAGTCCAGTTCGTGCTGCCCTTTGCGATTCTGACGCTCGTTACCGCGCTCAGACAAATTCCACCCGACCTTTACGAGGCAGCAAAGAGCCTCGGCGCAGGCAGCTTGCATTCCTTCGTTCACGTCACGCTGCCCTTGAGCCTGCCCGGCGCGCTATCGACCACCATCATTGTTTTCTCGCTCGCGGCGAGCAGTTTCATCGCTCCCCATTATCTCGGCGGGGCATCAGATCTGACGTTGACGACCCTGATCACGAACTTCGTGCTGGCGACATTCAACGGCCCGCTCGCGGCGGCGTCATCGATCTTGCTGCTGGCGATGATGCTGGCTTCGATGTTTGCTTTCGTCAAACTGTTCGGAAGGTTCATCAGGCCATGAAGCGGCTGACTTCCGTCCTTTCATGGGCCTACCTCGCGCTGATCTATCTTTTTGTCCTCGGGCCGATGGCCTTCGTTCTGGCGTCATCGTTCAATACCGAGACGAGCTTTCCCGCCTCGTTTGAAGGCGTGACGCTGCGCTGGTATGCCGAAATCTTGAACCACGACGAGTTCCTTTCGTCCGCCTGGACAAGCGCGCTCGTCGCCATGACCTCGTCCGGGGTAGCGACGGTCGCGGCGTTTCTTGCAGCCTATGCGATGACGCGGGGCAACAAGCGCGAAAGTGCTTGGCTTAGCGCAACGCTCGCGGCTCCCCTCCTTGTCCCTCAGGTCGTCCTAAGCCTTGGCATGTTGCAATTGGCCAGCATCATCGGCCTCGGTGGCGGATTCTGGTGGCTCGTTGCGGTTCATGCCGTTCACAGCATACCCTTCGCCCTGCGGCTCACGATGACAGGATTTGCGCGGTTCGACTTCGCGCTGGAGGATGCGGCGACAAGCCTGGGTGCGGGGCGTCTTACGACATGGAGGGAGGTGACGATCCCGATCCTGCGGTCGAGCATCATTGCGGGATTCACCTTCTGTTTCATCATGTCCTTCGTGAATCTGCCAATTTCACTGTTCCTCGCCGACACAAGGACGACGACGCTGCCCGTCGTGATGTATACTTACATCGAGTCTCGGATCGACCCGATGCTGGCAGCGGTATCGGCCATCCTCTTCGTCTTCGCCTGCGCGACGACGCTCATTCTTGATCGCAATTTTCGCATTCGCCTGGTGGATTGATGCCGGATCTCAAACTGACTGGTGTTACCAAACGTTTCGACAAGTCGGTCGCGGTCGATTCCCTGAGTCTGTCGATCGAGCATGGTGAGTTCGTCTGCCTGCTCGGACCAAGCGGATGCGGCAAGACGACAACGTTGCGCATGATCGCGGGTTTCGAGACGGCTGACTCCGGGACGATCGAACTGGACGGCATGGACATCACGCTTCTGCCGCCGCAGAAGCGTGATATCGGCCTCGTTTTCCAGAACTATGCGCTGTTTCCCCATAAGACAGCTGCCGAGAATGTTGGCTTCGGGCTGAAGATGCGAAGATTGCCGCGCGCCGACATCGACAGCCAGGTGAAGAAAGCTCTCGAACTTGTAAAACTCGACCATGTCGCCGAACGATATCCCCGGCAAATGAGCGGCGGCCAGCAGCAGCGGGTCGCGCTTGCCCGTGCGCTTGCCATTCAACCGCGCCTGCTGCTGATGGACGAGCCGCTCTCCAATCTCGACGCCAAGCTGCGCGACGAAATGCGCGAGGAGATCCGCCGCATTCAGAAGGATGTAGGCATCACCGCCATATTCGTGACGCACGATCAAATCGAGGCGCTGGCCCTGGCTGACCGGGTCGCCGTGATGTCCAATGGCCGGTTGATGCAGATCGCGGACCCTGTGTCCATCTACGAGACTCCCGTCAATTCAACGGTCGACAGCTTCATCGGGCAGGTCAACGCCTTACAGGGCTCGCTGGCGAAGGCCGACAATGATGTCGCGCAGGTCGCAACTGCTGGCGGGCGGTTCGTGGCGGGAACAGCCAGCGCAATCGAAATCGGCAGTCCAGTGCTGGCAATGGTGAAGCATGAACGGGTCTTCCTGTCCCGCAGCCAACCGATGGCCACGGAAAACGTCTTCCTTTGCCAGGTCGAAAGCCGCACCTACCTTGGTGCGTGGATCGCCTATCGCTGCATCGTAGATGGCCAGGCGATCATGTCAGCGGTGCCCAATCATCCTGCATTCGAGCAGTTCCAGCCAGGCGACGCTGCTTTCGCACAATGGTCCAGCGCCGACTGCCGCATTTTTCGCCAATAGCACCCGAGATTCCAATACCTAAGGCTTTTAAAATCGCGGCTCGCATGATTGCCATAGGCGGCGCCCTTGGGGCGCATCGAGAACTATATCCCGGAAGGCATCACAGGCCGCGAGAAATAGCCTTCCGGCGCGGATGCCTTATCGGCAATGAGGTGAGCGTGCCCTTTGGAAACAGTCCTGTTCCCGGAATACTGACGCCGGAGCCTCAAGCCTCGAACTGGAATTTGTCGACATCGAACAAGCCACGGTCGGTCATCTTGAGGTGTGGAATGACCGGCAGCGCAAGAAACGCGACCTGCAGGAAGGGTTCGGGCAGCACGCAGCCCAGTGCCTGGGCCGCATGGCGGAGATGCTTGAGGTCGCGCGAAACCGCTTCGAACGGTTGAGGGCTCATCAAGCCGGCGATCGGCAGAGCGAGCGCGGCGGTGATTTCACCCTCATCGGCGACGGCGAAACCGCCGCCCATCTCGATCACCCGATTGACCGCGAGGGCCATATCCGCGTCAGTTGCGCCGACGACGGTGATGTTGTGGCTGTCATGACCGACGGATGAGGCGATGGCGCCCTTCTTGAGGCCGAAACCGGTGACGAAGCTGCGGCCTATATTGCCGTTCTTGCCGTGACGCTCGATGACGGCGACCTTGATGACATCGCGGTTTAGGTCGGGAACGAGACCGCGCGCAGTTTTTTCCAGCGTTGCGCTTTCGCGGAAAGTGAGGATCAGGCCGGGCTTGACGCCGATCACCGGTGTTTCGTTCCGGCCGGGTCTGGGCTCGCAGATGAAGGTGTCGGCGGTGACCGGTCGAGCCTTCATCGAATTGAGGCCGACCGCCTCGACAGCCTGCCTCGCCTCGAAGAGCGCTGGCGTTACGAGTCGGCCAGCCGAGATAACGTCGCTCACCGCGCAGCTTTCCAGATCGTCGAGCAGGACGATGTCGGCGCGCCAGCCGGACCCGATGAGCCCGCGATCCCTCAGCCCGAAAATCCGCGCCGCGGAATGCGACGCGGCACGATAGACGTGGTGCGGCGGACAGCCTTTGGCGATCAGCCGCCGGATAAGCGCATCGAGATGGCCTTCCTCGCCGATGTCGAGGGGATTGCGGTCGTCGGTGCAGAGCGCGATGAAGGACGAGGTGTTTTCGTCGAGGATTTCGGCAAGCGCGTTGAGATCCTTGGAAACCGAGCCTTCGCGGATCAGGATTGCCATGCCCTTCCGGAGCTTTTCACGCGCCTCGGCCGCGCTGGTCGCCTCGTGGTCGGTACGGATGCCGGCGGCGAGGTAGCCGTTCAGTGCCATGCCGAGAACAAGCGGGGCATGACCGTCGATATGACCGTCCTGAAACGCCTCCAGCTCGGAGAGGATGCCCGGATCGAGATTGAGGACACCGGGGAAGTTCATCACTTCGGCCAGTCCGACCACCTTCGGGTGGCTGCGGAACAGCAGCAGATCATCGATTTCAAGCGCTGCGCCGGAGGTCTCGAACAGCGTCGCCGGCACGCAGGATGACAGGTTGACCCGCACATCCATGATCGTCCGTTCGGCGCAATCGAGAAAATAGCGGATGCCTTCCGCTCCCAGCACATTGGCGATCTCGTGCGGATCGCACAGGACCGTCGTCACACCATACGGCAGCACACAGCGATCGAATTCGAGCGGGGTGACCAGGGACGATTCGATATGCAGGTGTGTATCGATGAAGCCTGGAACGGCAAACCGTCCGCCGCCGTCGATCTCGACCTCTCCGCGATAGCGGGCGTGGGTGCCGACGATGCGGTCCTCGACGATGGCGATGTCGGTCCGCTCCCTCGCGCCGGTGATGATGTCGAGCAGTTGCACGTCCCGGATGACGAGGTCGGCGGGAACCTTGCCTTGTCCAGCAAGAATGGCTTTGGAAAGATTTTGGCGCTTCAATTTTTATTCCCTTTACGTACTTCAAGGCGATGAAGCATCTACAATTCTATACGGTACTCCTATTTGATATCTATTCTGGGACAACGTCCAACCTGTAGCCAAATCAGCACATAATTCTCCGCTGCATCGGCGCGGTGCCGCGCGATTCCCGATTGCCGGCATCGAGCTCATGCATCGGATCACGAAAGATCAGTTCAAACTCGGTAGGCTCGGCATCAAAGACAAAATCGCGCCCGAAATTTGGTATGCGGTTCTCGCCGCATGATCCGCCTTAGCTTCCCGCGTGCCTCATTGTCTTGACGCTCCACGTTTGCACCAAAGCCCCGGCGGGAGCACACCGCCCCCGCCGGTGCGGCCTTAGCTCGTCCAGCGCCAATCTGCCGGCAGCCAGCGGTAAGCGCTCCCCTCGCGCACCACGTGCCCGAAGCCAGGGAAGGGTAGATGGTAGCTACCGACCAGCGTCTTGTCGGCCGCTGCGCGGTCGAGGAAGGC
>WNFI01217017.1_pt1 | contig 18435 bp, 30 predicted proteins | sample 5400471 | NCBI WGS metagenome assembly WNFI01 (sample SAMN13153348, study PRJNA577476) | soil metagenome | isolation source: 100 cm saprolite on Douglas fir-dominated hillslope | place: USA:California | collected 2013-09-17 | reverse complement strand
GGCGGGCGGATTCTTCCTGTTTGCGTTCGGTAATATCAGTAACGACACCGCCGATGGCGTAGATCTCGCCTTCTGCGTTGAACAGCGGAAACTTCTGGACGATCCTGCTATGTTGTCCGTCTTCGTAGAGAGCCACGTCTTCAAATTTTGTCGGCCGGCCTGCTTCTAGTACCTGTCGATCAACGGCTTGAAAGGCAGCAGCTTGTTCCGCTGAAAATAGCTCATCATCGGTCTTGCCCTTGATTTCGTCCGTGACGTGAACGGCTTTCTTGAACTCCTTATTGGCATAGAGGTACCGGCTCTGCCGATCTTTCACAAAAATCAGGTTTGGGCTGTTTTCGAAGAACGCCTGCAGCAGTATCTCGCTCTCTTGCAGCTTGGCCTCGGCTTCTCTACGTTCATTGATGTCCTCGCAAGCGATCAAGGTACGCAAGGATGATTCGCGGCCGCGGCTTGGGGTAACGGCTAGAGCCTTCCTGATCAAGAACCAGTGGTATTGGCCATCAGCGCGCCGGATACGCGCCTCAGTCTGGAACGGTTTCCCGCCAGCCAAAGCCACTGTCCATTCGTCAATGAAATTGGCAACATCACCTGGGTGAATCGTGGTTTGCCAGACCCAGCCGCTCAGTTGTTGTAATGAACAGCCCGTATATTCCTGCCAAGCACGGTTCGCCAACTCGACCGAGCCGTCGGGCAGCGCACACAAGACCAGCGCCGGAATCGTTTCGATCAGGTTCCCTAGATCCAGCGGCTCGCTGCTCCGTGTGGCGCCGTGTGTTTCAGCAGTCATATCTTGAAAACGCAGGTTGCTCTGCTGCCTTCCTCGACCGCGTAGTACGGGTTGTGTCGCAGCGCTCCCCGGCAAACCGCGAGAGGATGCGTCCCAAACCCGCCGCCCAGTAGGAGACGACCGGAAACTGTGTTTACGTCGTACATGCACACAATCACGCACGGATAGCGAAGCGCGAGAAGTGTTGCCCTAGTTTCGAGTTCGACTACCTCGTCGGCTCCTCTGCCGGGCAACGGAGCTTGGCCCATACCAAGGTTGCCCAGGTACCTGATCGCCGTTGCTCCTTTGCCGATGGTTCGCTTCATCGTGGCCGAATAGAACACAATGCTGAAATTCGTCGGCGATCCCGAGTTCGAGAAACCGAACCCCCCGCTCGAATTCCTCGTCAGTTTGCCAAAAATGGATAAGATGGCTACCTAGTGGGACTTCGTCGTCGGTGATGCCGAGAGGGATCTTGTCAATAGAGGCTTTCATACCGTTCACCATAGTGGCGATCTGTGCGTCCGACACAGACGCAGTCGCACAGTCGCGGAGGTCTCTCCACTTGTGTCGGGGAGAAAACGATTCTTGCATTTTAAACCCGCTCCATCTTAAACCCGGGGAGGTGTGACTGGGTAGGCCTCCGGGGTGAGTTCCACCTCCCCCCGGTGAAGAGACTAAAACTTGCCAGGAGTGGAGGTGGCGCAAGCCTCGGGACTCTCTACGGAGAGGCCCGAGGGCTCTGTCATTCGATCGCCCAGATTTGCTATCGCAACACGAGACTTCTGGACGACGCGCAGCAGGCGAGCTCTGTTGATTAAACGCGCAACGGCTGGCTAAGGTACTGTTCTCAAATTGGCATACTGCGTGCAACTCGAAGTGAGATGAGAGGCACGACAATTTTACTTAAAGACTGCCCACACAAGGAGTCGGCTATGTCAAAGAAATTTGCGGGAAAGGTTGCCATCGTCACGGGAGGGTCGACGGGCATGGGCCTCGCTACCGCGAAGCGCTTCGTTCAAGAAGGTATGGATCACGTTTTCATTACGGGCCGCCGTAAAGACGCATTGGATGCCGCAGTTGCTGATATTGGAAAGAACGTGACGGCAGTGCAAGGCGACGTTGCCAGTCTATCGGACCTCGATCGTTTATACGACACAGTGAAAAAGCAGAATCGTAAGGTCGACATTATTTTTGCGATGGGTCAATCATCCTGAATGGATCGATTGCCGATATCAAGGGTTTTCCCGCCATGAGTGTGTACAGCGCCACCAAGGCGGCCGTTCGTTCCTTTGCTCGGACCTGGACGAATGACCTGCGAGACCGTCGCATCCGCGTGAACGTCCTCAGCCCTGGCCACATCGATACTCCGATCATGGAAAGTCTCCAGCAGGGCGAGGCCCTCACAATAATGAAGAAAGAGATGGAGAATAATGTTCCGCTGGGCAGGTTGGGAGATCCAGACGAGATCGCTAAAGCTGTTTCGTTCCTCGCCTCCGACGAGGCCAGCTATGTCTCGGGCACAGAGCTTTACGTCGATGGCGGCGTGGCCCAAATCTGAGGCTACAAATGTGCGCTCTTTCAGGGTCTCGGAATGACTGAAAGGGATGCACAGAAGAACTCGCTGATGCAGGTTAGTTTCCGGTTAGGATTCGAAATCCGTATCGAGAGCATCTATAGGGAAGAGCATCTATAGAGAGAAGGTTTATGTCTGCGATTATCCAAGCCAGCCCCGTCGAGAAGTTGTCGCAAGAACCACTCCCAACCGGAGATTCGTGTGTCCTGGTTATTTTTGGAGCTTCGGGCGATTTGACGAAGCGGAAGTTGATCCCAGGGCTCTACAACCTGTCATGTTTTGGGTGCATGAACCCTGAGTTCGAAGTGCTCGGGATCGGTCGCACGCCGATGAACTCTGAAGAGTTTCGCAAGAAGACAGGGGAGGCAGTTGCCAAGTCGAAAGACACGCGCGACTTCAGCGAATCGGGTTGGACAGACTTTGAAACGCGGCTGAACTACATGGCAGGCGACATCAACGATCCGAATTTCTATGCGCAATTGCGCGTTCGCCTAGAGGAGATGGAGAAAAATGGTTCGAGCCCAAACCATTTGTTCTATGTATCGACGCCGGCGTCGGTAGCGGGACCCGTCATTGAGGGTTTGGGATCGGTTGGACTAAACCGTCGCGACCATGGATGGACGCGAATCGTTCTGGAAAAGCCCTTCGGGCGGGACTTGGAATCCGCGAATGTACTGAATGACGTAGTGCACGGCGTATTCGACGAGAAAGCGGTGTACCGGATTGACCACTATCTTGGCAAAGAGACAGTGCAGAACATCCTCGTCTTCCGGTTCAGCAACTCGCTGTTCGAACCGGTGTGGAACCGGAACTACATCGACTACGTGGAGATCACCGCGGCCGAAACGGTGGGAGTCGAAAACCGCTCGGCGTTCTACGAAGAGACCGGCGCCCTGCGCGACATGGTGGCGAACCACCTGCTTCAGTTGCTGGCGCTGACTGCGATGGAGCCGCCGCTAGCGTTTGATGCGGATTCGGTGCGTGAACAGAAGGTGCAGGTATTTCGATCCATTCGGCCAATGAGTGTCGAGGATGTAGCACGATTCACTGCTCGGGGCCAGTATGGTTCTGGCGTGATTGACGGGAAACGGGTACCGGGTTATCGGCAAGAGCCAGGCGTGAATCCCAGTTCCACAACGGAGACTTACGCAGCGGTAAGGTTTCAGATTGAGAACTGGCGTTGGGCTGGAGTTCCTTTCTACATCCGGACTGGAAAGCGTCTTGCACGAAATCTGACGGAGATCCGCGTGCATCTCAAACCGACGCCCCAGGCATTGTTTGCGAGCACATCGTCGGTTATTGATCCGAATGTCATCACAATTAGCATTCAGCCGGACGAGGGAATCTCGATCGCATTCGACGCGAAACGACCGGGAACGCAGATGCGTACGGTGACGGTTCAGGCCAACTTCTCTTATCAATCGAGCTTTGGGTCGAAGGGGCCGGTTGCATACGAAACTCTGCTGCTCGACTCGATGCGTGGCGATGCAACGCTATTTACGCGCCGAGACGAGGTAGAGGCAGAGTGGCGAATCATTACGCCAATTGAAGAAGCGTGGGAGCATTTGCCAGTGCGAGACTTGCCCAACTATGCCGCCGGCAGCGAAGGACCAACCTCGTGGCAGGAACTGCTCAAAATCCGTGGCAATAGTCCCGAACAGGCGATCCGCCACGGCGAGTAGTGTCGGCCTTGCAACAGGGCACGCCTCGTGCGGTATTGGACGCGCCACCGCTGTGGCCGCTCGCTGATGCTAGGGGCGCTATTGCTCGGCGAGCGCTTCGCGAAGTTGGCACAGGTTCTTCCGCGGGGCGCTCAGCTGCAGGTGGAACATCTCCTCGTCAAGGATGATCAGGCGGTCGTCGAGCTTCGTTCTTTAGCGACGGCCAAGAATGGGATGCGCTTCGATAATCGGTACTGCTGGGTCGTACATTTCAGAGACGGATTAACTGTACGCGTTCGCGCCTATCTTGATTCCGCAATGGTCACCCAACTCTTCGAGGAAAACCCGATCGCATGATCTGGCTTAGACGATGCCCTGGATCATATGTTACGGAACACGAATTCGAACATACCGCTGGGACAAATAACGAACAGCGTGAAGTGCGGCTCGTCTATCCGTAGGTGTGCCATCTCGAGAACGTTTTTGCACGGCTAGTTTCAGTCGCTATCACGGACACTTCACACCTCCCAGACGTTTGCCCAACTGGACATTCGTTGCTCAACAACTCGACACGCACAACAAAGCGCTCACCCTGAATCTTTGATAGATCCACCTTCGGCTCTTTCGCCGGAATCGGAGCAACATGTGGTCGGATACCACAGTCGCTATTACGTCACACGTCGCAACGCCGACAGACCCTCATCACAATAAGCGCTGAAGTCATACGCCCTGCTCCGCCGCTCCACGCGAAGCTAGCCTGCAACGGCGAGGCAAAACGAAATGAGAATGCAGTTTGTCACGGTGAAACCGGTTTGGAAACTTACTTGCTTATTCGTGCTATGCAACGACACGCACTGCAAGGAACTCACAATGACAAGAAACACGATCTCGGCGGTCGAGGACAACGAGTCAACCGGAAAGAGCACAAGAAGCGGACTTGAGTGTGCCAGTTATCCACCGACGGCTTTTGAATTCGCAGAGGCGTTCGGGGGCGGCTCCGAATATTTTCCATTCTGGCGACTGCCACTGTGGCCGTTCACCTTGATTCGATTGTTCAAGCAGGAGGAAGAGTAAATGTTCAATCGCATTTCGCCGCTAATTCTTGCGCTCGTTGTCTTAACGGGTCACCAGCCGATCGCTTTCCAAAGTACAGGCAACATCAACGGCTTCGATCTTGTAGACAAGACGGGAAACATTCGCAAGCCGCCTGATTTTAGAGATCTCTATCAGGCGCTTGGAGTATATACACCGGTCGATCTCAACAACAACACCGAGATGCACTACACGTACGCGTCGCCAGGGACAGCTGAGTATTACCGCAAGACGGGAAAGTTCGCGGACGGAACCGTGTTAGTGAAAGAGGTGTTTGCGACCGATCACGCGCAATTGACGACCGGGGACGCACATTGGGCTACGGGAACGAAAGTGTGGTTCGTCATGATCAAAGACGACAAGGGACGCTATCCCGGCAATCCGCTGTGGGGCGATGGATGGGGATGGGCCCTTTTCAAATCCGATGCGCCCGATAAACAGGTGGCAACGAACTACAAAAAAGACTGCCTGGGTTGTCATGTTCCAGCTCAGTCAACCGACTGGGTGTACATACAAGGTTACCCCGTCCTCAAATCCAAGTAACCAGAACCGTTTCGGAGAACCTCGTTCGAAAAACGCTTCACCGTTCGAAGGAAGGATAATTCGATGAAGAGCGTCGCCTTCTTAATACTCATCACGGCTGTCACCTACGCTCAAATGCCAGCGTCGCGCACGTCGAAGGCTGATGCAGAGAAGATCGCATCCGCGATGCAGGCGGGGCCAAAGTTTGTCACGCAAAATGCAACCGCGCTCGACTGGCCGTCTTCGCCCGGCGGCGAGTTCCGCGTTCTCCGGGCTGGCACGACCGCGTGGACCTGCCTTCCAGGTATTCCTCAACGCACTCACGATGAGCCTGGTTGTTTCGATCAGGTCTTTCTGGAGTTCATGAAGGACAGTATGGCCGGCGGTACACCCAATGTGCAGAGTGTCGGAATTTCATATATGTACGGCGGCTTCTGGGTACCAAACAAGTCGCATGCGATGGGAAGTGGCAATGAATTCCACGTTGGGCCCCACATCATGATCATCGGACTGGATCAAAAGATAATGCAGACATTGAACCATGACGGATCGAATGGTGAGCCTTACGTCAACCATCTTCCGGGCCGCACCGAGCTGTACCTGGTGATCCCGATCCGCGAATGGGACGATTTGCAAGCAGTCGGCACTTTAGCGCAGCAACGCGATAATTCTCGCGCGATTTTAACGACCCGCCCGGCTTCTCGTTAGTCCAAAGGAAGCAGAACTTTAAGTAAGGAAATAGAACTTTAAATAAGGAGAATTGCAATGCAAAAGTATCGGTTGTTAATCATCGTTGGACTTGGACTCGCCGCCTCAGCCGTGTACCTCGTGGTCGCGAAGCCGGTTGTGGCTGCCCAGAATGAACAGTCGAGCGTGGTTTCCCCGAATATCATCACGTATACATCGAGCAGAAAAACGTTGATGCCTATCTGAAGACAGGCGAGTTTCCAGAAGGAACGGTCATCGTAAAAGAACTGACCCGGGTTCTTAACCCGACTTTTCCAGACAGCTCTCGTAAGGAACCATCCGGACGTGGATATTTCAACGGCGCGTACAACGGCATCGACATGTCAATAAAAGACAGCAAGCGCTTCGCAAAGACTAACGGCTGGGGATTTTTCACTTTTGGCCATCATCCATTGCCCTACGAGAAGACCTCCGCGGAAAGGCCCGTGACCGAATGTGCCGGATGCCACATCGCCAATGTCGCCGCCACAGACATGACATGGATTCAGTTCTATCCGTTACTTCGTGACAAACAAGGATATTAGGTGCCGAGATTTCTATTCGCGTGGCTGAGGCACGCAAAAAATCAAATCCAACTCCAAAGGAGCAAAAGGAAAACGAATATGGCTACAGAAATGAACATGTCGAAACAGATGGGTATGTCAAAAGAAATGAGCATGTCAAAAGAGATGGGCATGAATGGTCGTGGTGGCCATCTCTACATGCAAACAAATGAAGTCAAGAACGCGATCATTCACTACCATCGCTCCGCCAACGGCACGCTCACAGAGGTGGAACGTGTCGCCACCGGCGGTGCAGGTTCGGGGACTTTCAAGCCGATCAGCGGCCAGGAGAGCGCGCCCAACTCCTTTGAAGGCGCGGCTAGCGTCATCCTCTCACCAGATCGCAAGTTTCTGTTTGCCACAAACGGCGGGGACAATTCGGTATCCAGCTTCGCCGTGGGCGATCATGGCAGGCTCAAGCTGATCGACACCAAGCCGACGGGAAACGCCATCGAGGGGAAGAGCGGCACTGCCAAATCGCTGGCATATTCTCCCTCGAAGGACATGCTTTACGTGGTCCACTCCTTCGGACCCGATCATGTCCGGCTCATGTCGGTCTCCAGTGACGGCAAGCTTACGCCACGCATGGAGAAGTACACGTGTAACACGCCAGACAAGCCGCACCGTGTTCCAACTATGGGTGTGCTCTCGCCAGATGAGAAATTTCTCCTTGTCGGCACCACGTTCGATGTGCCCATTGCGATCTCCGGCACCTATCCGGACGGTTCACCCACTACATCGCGTTCCTGCATAACCGGCCGGATACGTTCATCATCGGATATGCCGTCGGCGATGGAGTGGCCTTGGGCCGAATCGACGAAGATGGCAGAATCGGCGTCGGCAAGGTCGTACCGATCAACACAAAGCGAGGCGCGGCCGCTGAACTTTGCTGGCTGTCCGTCTCCCCCGATGACCGACTCTTGTACGCTACGGTTTTCGGGTACAGCGACATCTCCACCTTCAATATCGACGACGGCCTCGAGATCAGAGTCGCGAAGGATCCTGCGTGCCCCGAGGTCGAGGGCGATGGCACCTTCAGGGCGCTTTGTGGAGACATCAGCAGCGGCCCGAGCGACAGCTGGATTTCTCCGGATGGTGAATACCTGTATCAGATCTATGGGAATGCGTCGAAGCTGGTGGGGTACGCCACCAAACCAGACGGCTCGCTGGAGGAGGTGACCAGCGTCGCCATCCCGTACAACAGCCCGGAGGGGTTGGCGGGATTCTGATGCCATCAGAGGGCGCTACTTCGCCGGCGGCGAGCGGTTGCTGCCGGCGAAATACAAGTACTGCGTCCCGCTTTTGGCGTGACCAGCAAGAACTTGAAAGGGGTGTCGAAATCATGCGTAGAGCTTTGGCGTTATTTAGCGTAGTGTTTTTCGTTTCGGCCGCGGTGGGCGCCAAGGCGCAAACATCAAGTACGTCTCATGCTCGCGGCGGCAATCTCTACATGCAGACGAACGAGGTCCGGAACGTCGTCGTGCACTACCGCTGGTCTGCGAGCGGGACGCTTACCGAGGTGGAACGTGTCCCAACGGGCGGGGCCGGTTCCGGGGAACTGAGCCCCATCTACCACACTAAACGGCCGAACGACTTCGAGGGTGCGGGTAGTGTCATCCTCACGCCGGACCGGCGGTTTCTGTTTATTACCAATGCCGGCGACAATTCAGTCTCCAGCTTCGCGGTAAGCGAAGACGGGGAGCTCACGCTGGTGGACACCAAGCGGACGGGGAACGCAACAAGCGGCGGCGCTAAATCGCTGGCGTATGCCCCTTCGAGTAGGACGCTTTTCGTGGTGCACACGTTCGGCCCCGACCATATCCGGCTGATGTCGGTCGACGGCGAAGGCAAGCTTACGCCGCGCCCGGAAAAATACTCGGTGAACACGATGGACTGGAACAATCGTGTGCCGACCATGGCCGTGCTCTCGCCCGACGGGAAATTCCTCTTTGTCGGCACCACGTTCGATGAGTTGCCCAGCAGAAAAAATCCGGACGGCTCACTGATTCTCTGGATCCCGCACAAAGACGGCGCACTGCACGTCATCGCTTCGAATGCACCGGACCCCGACGGCATCGTCGTATGCCCTGTGGGCGAAGACGGCGCACTCGGCGAAGCCTCATTTTACGACGCCAGAGGCGCTTCTCCCTTCTACATCGCCTTCCTGCACAACCGGCCGGATACATTCGTCGTCGGATACGCCGTTAGCAACGGAGTATCCATCGGCAAGGTTGACGCTAACGGCAAAATCACCGTCAGCGCGCCCGTAACGCTCGACACGAGCGCAGGCCTGCCCTCTGAACTATGCTGGCTCGCCGTCTCCCCGAATGACCGATGGGTGTTCACGACGAACTTCGGTTACGTAGTTAGCAGCGGGCCGAGCGATAGCTGGCTGACGCCGGATGGCGCATATCTCTACCAGATCTACGGGAATGCTTCGAAACTGGTGGGCTACGCCACTAAGCCAGACGGCTCGCTGGAGGAGGTTACCAGTGTCGCCATCCCCTACAACAGCCCGGAGGGGTTGGCTGGATTCTGATGCGTTCTATGGCGATGCAATGACCCAGTTCAGCCATCTGGCCCGGCGCGAAGACTTGCTTCAACGGAAGCGCTGCAGGTACTTGCGCAAGTCGACTGATCTGGATCACGACAAGCGCACCACCGAGAGCGGCTGTAGGAGCCGCAGCGAGTTTAACCGCGGACCCGCGATGCTCGGCACAAGCCGGGCCGGGCATCGCCCTTTATCTCACAGGAGAACGGTTTTGGTTCGCTCTCAGAACCGGCGCACCAATTGGTGCAACGCAATGTCAACACTCGATATTACCGACCCGTCGATTCTTTCTCGTCCAGCGGATCTCTACGCGGATCCTCTGTCGGACAAGGGTCTGCAGCGCGCGGACGGATGCGGTCGACTGGTACTGAGTGGCTCCGAAAACGGAACGCGAATCGAGGACGTCTTTGAACGGTCTCCTATTCGGATCATGTTCCCAAGAACTGGAAGTCGTCCGGTGGAAGAGGCGGTCCTAATTAATACGGGAGGCGGCATTGCGGGCGGTGACCAGCTCGAGTGTTCTGTAGCGGCGCTCCCTGACGCCTCGATCGCCGTGACTTCACAGGCAGCGGAAAAGGTCTATCTCGCGCTGTATGAACCCGCGCGCGTTGTGACTAGGCTGAAAGCCGAGGAGTCCGCGAAGCTTGCATGGCTTCCGCAGGAAACGATCGTTTTCAATCGGGCACGTCTTCAAGACGGTCGGCTGATCTGGGCGGACAGCTTTCGCATCACCGACGAGATCTTTCCCCACGTTACCAGGAAGGCCTTGCTCGCGAACTGCAAGGCGGTTGCAACACTGATCTATTTCGGACCTTATCTAGAGAAACGACTGGATTTTTTGCGCGAGATTATTCCTTCCCTGGGATGCAATTGTGCAGTGACGTTGGTAAGCGGACTGATCGTCGTCCGCTTTGCCGCGGAAGAGTCTTCTGATTTGAAGCTTGCCTTGCGCAGCTTTCTCCAGCAATTCGGACCAGAGCTCGGCTCCGGACCCTTCCAAGTACCGAAAATGTGGTCATGCTGAAGATTGCCACAGAACGGAGAAGTATATGAACCTCACGCCGCGTGAGAAAGACAAGCTGATGATCTCACTTGCCGCAATTGTCGCGCGGGAGCGGCTTAAAAGAGGAGTCAAGCTCAACTATCCCGAGAGCGTTGCGCTCATAACCGATTTCGTCCTGGAGGCAGCGCGCGATGGCAAGTCGGTTGCTCAGCTTATGTCAGAAAGCCGCAAGGTCCTGAGCCGTGACCAGGTGATGGAAGGCATCGCCGAGATGATTCCCGAGATGCAAGTGGAAGCAACCTTCCCCGATGGAACGAAACTTGTGAGCATTCACAATCCAATTCGCTGAGGCGAGACTGACATGATACCGGGCGTCTAAGAGTAGAAGGGATGTTCATGGCGAAAAAAGTGACCGTATACAGTCAGCCGGGCTGAATGTTCTGTGGCCAGGTGAAGGAGTATCTTTCACAAAAACACATTCAATTCGATGACCGGGACATCACGAAGGACCCCTCTGCGATTTTGGAGCTACAGAAGCTCGGCTTCATGACTACCCCCGTCACGGTCGTCGAAGACAAAGTAATCGTAGGTTTTGATGTTCGGAAACTGGACGAAGCATTGAAAGGTTAATCCGAGAAAGAGGATAGGAATGGAGATCGCAGAGCGAGTCGAAAGAGTGTAAGAGGACATGGTCATGATACCGGGCGAGATCTTCGCAGCAGCCGGCGACATTGTCCTGAACAAGGACAGAGCGGCCATCACTCTCAAGGTCGCAAACACTGGCGACAGACCGATCCAGGTCGGCAGTCATTACCATTTCGCCGAAAGCAACGCCGCTCTCGCTTTTGATCGAAAAGCAGCACTTGGGTATCGCCTGGACATTCCGGCAGGAACCGCCGTGCGCTTCGAACCGGGTCAGTCGCGCGAAGTTTCCCTAATCCCATACGCAGGCGCACGCCTGGTTTATGGCTTCAACAAGGCTGTGATGGGAGCATTGCCGCAAGGGCCAGAGAGGTAATGGAAAATGCCTAACAAAATGAACCGCGCTGCTTATGCGCAAATGTTTGGCCCAACTGTCGGCGACAAAGTGCGGCTCGCGGATACAGACATCATCATTGAAGTAGAGAAGGACTACGCAATCTACGGCGAGGAAGTGAAGTTCGGAGGCGGGAAGGTCATTCGCGACGGTATGGGTCAGTCGCAGCGTTCGCGCAACGAGGGCGCAGTGGATACGGTGATCACGAACGCTCTGATTCTGGATCACTGGGGAATCGTGAAAGCAGATATCGCCATCAAGGATGGCCGTGTCAGTGCAATAGGGAAAGCTGGCAATCAGGACGTGCAACCGAAGGTCACCATTGCTATCGGACCGGGAACCGAGGTGATCGCGGGCGAGGGCAAGATTGTCACCGCCGGCGGCATCGACACGCACGTTCATTACATCTGTCCGCAGCAGATCGAGGAGGCGCTTTATTCAGGCCTCACGACAATTATGGGCGGTGGAACAGGTCCCGCCGCCGGGACGACTGCCACGACCTGCACGCCAGGACCTTGGCATATCCAGCGGATGTTGCAGGCTGCCGATGCTTTTCCCATGAATCTCGGTTTTTTCGGTAAGGGCAACGCGAGCTCTGCAGCTGGTCTCGTCGAGCAAATCGAGGCCGGGGCATGCGGCTTCAAGCTTCACGAAGACTGGGGTACGACCCCCGCCGCCATTGATTGCTGCCTCTCCGTCGCGGATGACATGGATGTGCAGGTTCTTATCCACACTGACACATTGAACGAAAGCGGCTTTGTCGAGAATACGATCGCAGCCTTCAAGGGAAGAACTATTCACACCTTTCACACCGAAGGAGCCGGTGGCGGCCACGCCCCTGACATCATCAAGGTGTGCGGTGAGGCGAATGTCATCCCATCTTCGACAACTCCGACGCGGCCCTACACCGTGAACACGCTCGAAGAGGCCTTCGATATGGTGATGGTGACTCATCACCTCGATCCCCGAATTCCCGAAGATGTCGCCTTCGCCGAGAGCCGCATCCGCAGGGAAACGATAGCGGCCGAGGACATCCTCCATGATCTTGGCGCTTTGTCGATTATGTCGTCCGACAGTCAGGCAATGGGCCGCGTAGGCGAAGTGATCATTCGTACGTGGCAGACTGCTGACAAAATGAAAAAACAATTTGGGCGACTGGCCGAGGAGAAGGGCGAGAACGATAATTTCAGAGCCCGGCGCTACGTCTCCAAATACACGATCAACCCCGCGATAGCTCAGGGCATCTCCGCCTATGTCGGTTCGATTGAAGTCGGAAAGCTTGCTGATCTCTGCATATGGGATCCGGCCTTTTTCGGCGTGAAGCCTGACATGGTCCTGAAAAGCGGCATGATCGCGGCAGCCATCATGGGAGATCCCAACGCTTCTATTCCTACCCCTCAGCCGGAGTACTACCGGTCGATGTTCGGGGCGTTCGGCCGTGCCATGACGGAAAGCTCGGTGACATTTGTCAGTCAGGCTCTACTCGACAAAGGGCAGACGCTCGGGCTGGCAAAAAAACTTCTTCCCGTATCCAACACGCGCAAGATCGGAAAGCGTTCCATGATTCTGAACGGCGCCACTCCTCGCATGGAAGTAAACCCGGAAACCTACGAAGTGCGGGCCGATGGCCGGCTTCTCACCTGCGAGCCAGCCAAAGTGCTGGCCCTGGCTCAACGTTATTTCATGTATTGAGTATGACTATGCATAACGCTTCCATTCACGGTACTCCCACTCATCGCGCCTCCATTCATCGGCCCGCCGGGCATTGGCCAAGGGAAAACGCGGCAGGATCGCTCACTCTCGATTTCGACGCGCGGCATCGACGCCGCATCCGTCTGACTGCGCCCAACCAGCTTGCTCGCCTCGCGTGGCATTTGGGAAATCGGCATTTGCCGACTGAAATTCGAGACCAGGTTCTTCGCATTCGGCCTGACCACGTGATCGAGGATATGCTCCTTGGCTTCGGAGCAGATCTTGCAAGGGTGCAGGTCACTTTCCAGCCCGAAGGTGGCGCTTACACTGGCCACGGCCACCATCGCGCCCATCGCGAGGGTGGGCATCATCATGAGTGATCAACCGTACGCTCTCGCGCCTCTCGCGCTGCTGAGGCAGCAAAGCTGGCTTTCGCCCGCGTTTCCCACAGGCTCCTATAGCTATTCTCACGGCATCGAGTGGGCTGTTGAAGCGGGGCACATTCATGGTCGCGAGAGCCTTGCGGATTGGCTGGAAGCAGATCTCCGCTATGGGTCGGGACGAAATGAAGCGATTTTCTTCCTCGAGGCCTGGCGCTGCGCGACAGAAGACGATTGCGAGAAGTTGCTTGAAGTTGCGGAACTGGCGGCAGCGTTTCGCGGCACGTCGGAATTTGCACTTGAGTCATCGCAGCAGGCGAAGGCCTGTCTCGCAACCCTACGCCGGGTGTGGCCCGATCGCGTTGTAGAGAGTCTCTCCGAGTTGCTCTCGGAACGCAGCGTTCCGCCTGCCCTGGCCGTCGTTCTCGGAGCACGCGCGGCTGGGCAGCGCGTCCCCTACGGCTTGGCTCTGCCAGCATTCCTCCAGAGCTATGTCGCCAATCTAGTAACCGCTGGCGTTCGGTTGATCCCACTTGGGCAAACCGACGGGCAGCTTGCTATTGGCGAGCTTGAACACGCAGTGCTGGCCGCAAGTGCGCAAGCTGAACACGCGACGATTCGCGATCTGGGGTCGGCTGCGTTCATGGTCGATCTCGCTTCCGCGTCGCACGAAACCCAATACACGAGGTTGTTCCGCTCATGACTGATATGACGAGTTCAGATTCTCAAAACCATCCTTTACGCGTCGGGATCGGCGGCCCGGTTGGGTCAGGCAAAACGGCGCTCGTTGAAGCGCTCTGCAAGCGCCTCCGCGACACTTACGACATTTACGTGATTACCAATGACATTTATACGAAAGAGGACCAGCTCATCCTCACACGGGCGGAAGCACTGCCTGCGGAGCGAATTATGGGAGTCGAAATTCAGCCCCGAACTGGCGGACCTGACGATTTACGTGATCGATGTTGCGGAAGGTGAAAAGATTCCTCGCAAGGGCGGTCCTGGGATTACGCGCTCCGATCTTCTCGTTATTAACAAGATCGACCTGGCTCCTTTTGTCGGAGCAAGCCTTGGAGTAATGGAAGCGGACACGCTCAGAATGCGCGGGAAGCGGCCTTTCATTTTTTCGAATTTGAAGAGCGGCGATGGTGTCGAACCGATCGCAAACTTCATCATTGAGAAGGGTGGATTAGCGAGGACCGCTGCCTAGGCGAGTGACGACCGGAAGGATCAACTGGGCTAAAGTCGAATTGCCTGAGAATGACTACTTCTTCATTCCGATTTCATTAGCGGCCCAGACGCATACGGCTTCCTTGTCCAGAGCCCCCAGTCTCGCTTCGGGATGTAGGGCGCTGTACGTCGCGGGTGGCATTCTCCCGGTCGAAATGACTCCGCAAATGGACTCCACTTCATCGCGTCGTCGCACTGCGGAATACGTTGACCACTCGGAGAAGTTCAATTCTTGCCGGCCTTCACGTACATGGGTTGTGATCCACCACGAGATCGGCACGACATGACCATACCAGGGCAAATTCGTTTGGTTCGAATGGCAGTCTCCGCAGGCCCGTGCCAGCGTATTTCCAACCTGTGAACCCCGGAAAGGTTCGGCGTTCCGGTAATCGTTCGCCTCCGGAGATACCAGGCCGATCCGTTTTCTCGAACGCGAGCCCCCGAGAGCGATCAGTGCGAGCATGAGGAAAGCGATTGTCAGCACAAGCAGTTTCATCGGAGAAGTAGGCCCCCTTTACTGAAGCAGACAAATGGCCAATATGCCTAGCTGCTCGCCTCCTGTTGCTGTCTTATGTCGAGGGTCAGGTATGTCATACCGCGGAGATCGAGGAATACGTGCTCCTGAGTATTAACCAAGCGGAGCAGTACATGCCCGCAAAGGGCACACCGTGCGACGAGGCCGGGACACTGCACGTATAAATGCGCCTCGGCAAAGCGCCTCTTTGCGCCGCAATTCGCACACTGTCCTTCCGCGCTCGTAATATCCATTGCGAATATTCTGCTCAATTCACCCGCGGCTGCATTTCCGTCAAGGTAGTTCATGGGTGCACTCATTTCCGTTCTCCTGTAGCGCCGAAGCGCTCCGTCCTGATGTTTTCGCGACCGTGGCCGGCGGCGATCAGCAGGTCGGTCGCATTTTCGACGAATGATGTCGGGCCGCAAACGTAGCTGGTTGCGCCAAGGTTCGAGGGCCATGTACGAGTCGCGATTAGCGTGGCGTCGATGCGGCCGGGCAGGCGCGGCGAATCTTTCGGAGTAACTCGCGTGTACGCGTAGGTGACAATCACAGAATGATCCTGACCTGATAACGCCTGTAGTCCATCCCGGTAAAAAACTGCTCCCGGTTCCCTTACGGAATACAACAATCGAAAGGGAGCAGTGCTTCCAGCCGAAGCACGCGAGCGAATCATGGCCATGAGTGGAACGATGCCCGAGCCACCTGCCACGAGCTGGATCGGTTGACTTCGCCGTTCGGCAGTCGCTCGACGGTGATTTCGATGCGCCCATCCGAGTTCGGAGCGGACGCAATCGAGTAGGACCGGACCGCAGAGTATCCGTCCGACGCTGTCAAACGCACATCAACGTGCTGACCGGCGATGTGACCCGACCAATCGCGAGCTGCCAATGCGATCGTCCGCGCGTTCGCTGTTTCATCGCGCAGCCCGACAACTGTGGCGCTACGCCACGTTACTCGCCCGAGTACCGCTGTTCCAGCCATGGGTCCCCATAGATGTGATAGCCGAGGCCTTCCCAAAAGCCCGGCTTGTCGTGCGGCATCAACGTCAAGCCCTTCACCCATTTGGCGCTCTTCCAGAAATAAAGATGAGGGACGAGAAGTCGCGCGGGGCCGCCGTGTTCCGGCGCAAGATCTGCACCATCAAATTTGAACGCGATCCACCCCTGCTTATTGACAACATCTTTCAGAGGAAGGTTTGTTGTGTAGTCGCCATACGAACGGAACATCGCATAGGACAAATCTGTTTTTACATCTGCAAGCAGGACGTCAAGCGAGACTCCTTCCCACGATGTACCGAGTTTCGACCATCGCGTTACGCAATGTATATCAACCGTGATGGTCTCGGTGGGCAACTCGCGGAACGACTTCCAATCCCATCGCTTCAAAACGTTACTGCCGTCGTCGATCGTAAATTCCCAGCGATCGAGGGGAATGTGTGGGGTTGGTCCTGCCGATAAGACGGGAAAATCAGTCGTGAGGTATTGACCGGGCGGGAGTTTTGCATCTGCTGCGCTGCGTCGACCGGAAAAGCCCCGGGAGATGATAGCCATGTGCACTTCTCCTCAATGATTGACGTTCTACCGTATTGCGCTGTCTCGCCGCTACAATCAAATCAGCAATCAGGCTTCCAATTTATAGTGGCCAATAGGCCGGGCGATACGCATTGCACTACTGCTTCACATGTCCTTCTCGGACCGGATTCACGGGTCTTACAGCCGGTTCTCTCACTTGCCAGCTACTGTCGCTGTCGGTTCTGATGTCGACACGGATGACGGCATAGCGACTGTCGTTTCGGATCTCCCGCAATCCTTCCGCTACATAAGCACACCCGAGAATACAGGTGATGCTGCACCCAGTGCTGACTCGTGATAGCCGAGTCTTCAGATCGATCATAATGTTGCGCCGAGACCTTTTTGCACCAGTTGTTTGAGTTTTCCCCGAGCCCTTGCGACCCGTGCCTTCACGGTTCCCTCGGGTATCCCCAAGAGATGCGCCGTTTCCCGGATGCTCAGGCCATTCACATGGCGCAATTGAAAAGTATGTCGAAGAGTCGGCGATAGCATCCTAAACGAGTGCGCTAGCAGTTCTGCGCGTTCCGCCCTTCGACATTCCTCTTCAGGGTTGGGCCGAGAGTCAGATAGGATCTCCGCGAACGTGTGAGCGTCTGGCTCCTGTCCGTCCAAGGGTACGCTAGCTTGCCGTGATCGACGCCGTAGTCTCATGCGTGCAGAATTGATCACGATCGACGTCAGCCAACTGGACATCCGTGCCTCTCCCCTGAACTGCTCAACATGCGAGTAGGCGGATAACAGCGCATCCTGAACCACATCTTCCGCGTCAGCCACGTTACCCATCCATCGCGGCGCCGTGTGATAAAGATAAGGCAAGCTGCCGCTGATCAGGCATGTTAGTTCTTGAACCTTTTTGTGATAAGGGTGGATGGCCCCGCTTCCCGCACAATTGATATCTGCTACTGTCGTTGCCATAGATCGACTCCCTTCATTGGCAAAGGCATGCACGCAATGTTCCACGTCGCCTCGACACGACGAGCATTCCGCGCACGAAATCTCGAGGGCTTGCAAATAAATGCTTACGGAATCCTCTAGGGAAGGAACGTACGTTGCACAGTGTTCTTCAGAAGACACTTGACGCTAGAGCGTCACAGTTTGACAAAACAGCAGTCGAAACGGTGACAGAAGATCCTGGTGCTCGACTTGAGTGCCGCTCTTTCCTTGGCAGTTGCCGTGCAGATTGATTGAAACGCAGTTCGGTCGGCAACATCATAATGCCTCGGATGTTGAATCCGGCGGATAGGCGAGTGCAGAGCTATTCTGACCAGGAGCTGTTTTGGATTATCAAGAACGGAATCCGATTCACAGGGATGCCAGCCTTCGGCAAACTCGAGACGCCGGATCACATTTGGGACCTGGTGAATTACGTGCGTACGCTGCCTAACACAAAGTAGCATTGGTTTCCCGGAGGATCGGAGTCTTCATTCCAGGGGCTTATAAGCCGTCACACTGCTGTCCGGTTAAGTTACAAGATGCTGGCTGCAAGTAATAGCTGCGCAATAAGTTGAAGTCATTTCTGGCTTGCCGCGATTTGAAGGCGAGGAGA
>WNFI01016401.1_pt1 | contig 18436 bp, 17 predicted proteins | sample 5400471 | NCBI WGS metagenome assembly WNFI01 (sample SAMN13153348, study PRJNA577476) | soil metagenome | isolation source: 100 cm saprolite on Douglas fir-dominated hillslope | place: USA:California | collected 2013-09-17 | reverse complement strand
GGGACAGGCGCATGATGGTCCAGAATCGACGGGTCGCCGAGTGAAACCGGAACGCTGGCAAAAAGACAAGGGCCATCAAAGCCTTCGAGCTGAATAGCCGGGCTTGACCGGCGGCGTGCTGCGGCGCATACGGCGCCGCAGGAGCGAAGGTGCAATTTCACATGGTGCCGCCGCGTTTTGGGTTGGGTGACAATGCCGGCGAGATCGGATAGCCTCACAGAAGCGAGGCCGAGCGCGAGCCAATCGCGCGCCATCGGCGGCGCGGTCCAAGTCTTGGGAGGAATACTCGGCGTAAAGCCGCAGCCGTCTCGCAGAGTTCGAGGCGTAAGCGTAATGTAGCGTGAGTTTGCGTCTTGGGAGCAGGGTTGTCGGCCCTGCTCGATTTTTTTACGCCCCACTGTCCGCGCAGACGAACATCGTAATTTCGGGCGGCGATGCCGGCGGCCACGGACAGTCCAAAGCGCGCGCGTACTTGCGATCCAAGGTCGTAAGGTGGCTTGCCTTGCCGCGTTCTGTTCCTGAAAGTTCCGGATCGACTGCGTCAGGACTTGCACTCATCGGCCTAAGCAATTGAAATTATGGGTTTTTGCTTGTTCGCAGCGACGAGTTATGAGGAAGCTCTGGCCCTATCGAGGCATAATGCCGAGCAGCGTGGCGAGATCGTCGAGCGCGATGAGCCGGTACGCATAAACCACGTGCCAAGCCGCGAAGACGACACCCGCCACAATCGTCGTCCAAACGAGCTTGCGTTTTAGGCCCGGGATCGCGGGCGCGCCGGGATCGCTGCCGGGTGTGATCGTTCCTTGCTCCTGCTGGCTGCGCACACCCCAAGGAAGCACCGCGAACAGCACGACCCACCAGATGATGAAATAGATCGCGATCGAGGTTGCCCACGACATCAAGCCTGCTCGAGCTCGATCAGGGTGCCGCAAAAATCCTTCGGATGCAGGAACAGCACGGGCTTGCCGTGGGCGCCCATCTTTGCCTGGCCATCGCCGAGCACACGCGCGCCCTGAGCTTTGAGTCTTTCGCGCGCTATCTGGATATCCTCGACTTCGTAACAGACGTGGTGAATACCGCCGTCGGGATTGCGCTCGAGAAATTTCGCGATAGGCGACGCCTGCCCGAGCGGCTCGAGAAGCTCAATCTTGGTATTAGGCAAGGTGATGAAAACCGTGGTCACGCCGTGCTCGGGCTGCGGCATCGGATCAGAGACTTGCGCGCCGAAAGCGCGGCGGTAGACCTCCGCCGCCTTGGTCACGTCGCCCACCGCGATCGCCACATGGTTGAGCCTTCCGATCATATCATCTCTGCGCTTTCTCGTGCTGCTTGTTCATGGGCGGTCAAAGGGAAGAACCAACGGGAGTAACAGTAGCAGAGCGCTGGGCTTGGGTTCCCCACGGCCGGCTCGTGATTGGTGATCATCAAACCTCCAGCACATGCACATGGCATGTAGGCTTTTTGTTCCAGGCGGCGCCGAGGGCGGCCCGTACGCCACCGCGTACCGCGTCGGCGACCGCCTCCGGGTCGCGCCGGCGCCCACGCGGCATCGACTCGAAAGCTTCCACTGCCGCGTCGTAAGCGATCTCCTCGATCCGACGTCCTAGTGTGTCGATTTCTGGAATACCGATGAGCCTCACTTGCGGCTCGCACAACAAATCGCCGCGCTCGCTTATCGCGAGCGCGACCGAAACCATCCCGGCAAAGCCGAGCCGGCGGCGGTCGGCCACGGTGCGCTCGTCTGCGCTGACGATGAGTGAGCCGTCTCTGTAGAGCCGTCCCGCCGGCACCTCGTCGATCTTTCCCGGATCGCCGGGGGCGAGGCGGATCAGTTCGCCGTCCCGGCAGAGAACCACCTTGCCGACGCCGGCTCGGCGGGCGACCTCGGCGTGCTCGGCCATGTGCAGGGGCTCACCATGGACCGGGATCAGCATCTGCGGCCGCACCCAGCCGATCATGTCCCTCAGCTCTTGGATCCGCGGATGCCCGGACACGTGCACCAGATGAGTCCGATCGGTAATGACTTCGATCCCTTGCTCGACCAGGCCGTTGATAACGCGCGTGACTGCCTTCTCGTTGCCCGGAATCGCACGCGAGGAGAAGATCACGCGATCCCCGCGCGAGAACGCCACCTCGGGATGGTCGTCCTGAGCAATGCGCGACAACGCCGCGCGCGGCTCACCCTGGCTGCCCGTGCACAGCGCGAGCACCTTGTCCGGCGGCAAGTGGCCGTAGATTTCGACCGAGCGAAAATCCCGCACGCCATCGAGATAGCCGGTCTCGCGCGCGACCTGCGCGATGCGCTCCATGGCCCGCCCGACCAGGACGACTTCGCGCTCACAGGCCGCGGCGGCCTGCGCGACCGCGCGCAGCCGCGCGCCGAGCGCACGCAGCTTGGCTTCATCGGTCGGCGTGCCGACAACGGGCGTCGGATCGATCTTCCAATCGCCGGTGTGGAGCACGGTGCCGGCCGGCGTGCGGATGATGAGCCCGTTCGACTCCGGGATGGAGTGAGCCATGGACACGAGCTCGATATCGAACGGTCCGAGCCTAAATCGGGCGCCGAGCGGTAGAACGGTCAGCGGGATTTCGGGCGCGCCCGGCTCGCCCTGCCGCTTCGCGTTTATCAGCGCCGCGGTAAACGGCGTCGCATAGACCGGAAGCTTGAGCCGCGGCCAAAGGTCGAGCAACGCGCCGAAATGATCCTCGTGCGCGTGGGTGAGCACGAGGCCGAGAATATTGCGCCGTTCCTCCACGAGATAACGGATGTCCGGCATGATGAGATCGATGCCGGGCAGCGCGTCATCGGCAAAAGCAACGCCAAAATCGACCACGATCCATTGCCGGTGCTGCTCGCCGCCCAAGCCATAAATCGCGAGATTCATGCCGATCTCGCCGGCCCCGCCAAGCGGCGCGAACACGAGTTCATCGGAAGCGCGCATGCTCGCGAGTTCCGGTCACGTCGCCTTGACGGAGACAGGTGCCGGATCCAAGAACACGTCCCCCGCTGCGATGGTCATGGCGCTCCCATCGGGCAAACCCAGCACGAGGCCGCCGCCTTCGTCCAGGGCTTCGAAACAGCCCGCGAGTTCGTGCTCTGCGAGACGCACGCGCACGTTTTCACCCACACCGGCTGCGCGGGCGAGCCAGTCGGCTCGGATCGTCGAAAAGCCCTGCCCGGCATTCCATTGCGCCAGTCGTCCCAGCATCTTGACCGATAGCGCGCCGAACAGCACGGCCGGTGCAACCGCCGCACCCGCCGCGGCGAGGTCCGTTGTGGGAAAGTCGGTGTCAGCTGGATGAAACGCGCAGTTGACGCCGATACCGACGGCGACCGCGCTCGTGCCGCTCTCCGCTTCGATCAGAATGCCGGCGAGCTTCGCGCCGGCTAACAGAACATCGTTCGGCCATTTGATCGCCAGCAGCGGCTTGAGGTGGTCGGCGACAGCGACGACTGCGTCGTGGATTGCAAGCGCTGCGACAAAGGAAAGCTGCGGCCAATGCTCGGCCGCTGCCGGCTGCGTGAGCAGGAGACTTGCGTGAAGGTTGCCCGGCGGTGATATCCACGCCCGCCCGCGCCGGCCGCGCCCCGCAGTCTGCCGATCGGCGGTGATCCACAGCGGCCCATGCTCGCCTTGGCGCGCCAGCTGCAAAGCCTCGGCGTTGGTCGAACCGAGCACCTCGTGCGCGACGTGTCGCACGCCCGCCGCGGTCGCCCTGGGCTCCAGTTTCATTCAGGATCAAACTTCATCAGAACAGCGACTTTGCCGCCGCGTCTGCGGCCTCCACCAACGGGCTCGGGTAGACGAAGAAGAGGAGATTGAATAATCCCGTTGCCGCCAGCACCGCTTTGAGCTCGTGCGGCATCGGCTCGAACGGCTGGGCCGGCTCGTCGAAATACATCGTCTTTACGATCGCGAGGTAGTAGTAAGCGCCCACGACGCTGGTGACGACGCCGATAACGGCAAGGGTGAAGAGCCCTGCCTTGATTGCCGCCAAGAACACATAGAATTTGGCGAAGAAGCCGGCGAGCGGCGGAATTCCCGCGAGCGAGAACAAGAGCATGGCGAAAAAGAACGCCATTGTCGGCTTGGTGCGGGCAAGGCCGGCGAGGTCGGCGATATCTTCGACCATCTGCCCCTCGCGCCGCATGGAGAGGATGCAAGCGAAGGCGCCAAGCGTCATGGTGATGTAGATCGCCATATAGACCAGCACGCCCTGGACGCCTTCCTGCGTCCCCGCGGCAAGCCCGACAAGCGCGAAACCCATGTGCCCGATGGACGAATATGCCATCAGGCGCTTGATATTGCGCTGGCCGATGGCGGCGAAAGCGCCGAGCGCCATCGAGGCGATGGCGACGAAGACCACAATCTGCTGCCATTGCGTCAATATCCCGGGAAACGCCACGATGGTGGTACGCACGAACATGGCGATGCCCGCCACCTTGGGCGCGGCGGCAAAGAATGCGGTGATCGGCGTGGGTGCACCTTCGTAGACGTCGGGTGTCCACATGTGGAAGGGGACCGCCGAAATCTTGAAGCAGAAACCGGCGAACAAGAATACGAGTCCGAACAAGAGTCCCAGACCTGCGGTACCCGTATGTCCCTGGCTCGCCGCCTTGGCAATACCGACAAAACTCACCGTCCCGGTGAATCCGTAGACCAGCGACGCTCCGTAGAGCAGCATCCCGGAGGAGAGCGCGCCGAGCACGAAATACTTTAACCCCGCCTCCGTCGAGCGCATGGAATCGCGATCGATTGCGGCAACCACGTAGAGCGCAAGGCTCATCAGTTCGAGCCCGAGATAGAGCGCGATCAGGTCGGCGGCGGAGATGAGCATCATCATGCCGGCTGTCGAGAGCAGGATCAGGATCGAATATTCGAACGTTCCGCGCTTCTCGACCGCGAGATAGTTCGAAGACATCACGATCGCCGCCGCCGATCCGGCCAGCGCCAAAAGCTTGAGGAAACGCGCAAAGCTGTCGACGACGAAACTGCCGTCGAACGTGACAAGCTTCCCGGCAGGCAACCAACCCACGATGAGCGCCGTGATGAGCAGGAGCAGGATCGCGCCGCCTTCGATGCCCCTGCTCGCCTGCTCGCCGCGGAACACGCCGATCATCAGCAGTAGCATGGCGCCGACGGCGAGCACGATTTCTGGCACTGCCGGCAGCAAAGTTGGGATTTCAACCGTTTCGGTCATGCCGGACTTCACACCCCGTGGTCAATGCGCCAACATCGCGGCGGTCTTCGCCGCTCCGACGGCGCGCTGATAGTTGTCGAGAAGTTGCACGACCGAAGCCGCCGATAAGTCGAGCACCGGCTTCGGGTAGATGCCAAACAGGATCGTGAGCGCAACCAGCGGGCCCAGCGTGATGATCTCGCGATAATCGAGGTCCTTGATCGCGGCCAGGCTCGGCTTGACGAGCGGTCCGAAAATCACTTTTCGATAGAGCCACAGCGCGTAGGCTGTCGACAGGATGGTGCCGGTGGTCGCCAGCGTCGCTACCCAGGTATTGATTTGGAACGTGCCGATCAACGTAAGGAATTCGCCGATAAAGCCCGTGGTGCCGGGCAACCCCATGTTGGCAAGGGTGAACACCATAAACGCCGCGGCGTAGAGCGGCATGCGATTGACGAGACCCCCGTAAGCGGCGATTTCGCGCGTATGCATGCGATCGTAAACGACTCCGACGCACAGAAACAAAGCCGCGGATACGATGCCGTGGGAGATCATCTGGAAGATCCCGCCGGCCACCCCCTGCACGGTCGTGGCAAAAATGCCCATGGTCACGAAACCCATGTGGGCGACCGAGGAATAGGCGATGAGCTTCTTCATGTCCTCCTGCGCCAACGCGACCAACGAGGTGTAGATCACCGCCACGACGGAAAGAGCAAAAATGAGCGGCGCGAGATCGTGCGAGGCCCCCGGGAACATGGGGAGCGAGAAGCGCAAGAATCCATACCCGCCCATCTTCAACAGAATTGCGGCGAGGATGACCGAGCCGGCGGTCGGCGCCTCCACGTGAGCGTCCGGCAGCCATGTGTGGACCGGCCACATCGGCAGCTTCACCGCGAAGGAGGCGAGAAACGCGAGCCACGCCCAGGTCTGCAGGCTGCGCGGGAAGCCGTGGCGCAGGAGCGCGGGGATTTCCGTGGTCCCCGCATTCCAGTACATCGCCATGATGGCGAGCAGCATCAGTACGGAACCGAGGAAGGTATAGAGAAAGAACTTGAAGCTGGCGTAGACCCGGCGCGGACCGCCCCACACGCCGATGATCAGAAACATCGGAATGAGACCGCCCTCGAAAAATAGATAGAACAGCACGAGATCGAGGGCCGTGAACGTGCCGACCATGAGCGTTTCGAGCACCAGGAAGGCGACCATGTACTCCTTGACGCGGTGTTGGATCGGCAGCCAACTCGCAATGATGCAGACCGGCATCAGCGCGGTCGTGAGGATGACGAACGGCAGCGAGATGCCGTCGAGGCCCATGTGGTAGGTGATGGTGCCCCCGAGCCAAGGCCGTTTCTCGACGAATTGAAACTCGGCCGAAGCCGGATCGAAGCGGTAGAGCAGGATCAGCGAGATCACGAACGTGATCAGCGTCGTCCAAAGCGCGATCCAGCGGGCGTTGCGCTTCTCCGCTTCGCCGTCGCTGTGCATCAACGTGATGAACAGCGCGCCAACGAGTGGCAGGAAGGTCGTGACGGAGAGAATAGGCCAGCTCATGATCAGCTCGCCCGCGCCCCGAACATGAACCAAGTGATCAGCGCTGCGACCCCGATCAGCATGGCAAAGGCGTAGTGATACAGATATCCGGTCTGCAGCCGCACGGCGCCACGGGTCACGTCGAGCACGCGCGCCGAGATGCCGTCAGGCCCCAGGCCGTCGATTGTCCAGCCGTCGCCGTATTTCCACAGCGCGCGGCCCAGCCACAAAGTCGGTCGAACAATCAGAAAGTCGTAGATCTCGTCGAAATACCACTTGTTGAGCAGGAATTTATACAGCGGCGGCTGCTGGCGGGCGAGTTCGGCCGGCAGCTCCGGTCTGCGAATGTAAAACTCCCAGGCGATGACGAAGCCGATCGCCATCATGAGCGTTGGAGCGATACCGATCAGGCGGGGAACATGGTGCATCTCCTCGAGGAGATGACCTCCCGAGGCGAATCGAAGCGAATCGCCGAAAAACGCCCCGACATCGTGGCCCACGAACAACTCCCGGAACGGATAGCCCGAGAAGATCGCGCCCGCGGCAAGAAAGCAGAGGGGAAGCACCATGACGAGCGGGCTCTCGCGCGCAGCATCGTAATGGTGGTGGTCGTGCGGGCTGCCGTGGAACGTCAGAAAGATCAACCGCCACGAATAGAATGCGGTGAGTGCCGCCGCGATCACCGTCGCTCCGAAAGCATAGAGCGCGATCGGGTTGCTACTCACATAAGCCGCCTCGATGATGGCATCCTTTGAGAAATAGCCCGCAGTGAGCGGAAACCCGGTTAATGCGAGCGTGCCGATCACCATTGTCCAATACGTAAGCGGAAGCTTGTCCTTGAGTCCGCCCATGTGCCGGATGTCCTGCTCGTGATGCATCGCAATGATCACGGAACCGGAACCGAGAAACAGCAGAGCCTTGAAGAAAGCATGAGTGAACAAGTGGAACATGCCGATCGAATAGGCGCCCGTGCCCATTGCGACGAACATGTAGCCGAGCTGCGAACAGGTCGAATAGGCGATGATGCGCTTGATGTCGTTTTGCACGAGCGCGATCGTGGCGGCGAAGAACGCCGTGGTGGCACCGATGAAAGTGACGAAAGCTTGTGCGCTGGGCGCCAGATCGAACAACGGCGAGAGTCGCGCCACCATGAATACGCCCGCGGTCACCATCGTAGCGGCGTGAATGAGCGCGGAGACCGGTGTCGGCCCCTCCATCGCGTCGGGCAGCCACGTGTGCAGCAAGAACTGCGCCGATTTGCCCATTGCTCCCATGAACAGGAGCAAGCAGATCAGCGTCAGGGCATCCACGTTCCAGGAGAGGAAATGAATCGTCTTGCCGGTGAGCGCCGGCGCCTGAGCGAAAACGGTATCGAGCTCGATGGCGCCGGTCATCATGAAGGTGGCAAAAATGCCGAGCGAGAAGCCGAAATCGCCCACCCGATTGACGATGAAGGCCTTGATCGCGGCCGCGTTCGCCTCTGGCTTCTGGTACCAAAAGCCGATGAGCAGATAGCTCATCAGGCCGACCCCCTCCCAGCCGAAAAATAGTTGCACGAGATTATCGGCGGTCACCAGCATCAGCATGGCAAACGTGAACAACGACAAATACGAGAAGAAGCGCGGCCGGTGAGGATCCTCCTCCATGTAGCCGATGGAATAGAGATGAACGAAGGCCGAGATGGTGGTGACGACGACGAGCATGACCGCCGTGAGCGTGTCGATGCGCAAGCCCCAGTCGACCTTCAGCTCGCCGGAAATGATCCATGGAAAGAGCGTCACGCGGCTGTCGTGATGGCCAAAGCCGACATCGGCGAAGGCCAACCACGACAGCAGCATGGCGGCGAAAAGGAAGACCGTGGTGACGAGCTCGGCGGAACGCGAGCCGGCGGCCGGCGGTTCGAGCGCTTGTGGCTCGGCGCGCGAGGTATCGAGAACGGCATGCGCCCCATACGAGGCCAGTGCGCCGCGCGGATGGCTCTCGTCCACCGGGCCATGCGCGTGATTGTCCGCCACGACGTCCGGCGGCCCGCCGGGATGACGGGCGCGCGCGCCAGCGAGCGCGATCAGAGCCGCGATGATCGCGCCGAGGAGTGGCAGGAAGACGATCGCGTAATACATCCCGCACTCAGCCCTTCATCAGGTTAATGTCCTCTACCGCGATCGAGCCGCGATTGCGGTAGTAAGCGACCAGAATGGCAAGCCCGATTGCCGCCTCCGCCGCCGCGACTGTGAGGACCAACAGCGCGTAGACCTGCCCGACCAGATCACCGAGGAAGGCGGAAAAGGCGACGAGATTGATGTTGACCGCAAGCAGAATGAGCTCGATCGACATCAGGATGATGATCACGTTCTTGCGGTTGAGGAAAATGCCGAAAATGCCGATCGTGAACAGGATGGCGGCGACCGTGAGGTAATGGCCAAGGCCGATGGTCATATCGTTCCCTTTGAGTTTCTCTACAGGCCCTGACCCGGCCGAACTTTGACGATCTCGATCGCACTCGTAGCGGGTGTAGAGCACGTGACCCAGCGCTTGAATATTGAGCGCGCTTGCGGCCGGTGGAATCGGTGCCGCGATCGTTTGCTGCACGTTGGGACCGATGGTCCAGCCGACCAGGACCACAACCAGTTCGATCAGAAGGATCGCGCCGATAAACGCGCCGATCGGCAGGTATTGTAAAAAACCCTGACGCAGCTCGGCGAAATCAACGTCGAGCATCATCACCACGAACAGGAACAACACCAGGACAGCGCCGACATAGACGATGATGAGAATCATCGCCAGGAATTCCGCGCCCAGCAGGATGAACAGTGCAGCCGCGTTGACGAAGGCGAGAATGAGAAACAACACCGAATGCACAGGATTCCTGGCCGCGATCACCATGACCGCGGCGGAGATGCACATGCCGGCGAACAGGTAGAAGAACAGCGCAGGAAAGAGCATTGCGCGGGCTCACCGGTATGGCGCATCGAGTGCGAGGTTCTTGGCGATCTCGCGCTCCCAGCGGTCGCCGTTGGCAAGCAGCCGCTCCTTGTCGAAGTAGAGTTCCTCGCGCGTCTCGGTGGCAAACTCGAAATTGGGGCCTTCGACGATGGCGTCGACTGGACAGGCCTCCTGGCAAAGCCCGCAGTAGATGCATTTGACCATATCGATATCGTAGCGCGTGGCGCGACGCGTACCGTCGTTGCGGCGCGGTCCCGCCTCGATAGTGATGGCTTGCGCCGGACAGATCGCCTCGCACAGTTTGCAGGCGATGCAGCGCTCCTCGCCATTGGGATAACGGCGCAGCGCGTGCTCGCCACGAAAGCGCGGCGAGAGCTGCCCTTTCTCGAACGGATAATTGAGCGTGGGCTTCGGCTTGAAGAAGTAGCGCAGGGCGAGCACGAACGCCGACGCAAACTCCTTGAGGAATATCGAGCGCGCGGCCTGGTCGAGTTTCATGGCGAAATCCTTTTCTGTCGGCACGGGAGCGCAAGCCGCGCTCGACATAGGTGACGAGCGGAACGTAGACCACTGCCGCAATGATCGTGCCGATGACGGCTCCGATGAGCCCCACGAGCGACAAGTTTATCATACCGTGCATCCGTCATTTCGCGACCAATCCGCCGTACTGCAAGACGCCGGCAACGATTGCGACCATCGCGAGCGAAAGCGGCAGGAATACCTTCCAACCCAGCCGCATGAGCTGATCGTAGCGGTAGCGCGGCACGATCGCCTTCACCATGGCAAAAAGAAAGAACATGAACAGACATTTGAGCGCGAACCAGATCACCCCCGGGATCCAGGTGAACGGTGCGACCGGAAACGGCGGCAGCCACCCGCCAAGGAAGAGAATGGTCGCCATCGCACACATGGTGAGGATGGCGATGTACTCGCCGAGGAAAAAGAGCATGAATCCCGTCGCGGAATATTCGACCGAATAGCCCGCGACCAACTCGGATTCGGCCTCTACCAGGTCAAATGGCGGCCGGTTGGTCTCGGCCAACGCGGAGACGAAGAAGACGACGAACATGGGCAGCAGCGGGAGCCAAAACCAATTGAACATTCCCCACTTGCCCCCCTGCGCCTCCACGATCGCGGAGAGATTAAGCGATCCGGCACAAAGCAGCACCGTAATGAAGACGAAGCCGATCGAGACCTCATAGGACACCATCTGCGCGGCCGAGCGCAACGACGCGAGAAACGGATATTTCGAGTTCGACGACCATCCCGCCATGATGACTCCGTAGACCATTAGCGAGGAGATGGCGAAGATGTAGAGCACGCCGACATTGATATTGGCGATCTCCCAATTGGCATTGACCGGGATCACAGCCCAAGCCGATAGTGCCAGCACCGCGGTGACCAGCGGCGCCAGGAGAAAGACGCCCTTGTTGGCGCCCGCCGGGATGATCGGCTCCTTGACGACGAATTTCAGGAGATCGGCGAAAGATTGCAGCAGACCCCACGGTCCGACCACGTTAGGCCCCCGCCTGATCTGCACCGCCGCCCAGATCTTGCGATCGGCATAAAGCACGTAAGCGGTGATTAGGAGGAGAACGACCAGCAACAGCACGCTCTGCGCGAGGATGACGATCAGCGGCCAGAGGTAATTGGTCCACAGCTCCGACATGTCAGCTATTCCGCCGCGGTGAGCGCGCCGTGACCTTCGGCAATGACGGAGCACTCCGCCATAATGGCGGAGGCACGCGCGATCGGGTTGGTAAGATAGAAATCGTCGAGGGCACGGCCGAACGCGGTCTTTTCGAGGGTGCCCCCACGCGCGGCAAGCGCCGCGATATCTGCACGCTCGGCGGGCACAACCTGATCGATGCGCTGTAGGTGGGGATGCGCCTTGAACAGCGCCCGGCGCAGCTGTGCGAGCGAGTCATAAGGAAGCTTGTGGCTGAGCACATCGGACAGCGCGCGCAGGATTGCCCAGTCCTCGCGCGCCTCCCCCGGCGGGAAAGAGGCGCGGGCGGCCATCTGCACGCGTCCCTCGGTGTTGACGTAGATGCCCGACTTCTCCGGGTAAGCCGCGCCAGGAAGGATGACATCGGCTCGGTGCGCACCAGCATCGCCGTGTGTGCCGATATAGACGACGAAGGCGTCAGGGGCGATGTCGATCTCGTCGGCGCCGAGCAGGAACAGAAGGTCGAGGGCTCTCGGCGCTGCCATCTCTGCGACGGTGCGGCCGCTTGGGCCGGGCAGGAATCCGACGTCGAGCGCGCCGACCCGCGCTGCCGCGGTGTGCAGGACCGAATAGCCATTCCAGGCGCCCTTGCCAGTGCCCTGCGCGGCGCGCGCCGCGAACGAAGCGATTGCCGCACCGTCCGGGCGCGCCAGCGCACCCATGCCGACGATCACCAGCGGGCGATCGGCTTGTCTGAGCAAGGAGCCGAACGCATGCGCGCCCGTCGCAAGGTCGGAGAGCGTCTGCGGGCCTGCGCCGAGGTACTCGTAAGGATAGGTGAGATCGGTGCGCTCGCCGATCAAACCAATCGGGAAGCCGCTCATACGCCAGCGCTTGCGGATGCGTGCGTTGAGCACGGCCGCTTCCCGCCGCGGATTCGAGCTAACGATGAGCAACGCGTCGGCCTGCTCTAGTCCGGCGATCGTGGCATTGAAGAGATAAGTCGCCCTGCCCCAGCGCGGATCGAGCGCCGCGCCGTCCTGCCGGCAGTCGAGGTTGACGCTACCGAGCCGCGTCATCAAATCCTTGAGCGCGAAGATCTCCTCGACCGCGGCAAGATCGCCGGCGATCGCGCCGAGCCGCTTGGGCTCGGTCTGTTTCACCTTGGCGGCGATGGCATCGAAAGCGTCACCCCAGGACGCCGGATAAAGCCGGCCGTTCTCGCGAATGTAGGGCTGATCGAGGCGCTGCGCGCGCAAGCCATCCACTACGTGCCGCGTCTTGTCGGAAATCCATTCCTCGTTCACGTCGTCATTGTCGCGCGGGAGAATGCGCATGACTTCGCGGCCGCGGGTGTCGATCCGAATGGCCGAGCCGAGCGCGTCCATGACGTCGATCGATTCCGTCTTGTTGAGCTCCCACGGACGCGCGGCAAACGCATAAGGCTTGGAAGTGAGGGCGCCGACCGGGCAAAGATCGACCACGTTGCCCTGCAGCTCGGAGGTCATGGCCTGTTCGAGATAGGTGGTAATCTCCATGTCCTCGCCGCGGCCAATCGCGCCGAGCTCCGGCACGCCCGCCACTTCGGTCATGAACCGCACACAGCGCGTGCAGTGGATGCAGCGGTTCATGATGGTCTTGACCAAAACACCGACGTATTTGTCCTCGACCGCGCGCTTGTTCTCCTTGAAACGGCTGGAATCCACCCCGTAGGCCATAGCCTGATCTTGCAGATCGCATTCCCCGCCCTGATCGCAGATCGGGCAGTCGAGCGGGTGATTGATCAGCAGGAATTCCATGACGCCTTCGCGTGCCTTGCGCACCGTCTGAGTCTTCGTGAAGACCTCGGGCGGTTCGCCGTTCGGGCCTGGTCGGCAGTCGCGCACGCCCCAGGCGCAGGAGGCCACCGGTTTGGGCGAGCCCTTGAGCTCGACCAAGCACATGCGGCAATTGCCCGCGATGGACAGCCGCTCGTGAAAGCAGAAGCGCGGGATTTCCGCGCCCGCGGCCTCGCAGGCCTGCAGTAAAGTGTAGTCCGGCGGGACGTCGATCTCTTTGCCGTCGACGATGAGCTTGGTCATGCCGCCTTGGTCCTCTTTTCGTTCATCACGCGCACCGCGCCGTCTTCCACAGCCGCGCAGACGGCAGACTTTCCCAGCCGAAGGCGTGGTCGCTCGGCCCCTGCTGCTGCAGATGCCGAAGCCGCTCAATGGCCTCCCCCACCGTGGGCCGATGTCCGGCCGGCACCCACCACATGACGAAGTAGCGCTCGTCCATCCGCTCGAACCACTCGTGTCGGCGGCCATAAAAGCGCTTATGCACGGTCTGCCAAACAAACCGCTCGAGCGCGCCCACGCTGTCCCATACCGACAGGTTGATCGCCATGCGCGGGTCGCCATCGAACGGGCGGGTCTCGATCGCGCTTCCGCTGTCGTCCTGGTAGCGCCAAACAAATCCGGGGCTCTGTTCGGCCAAGCCGTTCACGAGCGCGAGATGATTGACGAAGTCGGCCATACGCGAATCGCCGATCTCATAACGGAGGCGACCGACATTGAGCTGGGCGAGGTGGAGCGCTGTCATGCGTGTCCCTTCGTTACTCCGCCGCCACCTGCACCGGCTCCGGATGCGGGTTGGCGCTGTACTCGTCGATGCGCCGCTCGATCTCGTGCCGGAAATGCCGAAGCAGGCCCTGCACCGGCCAAGCCGCGCCGTCCCCGAACGCGCAAATGGTGTGGCCCTCGATCTGAGTCGTGACCTCCATGAGCATATCGATCTCGCGCTTGTGCGCGCGGCCTTCCGCCATACGGCTGAGCACCCGCCACATCCAGCCCATGCCCTCGCGGCAGGGCGTGCACTGGCCGCAGCTTTCGTGCTTGTAGAAATAGGAGATGCGCGCCATCGCGCGAACGATGTCGGTCGATTTGTCCATGACGATCACGGCGGCCGTGCCGAGGGCGGATTTGAACTCTCGGCATCCGTCGAAATCCATGAGCAGATGTTCGCATTGGTGGGCCGGGATGAGCGGCATCGAGGAGCCGCCGGGAATGACGGCGAGCAAGTTATTCCAGCCGCCGCGCACGCCCCCACAATGACGCTCGAGCAGCTCCGGCAGGGGCACGCCCATCGCATCTTCGACGGTGCAGGGCCTCTCCACGTGGCCGGAAATGCAGAACAGTTTCGTACCCGTATTGTTCGGCCGCCCGATGCCCGCGAACCAGTGGGCGCCCCGCCGCAAAATGTCGGGCACCACGGCGATCGACTCGACGTTGTTGACCGTGGTCGGACAGCCGTAGAGACCGACATTGGCCGGAAACGGCGGCTTCAAGCGCGGCTGGCCCTTCTTGCCTTCGAGGCTTTCCAAAAGCGCCGTCTCCTCGCCGCAGATGTAGGCGCCGGCGCCGTGGTGCACGACGATATCGAAGGGAAAGCGGTGGACGTTGTTCTTGCCGATGAGATTGGCCGCGTATGCTTGATCCACCGCCGCCTGCAGGCGCTGGCGCTCGCGGACGAATTCGCCGCGGATGTAGATGAAGCAGGTATTGGCGCCCATGGCGAAGCCGGCGATCAGACAACCTTCGACCAGCAGATGCGGATCGTGCCGCATGATCTCACGGTCCTTACAGGTACCGGGCTCGGACTCATCGGCGTTGACAACGAGATAATGCGGGCGGCCGTCGGACTGCTTGGGCATGAACGACCATTTCAACCCGTCGTGGAGGCCGTAGAGATTGGTGAAGATCCGGTCCTTGTCCTCGAGCATCAGGATCGCCTTTTCGTCGAGCCGTCGTCAGCGGGGGATCGCGGGATCGCCGCCTCGCGCACGTTGGCCGGCTCGCCAGCCTTTTTGGCCTCGGGATTGCTCAACGCCGGCTGCTGCGGTTGCCGGCCATTGCCCCGCGCATAGAGCGCAGGGTCAGTGAGTGTGGTCAGGCCTCCGACCGGAGCCGAAAGCTGCCGCGCGACCTGGGGACCAGGCTTGACCGCCTTTCCGGCTGCAAGATCGTCTAAGATTCTAGTGAAGCTCTCCGGGTTAAGATCTTCGTAATAGTCATAATTGACCTGCGGGCTGGGGGTATTGACGCAGCTGATTTGTGCCATAGGCCCGTTCACGCAGGCACCAAGGCATTCGACCTCGGTCCAGGAAAGCTTTCCGTCGGGGCGCGAGGTTGAACATGGTGTAGAAAGTCGCGACCTCGAGCGCGCGGATTTTCGGCATTCCAAGGAGATCTGCGACGTGCTCGATCGCTTTCTGCGGCAGCCAACCGCCGGCCTGCTCTTGCGCGCGCCACAGAAGCGCAATGACGGCGGAGCTTTGCCTGCCTTCCGGATACTTCGCGACCTCGCCCTTGGCCCAATCGAGGTTGTCGACCGTGAAGGCGAAAGTTTTGGGCTGAATTGCGGGATCGGCGAGGCGACGCACGGCCATCAGCGATCGACCTCCCCGAAAACGATATCGAGCGAGCCCAGGATCGCCGTGATGTCGGCGAGCATGTAACCCCGGCAGAGAAAATCCATGGCCTGCAGGTGGGCGAAGCCGGGCGCACGAATCTTGCACTTGTAGGGTTTGTTGCCGCCGTCGGCGATGAGATAGACGCCGAATTCGCCCTTGGGGGCTTCGACAGCGGCGTAGACCTCGCCCGCCGGAACGTGAAAGCCTTCGGTGTAGAGCTTGAAGTGATGGATGAGCGCCTCCATGGAACGCTTCATCTCGGCGCGCTTGGGCGGGACGATTTTGTGATCGTCGACCGCCACGGGCCCCTGCCCTTCGGGCGCGTAGAGCTTCTCCAAGCACTGTTTCATGACCTTGATCGACTGCCGCATCTCCTCCATGCGGATGCAGTAGCGATCGTAATTATCGCCGTTCTTGCCGATGGGAATGTCGAAATCGAGCTCGGAGTAGCATTCATAAGGCTGTGCCTTGCGCAGATCCCATGCCGCGCCAGATCCGCGCACCATCACGCCGGAGAAGCCCCACGCCCAGGCATCGGAAAGCGTGACCACGCCGATGTCGACGTTGCGTTGCTTGAAGATGCGGTTTTCCGTCAGCAGGTCCTCGAGATCGTCGCAGACCTTGAGGAAGGGATCGCAAAACGCAGCGATGTCATCTATGAGCTTGGGCGGCAGGTCTCGATGCACGCCCCCGACGCGGAAATACGCTGCGTGGAGGCGGCTGCCGGAAACGCGCTCATAAAATCCCATGAGCTTTTCGCGCTCTTCAAAGCCCCAGAGCGGAGGAGTGAGCGCGCCGACATCCATGGCCTGCGTGGTCACGTTGAGCAGATGCGAGAGCAGACGCCCGATCTCGCAATAAAGAACGCGGATGAGCTGCGCGCGCTTGGGTAGGCTGAGTTCGAGCAGCTTTTCCGCCGCCAGGCAGAACGCATGTTCTTGGTTCATTGGGGCGACGTAATCGAGCCGATCGAAATACGGAATTGCTTGCAGATAGGTCTTGTGCTCGATCAGCTTCTCAGTACCGCGATGCAAGAGCCCGATGTGCGGATCCACGCGTTCCACTACCTCGCCGTCGAGCTCGAGCACTAGACGCAATACGCCGTGCGCCGCGGGGTGCTGCGGTCCGAAATTGATGGTAAAGTTGCGCAGCTCGGTTTTAGCCGCAGCAGTGATCGCTGTATCGCTCAACGCCAATCCCTATTCGCCAGTCGCTATTCACCAGCTTTGCCGTCGCCTGCTTTCTCGTCTCCCGGCAGCGGGTAGCCTGGACCTTCCCACGGCGACAGGAAATCGAAGGTACGAAATTCCTGCGTGAGCCTGACCGGCTCGTAGACCACGCGCTTTTGCTCATCGTCGTAGCGCAGCTCGACGAAACCGGTGAGAGGAAAATCCTTACGCAATGGATGGCCCTCGAACCCGTAGTCGGTCAGCAGCCGGCGCATGTCCGGATGACCGGTAAAGAGCACGCCGTAGAGATCGTAGGTTTCGCGCTCGAACCAGTTCGCGCCCGGAAATACCCCGATGATCGACGGAACGGGTGTCGTCTCGTTGCTTTCCACCTTCACGCGGATGCGCAGGTTCTGCTTGGGCGACAGGAGATGATAAACGACGTCGAAGCGGCGCTCGCGGCCGGGCCAGTCGACCGCGGTGATGTCAATGAGGCTCCAGAACTGGCATCGCTCGTCGTCGCGCAGAAACGTGACGACCTTCACGATGTCGTCACTGATCGCGCTGATCGTCAGCTCACCGTTTGCAACTCGATGCCCCGTGACCGAGCCTGAGAGCGCGCCAGCGATGATCTCGCCGAGTTTGTCGAGCCTATCGTCCATAGCGCGAGACCCATCAGCGCTCGATCGTGCCGGTGCGGCGGATCTTCTTTTGCAGCAACAGCACGCCGTAGAGCAGCGCCTCGGCGGTCGGCGGACAGCCGGGCACGTAGATATCGACCGGCACGATGCGGTCGCAGCCGCGCACGACCGAATAGGAGTAGTGGTAATAGCCTCCGCCGTTTGCGCAGGAACCCATGGAGATCACGTAGCGCGGCTCCGGCATTTGGTCGTAGACCTTGCGCAAAGCCGGCGCCATCTTGTTGGTCAGTGTCCCCGCTACGATCATCACATCCGATTGCCGCGGAGACGCGCGCGGTGCAAAGCCAAACCTCTCCGCATCGTAGCGCGGCATCGACATCTGCATCATCTCGATCGCACAACAAGCAAGGCCAAACGTCATCCACATGAGCGAACCGGTCCGCGCCCAGATGATGAGATCATCGCTTGCAGTAACGAGAAAACCCTTGTCCGCGAGCTCTCCGTTCAGGTCGGCGAAGAAGGGATCGTCCACGCGCGCGGGCCTGCCTGTGCGCGGATCGAGAATACCTTCCCCGGGCGGGGTGAGCGTGCGCTCTAATCCCATTCAAGGGCTCCTTTGCGCCATTCATATATGAAGCCGACCGTGAGAACGCCAAGGAACACGATCACCGACCAGTAGCCGTAGAGACCGAGATCGCCGAAGGCGATAGCCCAGGGAAAAAGGAAGCTCACTTCCAGGTCGAAAATGATGAAAAGGATCGCGACGAGATAGAACCGCACGTCAAACTTCATGCGGGCATCGTCGAAGGCATTGAACCCGCACTCGTAGGCGGAAAGCTTCTCCGGATCGGGA
>WNFI01159787.1_pt1 | contig 18445 bp, 14 predicted proteins | sample 5400471 | NCBI WGS metagenome assembly WNFI01 (sample SAMN13153348, study PRJNA577476) | soil metagenome | isolation source: 100 cm saprolite on Douglas fir-dominated hillslope | place: USA:California | collected 2013-09-17 | reverse complement strand
TCGCGGCGACTTTAAGCGAATTGGATGACGAGCAGTTGGAGGGTTTGGTGACCCATGTCAGCGCCGCGCTGCTGCGCCTCTCTGACCGCGGCGCCTTGCGGCCGGGACTGCGTGCCGATCTACTGGTGCTTGCCGGTGAGACATCGCTTGGCAATGCCACCAGATCGAATGTTCGTCTGGTCATGATCGATGGGCAGATGCGCTACGGCGATGCCGAATACATCGCCCACGCCGCCGCAAGCAATGAATGGACTCATGTGCACGTGGATGGCGTGCCCAAGATGCTTGAGGCCGGCATTTCGAGACTGCTCGCGCGCGCCTCGACGGCGGAGCCGGGATTGGCGATGGCGCACCGGGGGAGAGCCGCATGAGTGCTACGCGGCTCAAAGTTGTGCTCTACAATCCACAGGCGGTTTTTTTTACGATGCCCCTGGCGTTGCTGGCGATCGGCTCCGAACTCGATCCTGATACGTACGATGTGGTCACCATCGACGCCCGGCTCGATCCCGATGCGGAAAACACGGTGCTGTCGCACCTTCCCGATGCGCTGTGTCTGGGCATTACCGTGCTCACGGGGGCGCCGATTTCCGACGCGCTGCAGATTTCCCGCGCCGCCAAGCGAGCCCGTCCCGACATACCGGTGGTATGGGGCGGATGGCACCGGTTCAATTCACGAGAATCCGGCGCGCAACCTGGCGCAGGTCGATAAATTTCGCGCGCACGACTATGGCCTGATTCCGGTAGAACGCTATTTCGAGCTAAAGGGCAAACGTCAGCTCGATTTTATTTCGTCTCAGGGTTGCAACTTTCGCTGCGCCTTTTGCTCAGACCCCTTCGTCTATGGCCGCAAGTGGGTGGGGCTCGAACCGGTGCGCATGGCGCTGCGATTGAAGGAGCTGTGGGACCGGTATCAATTTGATGACGTGAACTTCCAGGACGAGACTTTTTTCACCAAGGCCGCCCGGGTGGAAGCGATGGCGGATCGGATCGTCGAATCCGGCATGAAAATCACGTGGGCGGCGACCATGCGTGCCGATCAAGGCATCAGGCTGCCCGAACATGTATGGGTGCGATGCAAGCAATCGGGTCTGCGCCGGTTGTTGGTCGGCGTGGAGTCCGGCTCCAATGAGGTTCTCAAACGTATCCGCAAAGACATCAAGATCGAGCAAGTGTACGAGGTCGCGGAGAAGATGCTGAAGTTCGGGATCGCCGGTCATTTCCCCTTCATCGTGGGTTTCCCGGACGAGACCGACGCGCATATTCAAGCCACCTTGGATTGCGCCAAGCGGCTGCGCTCGATGAGCCCGGACTTCCTCACGCCGATCTATTATTTCAAGCCTTACCCCGGCAGCGCGCTGGTGATCGAGGCCGTCGCTCGCGGCTTCCGTTTGCCGGAAACGCTCGAAGCATGGGCGCAATTCGACTATGTGGCCGGTGAACCCGGGCCCTGGGTCTCGCCGGAAAAATTTGAGCTCATCGAGCGTTTTAAATTCTTTCACGAGCTCGCGTGGAAGCGCGTATCCCGCGGCAAGCGCTTCCTGCAGCAACTCGCGCGCTATCGGTGCGACAGGGACAATTATCGCTGGCCGGTGGAAATGCTGTTCACTCGGTGGCTCGTGCCCGCCCAGAAATTGTCATGAAAGCTCTCAAGCACGTTTTGCTGATCAATCCGACGATCACGTCGCGGCGCAGTGCCCGCTTTCCGCTTGCCGTCCTGAATCTTTCCGCCTCGCTCGACGGCAGCTACACCTCCAGCATCATCGACGGTAATATCGATCGGGATTTCGTCACGACGACGTTGAGGACGCTGGCCGGCGGTGCCATCGACGCGGTCGGCATCAGCGTCATGGGAGGCCCGCAGTTGCGCAGCGCCATCCGCGTGTCGCGGGAGATCCGGGCGCGTTTTCCGGCCGTACCCATCATCTGGGGAGGTCATTTCCCCAGTATTTGCGCGGAGCCTGCCCTCAACTCGCCCTACCTGGACTATGCGATCCGCGGACAGGGTGAAGACACCCTGCGTGAGCTGTTGGACGCTATATTTGGCCGCGGCGACCTAGGCGCCATTGCAGGCTTGTCCTGGCGTTCGGGCGGCGGCCAGGTCGTTCACAACCAGAATCGCGCATTCTCCGCCGCAAGTCTCGGAAAGACGCTGCCCTACGAGCGCGCGGGAGACCCGCGTAATTATCTTGCAAGGACTTTCCTCGGGCGCCGCACCACCGGCTATCAAGCCGCGCTGGGCTGCCGGTTTCGCTGCACCTTTTGCGGCGTCGCTTCCATGTTTCGCGGCAAGACCGCCCTGCCCCCGGCGGCGCGTCTGGATCAAGATCTGCACTACTTGACCACGCACATGGGCGTCGATGCCGTGCAATTCTTTGATCACAATTTTTTTGACCGCGAGCAGGACACGGCGCCGTTGCTCGAGGTGTTGGCGAAGTATCAGCTGCCGTGGTGGTGTTTTGCCCGATCGGACGCGCTGCTCAATCTGTCGGAACGCTCATGGGGGTTGGTACGGAGGAGCCGCTTGCGCATGGCGTATATCGGGGCGGAGTCTCCGAGCGATTGGCTATTGCATGACGTGCGCAAGGGAACGAGCACGGATCAGACGCTGGCGGCTATCGAGAAGTGCCGCGGCAACGGCGTCATTCCGGAGCTATCCTTCATGCTGGCGCCGCCCCACGATCCGGAGGGGGAAACCGAGCGAACCTTCGACTTCATCCGGCACATCAAGCGAATTCATCCAAAAACCGAAATCATGCTGTATGTTTACGCTCCGCTGCCGCCCGCTCCCGGCAGCAAGAACCCCCACGTCGAGCGCGCGGTCGCCAATCTGCGCGACAGCGATGGTGCACCCTTGATATTTCCGAGTACCGCGGATGGCTGGGCCGAACCTCAATGGCTCTCCTATTGGTGCCACACCGATGTTCCGTGGCTCAGCGAGCGCATGCGCCGCCGAATTCGCGATTTCACCACGGTGCTGGGGTGCCGGTTTCCCACGATCACCGATGTGCGCTCCCCGAGCTGGGGCAAAACGGCCCTACGCACGCTGGCCTCCTGGCGCTATCGCTTTGAGCGCTACGAAAGCCCCTGGGAATTGGATTTCTCGAAGCGCTTCATCAAATTGTGGGATCCGCGGGTGTCGGGGCTGTGATCAGCCTGCTCTTCGACTTTTGGAGCGTTCTGACGCAGCAGCAAAAGCGATGGGTCTTGTGGACGCAGATTCTGTCCATTTTTATGGCTGTCTCAACCGTGGTGGGCATCGCGTCAATCGCGCCGTTCTTCGCGGTATTGGGAGACCCGCAACTCGCTGACCATAGCAAATACTTGCATTGGCTGTACCTGCATCTGGGGCTCGCGGATAGACGCAGCTTTCAGGTCGCGTTGGGGGCGGCATTCATAGCAATCGTACTGACCGCGAACATCATCAATATCGTTGGTTCATTCGTGATGATCAGGGTGTCGTACAGAATCAGCACGGAACTGCAATCGGCGCTGTTCGAAGAATATCTCGGCCGCCCTTATATATTTCATGCGAAGACCAACAGCGCAATCATCTTCAACAACATTGTTCACGAAACCAATCGCGTAACCAACGACATACTGCAGAGCGCATTCCCGCTGGTAACGAATCTCGCCACCGCCGCACTCATTGCCCTGTCGGTCATGTGGCTGAATCCAGCCGTCGCCGGAGCAATGGTCGTCATGCTCGGTGGAGGATATGTTTTGATCTATCTCGCGCTGCGGAATTGGCTGCTGCGATCGGGCGAAATGCAGTCCCATTTCTTGATCGAGCAAACCTTGACCATCAACGAAAGCATGGGCGCCATCAAGGAAATCCTTGTACTGAGAATCCAGCATTTCTTTCGCGGCAAATTTGAGAGGGTCAGCGGAGCCCTCGCGCGCAAGGCCGCCAGCGGCAAGCTCGTTTATCAGAGTCCAAAATACGTCATGGAATGTGTAACCGTGACGGGCCTCGTTCTGGTGGCTCTTTTGGCCGGCCGCCGCGGCGGCGGCATTGGTCCGTGGCTGGGCCAGCTGACATTTGTGGGATTTGCGGCTTACCGGCTGCTGCCTACTTTGCAGCAGGCGTTTGCCTCGCTCGTTCGCATTCGCGGCGAGCGCGCTGCATTTACAGCCATCGCTCCGGATTTGCGTCTCGCGCGGCAAGGCAAAGCCATATCCGCACGCGCCTCTGCCTCGTGGATGAATCGCCCTTGCCGGGAAATACATCTCCAAGATGTATCATTTCGCTACGAGCGGGACCGTCCACCCGCTATCAGCGGCGTTACGCTGCGAATCCCCGCGACGGCCGCGGTCGGATTTGTGGGCGCGAATGGGTCGGGGAAAACCACCCTGGTCGACCTGATCGCGGGATTGCTCGTGCCGGAAAGCGGGCGGATGGAAGTCGACGGAGTCGCAGTCGACGACACCAATCGTGCGGCCTGGCAATCCCGAATCGCGTACGTGCCGCAGAATATTTTCCTGTTGGATACCAGCATTGCGCAGAACATCGCTCTTGGAATTCACGAGACTGCCATTGATCGCGATCGACTTGCAATGGCGGCCCGGCTTGCGCAGCTCGACGAACTGGTTGCCACGGTGCCGGGCGGATACGCTCACAAGATAGGCGAACGGGGCGTCGGTCTGAGCGGCGGACAGCGCCAAAGAATCGGCATCGCACGCGCCCTATATACCAATGCCTCTGTCCTCATTTTGGACGAAGCCACCAATGCACTGGATGGGATGACCGAACAGGAGCTGATGGCAACGATCATGCGGTTGCGCGGCCGCTATACGATTATCCTCGTCGCGCACCGATTGAGCACCGTGCGGGCGTGCGACGTGATCTTTGAATTCGAGCGCGGCCGAATCTCCGGCCGCGGCACGTATACCGAGTTGCTGGAGGGCTCCGAGTCATTCAAGCGGCTCGTGGAATCGAACTGAACCGCATGCCACTGCGACCGCATTTGGGATGACGCGGCGAACGACTCCCCTAAATGCAGCCCACCACCATCGCGGATAGCGCCAAGAAAAGGACAACGCATGCCGCAACGTGGTCCATGCGGCGCGATATTCGCCCTTGTCCGCGTGCGCTCGAGCGAGATTCAACGACTCGTCCGCCTGCATGCGCACACAGTGCGCGCGCAGTCCGGAATCGTCCGTGATGGCCGCCATTTTTCGGTACAAGCGAAGCCATCCAGCATGGTTGGCCGTCCGGTCGCTGCTGTAATGCTCACGATGGACTCGCACCGTACAAAGCGGCTCGCGCACCACCACAACTTCGCCTCTAAGGGCCAAGCGAAGGCAAAGATCATGAAACTCTCCGAACAGCTGCTGTTCATCAAAGCCGCCTACTTCCGCGAACAGAGCCCGTTCCGTCACCACGGTTGGCATGGCGATGCCGATCTCCAGCGTGAGCAGCTGCCTGAATATCCAACCTTCGGGCGCCGGAGGCGCCGTTGGGTTTTTCTTGGGTATCAAGCGGCCGCTCTCCTCTATGTGCCTGCAAGCCGTGTAGCTCCAGCGGCACTGCGGTTGATCGCGCAGTGCTGCCATTTGTCTCTCAAGTTTCTGCGGCGCCCATTCATCGTCTGAATCGAGAAAGGCAAGATATCGGCCGGAAGCCGCCGCCGCCGCGGCATTGCGGACCAGAGACGGATTGCCGGAATGCGGCAGCCACACTATTCGCACGGTCGGACTCGCAATCCCGCGCAAGTACCGATGCGTTTCCTCGTCGGAACCGTCATCCGCGATGATCAATTCCCAATCCGGGTAGGTCTGATTTACAGCGGATTCAACTGCAAGCGAAAGGAATTTCGTGCGATTGAAGGCTGGGATAATGATCGATACGCTTGGCATACGTCCCTCAGAACGCGGCCCGGCTACTCGCACAGAGCTTTGCATAATCGCCTGCAATCCGATTCAATTCATCCAGCGTTTCGCTCAGATCCCTTGCCCGGTTGGTCGGTGGTCTCGCCGGCAATTTGGGTGTGCGGGCAATCACACCGGCAATGGCGCTCACTTGCACCACCTCAGCGAGACCTTTGTCGATGAGCCCGGCGAAGGGCCCGCGCGCATCTTCAAGCAGGAAAATTACCGGAACGCCGAATTCCGCGGCTTCGGCCGCAGAACCTGACGCGAGCGACAGCAGGATGCTCATATGCCGCAGGAGAGCGGGCAGCGTCAGCAACGAGGCCTGCTCAAGCACGACGTTGGCCATGCGCAGAGACAGCAAACTTCCGTACTCCTCGTCCTGCAGTGGGGACGATGCGGGATGCCGCCGAATCCACCAGCGCCATGAAGCAGGACCGGTTTTGATCTGTTCGGCAAGAGCTTCCCATTGCGCGCGATGGCCGCTGATCGGCTGAAGCGCGACCAAGATTTCCCGCTCGAAGATTGCGCCGGCGCCAATGCCTGCAAATTTCCCGTCCCAGGCCGCCGCGGCCGATGAGTCGGCGTTGCCCAGAAACGGCGCCAGCTGCGTATGACCACCGTGCAGGCTACGGTGCCATGGACGCTCGAGCCTGCTGGTCCATTTCCGTATCGCTGCCGCGTCTGCCTCACTCCAATTCCAAAAGATCGCCGGCAGCGATGCGTATCCCGTTTTCGGTACCGCCGACCAGCCGTATGCCTTGTGTGCGCCCTCCTGAGCGCAATGCTGCAGATCGATTGACAGTATTCCCAGGCGCCGGCAGGCCAGCAGGAAAGAGTGGCCAAGATTGGCGTAATAAGTAACGACAAAGGCCAGCGTTGGCTTCACGATTCGCATCACTCGCTCGAACTCCGTCGCAGTTGCCGCAACCACGTTCGCTGCGCGTGCGAGGTAGTCCCGATCGAGCGAGGCCGAGCGAACGCCGTTGCGTTCGAGAAACTCGACTACTTCCTCAAGACCGGGCAATGCGATAGGAGTCGGCGCATCGTTATTCGGCTGATAGCCGCGGCCGCCGATGAGATTGGCCGCAAACGTCGGCCGGTACCACGGCAATCGGCTGAATTCTCCGCTCTGCATCAAGAAAGAAGTCAAGCCACGTCCTTCAAGCGCGGCAATCAGCGGCTCGCTGAAGCGATCGCGCCAGCTGCCGTCTACGAAATCGAGCGACACACCGTCGCCAAGAAACATCGCATAGGCCGGCTTTGGACGAGCGACGAAATGCGCAAGGTCGCGCCGGCTGCGCCACGCGTTTCGCAGCGGCCTCGCAATCCGCGCCAGAGAGCGGAACGGGAACGGCCGCGGCTCCGGGCGTGGGCGGCCCGCATTCGCCCAGTGCATGTCCAGATAGAGTTCCATTCGCGCCAGCGGCCACACTTCCAGGTCGCCGCGCTGCCAGCGGTCCACGGGAAACATTCGCTCGATCTCATCGACAAGAGTCAGATAGCGGTGATGAAAGGAGGGTTCCATCGGCAGTCAACCGTTCGACCGCATCGAACCGGGCGCATGGCGCTTCCGAAAGCCCACGGCAGGATAGCGGACTCCCGCCATCAGTTTGTTGGAGGAATCGAACAATACATCGGCGGCCAGTTGCGACGGCGCGGCCTCCAACACCGTATCGAAGTACGCGGCCGATGCCGTGTCGCAGAAGCGGAAATTCGTGGTGAGCAGAAACAGGAAGCCCCCCGGTTTCACGCAGCGTGCAAGGTCTGCGACGATGGCCTCGAAGTCCTCGAACAAAAAGCTGGGCGAACTGCATTGAGCATTGCTTGCCGTCAGGTCGCCGCGACAGAGCACCGCCAGACAAAAGATCGCGTCGAACGACGCGTCTGCTTCTGCTTCGACGCTCGATGCAGTCGCGAACAGCATTTTTTGCGACGAGCCGACTGGCATGCGCGACTGACAATACGCTATGTTGCGAGGATCGATATCGATGCCTTTGATAACCGCCGTCGGAAGGTATTTGCGAAGTGCGAACACCTCATCGCCGCGCGAGCACCCAAAGGACAACAGATGCAGATCCGTGGATTTCGCCAGCGACTCGGCGGCAAACTGAAACAACCACGGGTAGCGATCGGGCAGCGTATGGCTGTAAATTTGGAACTGTCCAGGAATGAACCGCGGCGTGCCACCGGCGCGGTTCGAGCGGTCACGCCCAAATGCTTGCCGCCCCTTTCGCAGCACTTTCTTGATCCATTCCAACCTCAGGAGCTTCATAGGGCGAAAATGATAGCCGCATGCCGGTTATTCCGCACAGGTTGCGCTGCGACGCCGCTACGTGGTTGCCTGGAGTCGTGTTAGGCTACCGGGCACGCCGCTGCGGCGAGCAACTACGATATCTCGGAATGATCCCTTTGCGACCGGTACGCGCGCTGGTCATCGGAGCCGGTCCCGCCGCCGTTGCGATGCATGTCCCGGTGCTGGCTGGACTTCGTGATGCCGGCCGGATTGAACTCGCGGTTGTATGCGATATTGATCATGAACGTGCGGGGCTGGCGCTCCGTCAATTCCAATTCCGCGAAAGTTGCGGAGATCCCAGCAGCGCGCTTAAGCGCGCCGACATTGACGCAGTGTACATATTCGGCAGCGCGCAACTGCACTACGAATACGGCTTGGCTGCATTACAAAACGGCAAACACTTGTTCGTAGAGAAGCCGGTTGCGCCCAGCTTCCAGCAAGCGTTGGCCCTGTGTGAGACGGCAAAGGCGCATGGACTCATTGCCGTCGGTGGTCTCAACAGGCGATTTTACAAATCCCTTGCCTCGGTCCGCGCACACAACGGGAAAGCCGGTTGGCGCTCAGTTGAAGTGGTATTCCACAAGCCCGAGCAGGGCAAGCCTGTTCCATTTGGTGCGCGCAGTTGGCTGAGCGCCAACGGTATTCATGCACTCGATGCTCTCGTATATGCCATGGACGGTCTTCCATCAAATATCACGGCAATCGCCGATGATGCGGGGTCCTCCGCATCCAGTGTCTTTTCGGCTGTCATGAGCTGGCCCAACCGGGCACAAGGTGTATTTCTATGCAACAACAACGCCGGTGCACGCCGCGAAGAATATGTGTTTCATGGCGTCGCGGCGACATACACGGTCGACGAAGATTCGCTGACAATCGAAAAGGACGGCATCTCGACGCGCACGCCGATCGCTTCGCTTGGAGACGGCGTAACCGCGGAACACGAGGCCTTTCTTCAAGGCATCCATAGCGGTGTGCCGCCCTTGCATAGTATTTGCGCGATTGCCCCGTCGATTTTCCTGGCAGAACTCATCGAAGGCGGGTTCAGCGGCCGAGTCGAGATTGCGAAGGTGAATCATGGTTCGGCGGCACAAGTGTCCAGAGATTCCATTCTGATCGCCAATTGCACCGGCCATCAGGCTGCGTTGGCGCGCCTTCTGCCGCAATTTCCACTCGTTGCGCTCGAGCGCGTGAATGAGTCCCCTGAGCAAAGGCCGGACATTCGGGCAGCAATCGTGGGCGCAGGGCCGCCGTACTTGGATCCCGGTATCTTTTCCAAGATTCCGAATCTTGTCGTCATCGGCGTCATTGGCCTGTCCCTTGCGCGTCATAACCCTGAATCCTGGCTGGCGCGCGGTGTTTCGCTGGTCAACGCCAGCGAAGCCTACGCCGAGAGCGTGGCGGAATTTGCGCTGGGTCTCGCCATCCTCAGCCGTCGACGCGCCTTCGGTTCGAACAGCGCGATGCGCGCAGGCGGATGGGGAACCGATCCCAGCATGACGGGTCTCAGGGGCTGGCTGCATCGCATGGCGCGCGCCTCGCGTCCAGCAATTAGATCATTCGGACTTGAACCGGTCGCCACGAAACTTTGGAAGCATTCTCAAATGAGAATGCGCGGCTTGGGTTCGGGGGTCACCGCCGCGCGCGACCTAGCCGGAGCAGTCGTGGGAATCATTGGCTGGGGTGCCAACGCGCGGGCGTTCGCGATCAGGCTCGTGCAGGCACGGGCTCACGTGCTGGTCTATTCGGAACACGGCACGCCGGGCGAGATTGCCGGCTGTGGCGCCGCTCCGGCATCACTCGCCGCAGTGCTGGGCGCGGAGATCGTGTCTTTGCATCGCGGGCTCTCCGCGCGCACGCGGCATTTTCTCGGGTCATCCGAGCTTGCCCAGCTGCGCCCGGGCACCGTGCTCATAAATGTGGCGCGCGGCGCCCTAATTGAACCCAAGGCGCTGATCCAACGCCTAAGTCGGGGCGACATATTTGCCTGCCTCGACACATACGAAGATGAACCGCTGCCCGCTTCGCACCCGCTGCGCGGACTTGAAAACGTGTTCCTCACTTCGCATATTGCCGGCGGAACACGCAGAATGCAGGCTGAAGCTGCCGACGAGGTGGTCCGCAAGGTTATTGCTTACCTGAATGGCGTGCCCCAAGACACGGTTACCAACGAACGCCTGCGCAATATGACCTGAGAGTCGTCACACCATCGGCGGACACCATAAATCATTGCGAAAGAAGTCTAAGTATTGGCGGCGCAACCAGCTCATCGAAGACGGGCGGCCGAAAATGCAAACAGTCCGTCCATAACGTGAAATCCGACAGCATGGGGGAACTCCTGTCGGCGTCGATTACGGACAGATGCGGAATAGACCGCAGCTGCGAGAAAAAACGACGTACGTCAGGGTCGTCGTATACCTGTTGATTCCAACCACTGAATGGCGTAATCCAGACGATCGCTTGAAAGTGATTTCGAATCGCAAGGTCCGCGAGTTCACGATAAGCCGGCAACTTTGAGAATAGAAGGCGCTTTTCGACTTCTGATAACCGCGGCGGGCGGCAAGATGGGGCTACGAGGCCCGCAGGACTCCTCATCCGCCACAGATATTCGACATGGCCATCCGCACCGTACATGAAATGCAACGGAGCGCCAAAGGTCGTTTGGCCCAAGTAATCGATCAACGGTTGCGAGGAGAAAAGGAACTTTGCCAGGAAGGCGAGCCGGCTTTCTCCGCTGATCAACGGGCTTTCGGTATTCAGCAAGCTGGTGTCTTTTCCGTCCGAAAGTATATCGATGGATTCCCCGGCGATGACGGCAGAGACCGGACAACCGTTGCCTATCAGAAATCTCAATTGACGCACGATTGAGGTGATCTCGTCTCTCGGAGCCGCCAGATTGTAGAAGCGGCGCCCGCCAATGTCTTTCAGATCCCGCCCAACTAAAATGTGTGCTCGCGAGTCTCCGACAAAATAGGCGTCATAGTCAATGCAGTGGCGCGACAGGAACTCAAGTTTATAGACGCGCGAATTCGGCTGGAACGTCAGCTTGCCGATGGCGGCGTGAAAGATCCGATAGGGGTCAAGAATCAGGTTGGCCGACATGAGGCTCACAACCGCGATCGCCGCTGTCAGAACAAATGTCCGCAAGTACGCGTTCATCAGAATTGAAAATAGAGGAAGGCGGACACTTTCTGCATCTGCGATAACGCCGTTATCAAAAGAACGCCCGCCAGGCCCGGAACAGCGTAGCGGTAGAAGCGCGAAGACCCGTGAGAGGCGCAAGTGCTTTCGACTCGCTCCGCGATTTGCCGGGTGTTGGGCATCGCCCATAGCAACACTGCCGCGCCGAGGAACCGCACCGCCAATTCGACGCGGGTCGGGGCGAACTGCAAACGCTGAAACGCCCCTTCTGGAACGAGCGCGACCTGCGGGAATACGCCCCCGAATACTTGCCAAAATGTACTCGTCCCCTCGTGCACTGCGATTCCATTGAAGCCCGTGATGCCCCTCAAAAGGTTGAATGCGCTTGGAATGTCTTCGGCTCGGAAAAATATCCATGCAGCAGCAACAGCCAAGAACGTCGCGGCACCCGCGGCTAAAGTCCCCAGAAAGGACGGCCGCCTCTGCGGGAAGAGGTCACGCCACGCATGATTGATCATCAAATAGCAGCCATGCAGTCCGCCCCATATGAGAAACGTATAGTTCGCACCGTGCCACAATCCACCGAGCACCATGGTCGTCATGAGATTTATGTAACGCCGTAGCTTTCCCTTTCGATTGCCTCCAAGTGGAAAATAAAGGTAGTCGCGCAAAAATCGCGATAATGTCATATGCCAACGTTGCCAAAACTGAATGACGCTGGTGGACTTGTACGGCGAGGCGAAATTGATCGGCAGGTCAATGCCGAACAATTTCGAAATTCCGATCGCCATATCCGAATAGCCGGAAAAATCAAAATAAAGTTGGCATGTAAACGCCAACACGCCAACCCATGCCGCAATCAGCCGAACGGGGACACCGGCGTGCGCAGCTGCAAAGACCGGCGAGACCATCTCTCCAAAGGGGTCTGCGATCAGCACTTTCTTCGCCAAACCAATCGTAAACAGCGTCAATCCGACTGCGAAGCATCGCGCCGAGAAACGGTAAGGAGCCGCAGACGCGAATTGCGGCATCATCTCCGCGTGGTGAAGAATGGGGCCGGCAATCAAGTGCGGAAAGTAGCTGACGAACAGCAGGTAGTGGACGAAGCGGTACTCCTTGACGATCCCTTTGCCTGCGTCCGCGAGAAAGGCTATCTGCGTAAACGTAAAGAAGGAGATGCCGATCGGCAAAGCGACGTGCAAAAGAGGCAGATGAGTCTTTGCGATCTCATTGGCCGAGGAGGCAAAGAAGTCTGCATATTTGTAGAAACCCAATAGCATCAGATTCACGGCAACTGATGCGATGAGTATCCGGCGGCCGCCGCAGTTTCCGGCGCGCCTCGCAATGGCGCGGCCGCAGAGGAAATTAAAGGCCACGGACCCCAGAAGCAGCGCGATGTACTTCGGCGACCAGTAACCGTAAAACGCAATCGACGCCAAAGCGAGCCAGGCCGCGGCCCAGACTCGATTCAGCCGGCCGAGAAGGAAGAACAACGCCAACGCGAGCGGCAGGAATCCCAGAATAAATGCGTAGCTATTAAAAAGCATTGGACGTCAAGGTTTTGATCCCGTATCCCAAATTGCCGCCAGCGCCGGCTCGGAGATCATTGCGCCAAGTTCAGAGAGGTGTTCGCCATCGACATACAGGGAGCCATCATTGCACGCAATGGAGCACATGCCTCCGGCGCACAGCAAGTCCTGCGGTTTGAGGATTCGAAAACCGTACCGCTTTTGCAGGCTCGCAAAGATGGCCGCTGCGCTATGTTGCTGCGCCTCGTAGGCAACACGGGTGATCCGAAATTCCCTGTCTAGGTGCAGCCGCTGCGCGGAGGCGAGCGCATAGGGGACGTACACAATACTTTGTGGCGCATCATCCAGAAGAAATACCCGCACGTCCTCGCGTTCAAGTGCGGCAAGAAGGCTGTCCAGCCCGCGCGAGAATACTGCGGCGTTGTCGAGCATGGAATAATTCTCAGGACTCTGGGAATCCGTGAGTCGGCGCGAATGTTTGCCTTCGGTATAGGCGATCCAGTGGGCACCCAGTATCGCGGTACCAATGTGATTTCGACCTATCCAGTTCAATACCGCTTCGGTATGCCGTTTGCAACGCTCACTGCGGCCAAAGCCATGCGCGTCGATCCAGGAGCGAAAGGAGTTCGATTCAGAGAAATCGCGGACATGGACCCCCAAAAGCGGGGGGCATGCGTCTGTTTCCGCAAATATCGCCGCCGCATGATGTCTCGCATAGGCCGCATCGACCGCCGGCAAGATGGCCAGCGCGTGCGAATCGCCCCAGAGGATCGATTCAATCGGAGCACTATCGTCGCCGAGCTTGCAGGGTGGCGTTTGCGTCTCCTCAGGGGACGTGTTTCTGCATCGAGTTTGTCCGGCGGTGTAGGTAGGAAACAGAGCGTGCTCGTGCGCGGTGTAGTGTCGTGGGTCGGCTACACGATGCAGGACAAAGGTAGCCAGGACTAGTGCAGCACCCGATGCGGCCGCAATGCCATAGAGAGCCGGCCCGCTCAGAAGCGGCCTAGGCCCTCGGAATGGTTCTTCCACGTAGCGCCACGACAGCGCTGCGAGCAAAAAGGTTGATGCCAGCAAGACGCAACGCAGCGAAACGGAGAGCGGATCGAACGCGTAGTAGTGCGCGAGCACGAGCAAGGGCCAATGGAACAAATAAAGCGAATAGGACCACAAACCGATTCGCCGCATGGCAGGATTATCGAGCACTTTGCCGATTAGCATGGCCCGATCGCACGATGCGTAGAGGATGGCGATCGCACCGGCGCACGGAACCAGTACCCATGCACCGGGATAAGTCGAGTCATTGCTTAGAAGCAGGTCGGCGCCGGCTATCAACAGCAGTCCCAAGAGCGCAACGCCTGCTCGCACATGAGCGTCGCGTGGCGGTGAGAACCTCCCGACGGCCAATAGCGCGCCGATCAGTAGTTCCCAGGCGCGAAACGGCGCCAGATAAAAGGCAGCCGACGGATCAATATATGCGCCGACAACGCACAATACGAAGGATGCCAAGGCTATGGGCCAAAGAAGAGCCGGGTAGCGACCTCGCATGAAGCGCGAGATCGCCATCATCAGAAGCGGAAATAGCAGATAGAACTGCTCTTCGACTGCCAGCGACCAGGTGTGCAGCAGCGCGATGTTAGCGGCGAATTCACCGCTGTAGGCGCCCGCGTTTTGATAGAACGCGTAGTTGGCGAGAAACGGAATGACGTAAGCCGCCAATCGGGTCTGAAAATGAAGTTCGGGCGGAAAATAGACCTTGGAAGCCAGCAGGAGAAACAGCGCATACATCAGGAAAAGAGCAGGCAAGATGCGCCGAATGCGACGTTCATAAAAAGCAAGCAGTGAAAAACGACTTGCTGCGATGTCGCTTTCGATGTGGGCCGCAATCAGAAAGCCGGAAATAACGAAGAACACATCAACGCCGACGAATCCACCGCGAAATCCCGGAACGAGATAGTGATAGAACATGACCGAGAGCACTGCGAGCGCTCGCAAGCCATCGATATCGGCGCGGTGCGTCCGAACGCGGCCCGGCTCACGGCAGAGTGAGGCCATCATTTCGCGTGACCTAAACGCGGGTGGCTACAGTCTTTGAGTCGCAATTCATCTTTTTCTCATCACGATTAGAAAATGATCACCCAGCGCACGAATCAGCGGCCAAGTGGAGACGTGCCGGTCGATGCGCCAAAGCCACTCATGCAAACGAGGATATCGGTCGCGAACCCAGGTCAAATACGGGGGCGGCGCAAACACACAGAGGCCGCGATAGTGCTCCAGCGTAAAATTCTTACGAAAGGCACGGTAGAACTCGGATGGCGTGTAGTAGCGGGTCCAGATCGTGTGGTTATTCATGCCGACCGGCACCACCTGGCGCGCAAAGCGCACCTTTGCCCTCGTCCACCGTCCGCGCCTCAAGTAGTGGACCAGCTCCCACGGACAAAATCGGCCTATTACCGTAAAAACGAGCGCCCCGCCGGGCTTGAGGAGACGCGCGCATTCACGCGACACATCGCCAAGATCTGGAACACAATTGAGAGGGCCCAGATTTGAGTAGGCGCCATCGAAAGTATCGGCTTCCGGCAATCGTTGCAGTTCGTGTGCGCCCAAATTAATGGCGCGCACGCGATCAGACACCTGTTGAGCGGCGGCGCGTTCCCCAGTTCTTTGCACCATCAATGGCGACCAATCAGTCGCGGCGACTCGATATCCGAGCCTTGCCAAATGAGCTGCGTCGAGTCCGGTGCCGCATCCCAAATCGAGCAAGTGGCTGCCCGGCGAAAACGTCGCCTCCAACCAGCGCCACATCTCGGCGCGCATGTCCTGTATCAGCTCATTGTTGCCGCGCGGCCCGTCGTAATCGGCGGCGACGCTGTCAAAGGCCAGCTGAGTGTCAAGTAGCCGCAGCGTGGAAGCCGGCGGTAAGGCACTTAAGTTCTCAGCTTTGTCCATAGTTCTAAAACACTTGTCGACGCTGCCATGGCATTGGCGTTAGGGTATCGATAGTTATGAATATCAAGAAAGGGCGCGCGATCATCGACATAGAATCCGATCCATTCGGAGAGAGTGCCTCAATCGTCGCCCACAAGACGATGCAGTTGATGGGCGGACGATTTCAGTTTGAAAGCGCCAGTCGTCAACTGATGCGGCTCGTCGATCATGCCTACCGAGGGTTGCCTCCTCATCGATTTTCACGAAATTCTCCCTCGTTTCGAGTGCGCCTCATGCTGACACCGGCTCCTCCGCGGCCAGCGGAGAAAAAGTCCGCGGCGCGACGACGATCAGAGCCCCCACCCATCTCGATGCTGCATGGTCCCGACGTCCTTGGGGCTGCCACCGAATCATCGACATTCGTACTGCTGTCGCCCCAGCATCGCACGGCCCTGGTTTCGATCGCGCCCGCGATGTTGGCGTTTCCATACCACACACGATACGAACTGCTCGAGTTTGCGGTCTTTACCCTCGCCTCGCGCGCGCAACAACTGGTACCTCTGCATGCCGCCTGCGTCGGCATTGACGGCCGCGGAATCCTGCTGATGGGGGCTACTGGGGCGGGCAAGACGACGGTCGCTTTGCATTGCCTCTTGAACGGATTCGAGTTCCTATCGGAGGACAGCGTATTTGTATTGCCGACCACCATGCATGCTACCGGCACAAGCAACTTTTTGCATGTTCGCGCCGATTCGTTGCGCTGGCTGGAGAAGAGCCGCAATCGCATATTGATCCAAAAATCTCCTGTCATTCAGCGCCGCAGCGGTGTTACGAAATTCGAGGTCGATCTACGCCGCAAGCAATTTAGACTCGCGCCGGCACCCTTGAAAATAGAGGCCGTGGCATTTCTAACGGCGACCTCGGGCCGCCCCCGGTCGCTCCTTAGATCCATGACCCAGTCCGAAATGCTTGGCAAGATCACTGCTCTGCAAGGCTATGGTGCCCGCCTCCCGCAGTGGCGGTCTTTCAGCCGAAAATTAGAGAATATCAAAGCTCTCGAAGTACGCAGAGGAGATCATCCCATGGAAGCGGTGCAAGCGCTGCGTTCCCTGTTAATCAACGGCACCGGGTAGCCGCTAGACCTCGCCGGTTGCCAATGTGAAAGTCTGCAGAAAGTGGAAATCGGGCCGGCGCAACGCGTAGTGCGGACCTTCAGGGTTGCAGAGATCAACGAGCTCTGCATAATCCTTGGCGGACAAATACGGCCGCAGCCGCTCTCCCCAGGTATTTTGAAAAATTGCTTCGCTTAAATAGGATTCAGTCGCTGCGTCCAACGGGGCGATCCGTTCAATCACAAGGGTTTGGACTGCGACATTGGTCAGCTGGGCGGTGCGCAGCAATCCGACCAGTGCGCGCACGGACGTCAGCTCGCGCTCCTCCAGTCGATAGCGATCACGATAATACTGCTGCACGGCTTCGTTCGTGACTCGCTCGAGTCTTGCATCCCATGCGAAAACCATATCCGGCAGCAACGAGCTTTGGGCCAGCGCCAGGCAGCCTCCCGACCGCAATAATCCGGCAAGATGTCGGACGCCCCGGGCCGGATCGCTGAGGTGATTAATCGTGTTCACGCACCAAATCAAGTCAAAGCTCCCGGGCGGCAATGCGGCATTCATGAAATTGGCTTGCAGAATTTCGATTTGCTCAGCGCAAAGGGCTCGCGCCGCGGCCACGTGCGCTGCCGATAAATCGACGCCGACGACCCTCCCCGCAGAGGTTACAGCTTCCTGCAACAACTCGAGGTTCGCCCCCGTGCCGCAGCCGGCATCCAACACGTGCATTCCGGGTCGAAGTCCGAGATGCCGAATGCACTGCTGGATTTCTGGCGTCGCAAACGCGTTAAATAACATTAGTTTACGCGTGTAATCTCGATTGTGGGTATCACCCAATCGGCCGTCCGAATTCGATACGGCGACGGCGACTTTGCCAGTCAGCATGCGACTCTGTTAGTCGGCATGTGAAAGCGCCGCAACGACGGCATGCATGGTGGCAGGACGGGTCGGTCGAGAGTACATCCATCGAAGCATGCGACGTCCTTGAGACAGTCGCGCCCACTCCCCCTGCTGCGCCCAGGCTTCCGTCGTCGCGACCACCTTTCGCCGCGCCGTATGCTCGGCATTGGGGCGCACGCGGCTCGCGATAAAGCGCGCGAATTCCGCAATGGATTGCGCCCACTCAATGCCCGGAAAAGCCTTTATCCATATATAGGAATAGGAAACATCGACCAGAGATTTGCGAGCCGCCACGACACGCAGAAAGTAGGAACAATCCTCGCCCAATGCCGCGAGAACGCGCGCGGGCACCTTGGTTGGGTGATAGCGCGACAGCAGTTCCAGCGGCGGAAACGCCCACCACATTCGAACGCCCCGTGAGCTCGAGGTGGCGATTTCGTTCCAATCCGAGTCGCTCATGCGCGCCGCTAGAAGCGCGATGTCGTGCAGGTGCAGGATCCGCAAACCCTGGAATGCCATCGAGCCGGCTGCGTGCAGCAGCAAGTGGCGCATCAGCGAGGCGGTCGATGGATAAGCATTCAAACCCGGGCGCGGCTGCGGCGGAAATATGAATTCCGACATGTCGGTCAAACGCCAGGGCAATTTTTCGCAGATCCGTTCATGCAGCTCGATCTTCA
>WNFI01255239.1_pt1 | contig 18451 bp, 8 predicted proteins | sample 5400471 | NCBI WGS metagenome assembly WNFI01 (sample SAMN13153348, study PRJNA577476) | soil metagenome | isolation source: 100 cm saprolite on Douglas fir-dominated hillslope | place: USA:California | collected 2013-09-17 | reverse complement strand
TCCTTCAGTATTACCGCGGTGCTCTCGCTCGTGCTCGGCATTGGCGCCACAACTGCCATCTACTCTCTGGTCGATCAGGTGCTGCTGCACGCCCTTCCCGTTCGCCAGCCCGAACGTCTTGTCCTGATAGATTGGCACGGCGATCAAGTCGCGAATGGCTTCGGCAGTTGGAATCTGATGTCGTACCCGATCTGCCGCGATCTTGACAAGCAGAAGCAGTTTTTCGAGGGCGTATTCTGCCGTGCACTCACCACGGTCAATCTCTCAACTGGCGGCGATTACCGCCCTGCGGCGGCGGAAATTGTCTCCAATAACTACTTCCAGGTGCTCGGGGTTGGACCGGTCTTGGGGCGCGTTTTGACGAACGACGACGATGGTACGCCAAACGCGAATCCGGTCGCTGTCCTTTCCTACGACTTCTGGGAAACGCAACTCGGACGCGCTCCAGATGTAGTCGGGCGAAAGGTGTTGGTGAATCGTCATCCGCTGACCATCATCGGAGTAGCTGCTTCGACATTCAAGGGCATCGACGTTGGCGTGGTTCCATCCATCTGGATTCCTGCGTCGATGTCGGCGCAAGCCATCCCAGGTTTCAGCGATCTTCTAGATCGCCGCACGCGCTGGATGCAGGTGTTGGGCCGCTTGAATCAAGGTGTGAAGGTGCAAGAAGCTGAGGCAGCGCTGCAGCCGTGGTTCAAAGCGATGCTGCAAGAGGATATGCGCCGCGCAGGATTTCCTGTAATCACCCCGGAACGCAGGCGGGAATTCCTCAATTCCTCGTTGGTGCTCGCCGCCGCGCCTCAGGGTCATTCCTCGCTAAGGCGGCGGCTATTGGAACCGCTGTGGGTGCTATTCGCTGTAACCGCACTGTTGTTGGGCCTGGCCTGCTTGAATGTCTCCGGTCTGTTCCTGGCACGTGGATCGGCCCGTGACCGTGAAATTGGCACAAGGCTGGCCCTCGGAGCTTCGCGCGGGCGACTGGCGAGGCAGCTTCTTGCCGAGAGCCTGCTGATCGCCTTCGTTGGGGGATTGCTGGGGATCGCCGTGGCTCCAGTTGCCGTGCGAACTCTCATCGCGTTCCTTCCCCCGGGCACCGCCCCCACCGCGTTGCACGTTGGCGTCGACTCGCGTCTCTTGCTCTTCGCGTTTCTAGCCAGTATTGCGGCGGGCCTTTTGAGCGGGCTGGCTCCGGCCTGGCAGGCAGGGCGGCGCTCGCTTATGTCGTCGCTGCGCGAGCGAGGCGGTACGGCATTCGGTGGTGTACGATTGCGAAAAATTATTGTGACCGCGCAGATTGCCTTGACCTTGACGCTCGTCGTAGGTGCTGCATTGTTCCTGCGAACTTTGGATGCACTGATGGCTAAGGGGCCGGGCTTCATAACTTCCAGTCTTGTCTCATTCGGTGTCGATTCTCGGCGAAGCGGATACTCCCCAGCGGAAGGAAACCGGCTGATTCGCCGTATCGATGAAGCGATCCGTCAATCTCCCATCACTGAGGCGTCTGCAATAGCTCAGTTCGCATTGCTGACTGGCGGAAGCTGGAACGATCCGATGACGATTCTTGCAGACACGAGAATCGTGACTAACCGCGACGTCAATCTGAACTCTGTTACGCCGGGATTTTTCCAAACCCTGGGAATAAAAATCATTGAGGGACGAAACTTCGATGAACGCGATGCGCCGGCGCCTGGCGAAAAAGGCTGGCGCTCTGCCATCGTGAACGAAGCATTCGTGAAGCGCTACTTGGGAGGCCGAAGTCCCCTGGGACTGCGAATCTGTGAGGGTTCCGGACCGGACGCTAAACCGAACATTGAGATCGTTGGCGTTATGTCTGATTTTAGCTATCGCGGGCTTCGCGAGGATTCGGAGCAAGCGTATTTTCCTTTTTTTGAAGGCGAAGAGGCTGGCGGCACCTTTTATGTGAGGGTTCGCGGAAGGCCGCAATCCTTCCTCCCATCGCTTCGTGAGATAGTTCATAGCGCCGACCCCACATTGCCAATGACCGATTTCCGAACGGTGGATGAACAAGTCGACCGATCATTGAATTCCGAACATATGCTGGCCACCCTGTCCGGCAGCTTCAGCGCACTTGCGCTGTTGCTTTCACTCGTTGGCCTGTACGGCGTGATGTCTTTTGTCGTGACGCAGCGCACCCGCGAGATCGGAATCAGGCTGGCGCTTGGAGCTACGCGCCGGTCGGCAATTTGGCTGGTCCTGAGAGATGCGTTGGCCATGATCCTTTCAGGAATAGGTATCGGTTTGCCTTTTGTCTGGGCCTTGGGTCGCCTGGTAGAATCGCAGCTATATGAGGTGAAACCCTCCGACCCTATTGTCATCGCACTTACTATCCTGGTTCTCTGTTCGGCGGGGCTTGGCGCCGCACTGATTCCCGCGCATCGGGCCTCGTGCGTAAACCCGACGGACGCATTAAGAGTCGAGTAGCTGGTTGGTTCGCCGACGCGGGCGCCGGTGTCCTTTTCCAATCATTTCAGCGACTCAGAAGAAAAAACGCCGGCGGACCTTCCCGCCGGCGCGTTCTTGTTCAAAACAAGGTGACGAATCAGAAATTGAGCTTTAGGCCGAGTTGCATGATTCGTGGGTCGCGCGTCGACGTCACCTTATCGAACAAGCTTGAAGTAGCGTTGAGCGAAGCGCAGCAAATCGGGTTGGTATGGTTGAAAGTGTTAAAGGTCTCCCAGCGCAACTGGCCGGTAAAACGCTCGGTGAACTTCATATTCTTGAAAAGGGAGAGGTCGGTGCGCCAGAAGCCTGGGCCACGAATGGCGCCAGGATGCTCGGTGGTTTCGGTTGTCTGAGTGGCACCCGGCACAGCGAGAGCGGCAAGGTTAAACCATTGCGCATACGTCTGGGCGCCGGAATTCGGATTGCCAATCAGGTTGGGACGGCAGCCCAATGGCGAAGCGCTCAGAAGACAGCCTGAGCCCGTCGGGTCGATGCAGGTTGCGCCAGTTCCGGACACGCAACCACCGTTGCCCAGGACTGCCGTCAGAGGAAGACCGGTCTGGAAAGTTTGGATGCCGGAGAACTGCCAACCGCCTAGCACGTGTCCCTCAACGCCGTGGAGGTTGCGCGCCCACGGAATTTCCCAAACGAAGTTGGCGGTAAGAACGTTGCGGCGGTCGGCGATTGTGGGGCCATAGTTGCCGCGAAGATCGCCGGTGACCTGAGGAAGCGCGGCGCCACCGGTGCTGCGGTCGGCGGGATCGGTGGTCAGGCCGTGCGACCAGGTATAGGAAACGTTGACCATGGAGTTGCCGGAGAAACGCTTCTGCAATTGTGGTTGCAGCGAGTGGTAGTTTGCGGTGAAAAGATCTACGAAGAAGAACCCGGGGCCGTAGCCGACGTAAGGCCTCAGCACCGCCAGCTTGTTGGAGTTGGTCGTGCCGTTGATGGGCCCGGTGATGACGACCTGGTCCGCGGCTGTTGGAGCAGGACCGGCAGTGCAGGGAGTTGCCGCGGTGCAATTCAAATAGGATGCGACAGGGGCCTGGTTGAAATCCTCGAAACCGGGAAGATGGATGCCGTTGCTTCCGTAATAGCCGATGTCGGCCAGCCAGGTTGCGCCGAATTGATGCTGAACGTCGAGACTCCATTGCTGGGAGTAAGGGGATTTGTAGTCGATCGGCATACGCGACTGGATGGTGAACGGGGTCGTGGTAGCCAAAGTAGTGGTGGCGCCGGTCGGATTCGAGAGAGTACTGCGATTAATGTTCAGGTTAGTGAGGAAACCCTGGCTGAGGCCGACGTTGAGTTCCGGGTTACCAAACTCGAGGCCGTTATCAAAATAGATGCCATAGCCAGCGCGAACAGAAGTGCGGCCGTCACCTTTGGGATCCCAAGCGATGCCAAGGCGGGGAGCGACAGCTCGATTGAACTCCTTGCCAACTTTGCTGCCAAAGGGCGACTTGGTGCCAACAAACCCGTTGAAAGTGGGCGGGTTGGCAAAGATGAGACCGTTCAAGGGATTGTAGCTGGGGTTGCAAGCGCTGCTGGATGGAACGCCGTTGACGAGTTTTACATCCATCGCGCCGGATGCGGTGATGCAAGGAGCTTCCGCGGGATTGTAGAGCGCCGGATCGAAATTGACGAGGCGACTGGTGCCATTGGTGCCGCTGGCATCAGTCGGCTGGCGGAAGAAGGAGTGCCGGATTCCGTAGGTGAAGGTAACGTTTTTCCTGATTCGCCAGGTATCTTGGCCGAAGTATTCGAACTGGTTGTCAAAAATGTTGGCGGTGACGTCGAGCGAGGCCTGGGCAAACGTGCTGGTTTGGCCGAGCAGGAAGTTGGCAAACGACTGTTCAAACGAGAAGGGGCAAGTACCTCCGGCGGCAGCGGTCCCGGTGCAAACCGGAGTGCCGCCGAAAAGAGTGGCCGCAGTGGGGGCGTTCTGGGCGTCGAAGGAGAACGCGCCGTTATTGCTGCCACTGAGCTGGTTCTCATGTTTGTTGTAGTGATAGTAGATGGCCCCGAACTTGAGAGTGTGCTTACCAATGATCTTGGTCACATTGCCGTAGACCGTGTGGTTGACGTTGTAATCGCTGTACGGGCCGAAGTCAGCAATGCCCGTGCCGCCCGTGAGAGTGATGGACCAATTTCGCGTTGGGTGTGAAGGTAGCGGCGATGTTGTACTGGTGTCCCGGCGAGTGCGTGGAGGTCGTGGCAATGCCGTTGACGGGCATGCTGGTGAAAAGACCGCCGGCCTCGATGGTCGGATTGGTGTCATGAAGGAATTTGCCGTTGACCGTCAGCTTTGGCCCAAACACATGATCAATCTTTATCATGTCTTCCCGGAAGTTGAATATATTGCCGAGCGTGGCTATGTCCGTGAATGGGCTGCTGGCGGTGGCGGCATTGGGCAGCGGGAATTTGGAGAAGAGGTCTTTGACGTAGGCCGCGGCGACGGGATCAACGGAAGTGGAGGGGATGCTGGTGCCATACGCGGTGCAAGCGCCCGGCGCCCCATTGCTATTCGCCCACTGAGTGCAAATGACATGGTTGAACTGCCCATTCATCATGCCGGAATAGGGAACGGTGGCCGTGGGATTGGAGTAGGTGACGATGCGGCGCGCTTCGTCGGAGAAGAAGAAGAAAGTCTTGTTGCGCTGCTGGTAGACTTTAGGAATCCAAACAGGACCGCCGATAGTGCCTCCGAAGTCGTTATAGCGCAGTGTGGGGCGCTTGGTAACGGGATTGGTGGCGTTGTTGAAAAAGCTGTTGGCGTTGAGAATGTTATTGCGAAAGAACTCGTAAACGCCGCCGTGAATATCCCTGGTTCCAGAACGCGTAATCACGTTAACCTGCGCGCCCGCCGAGCGGCCGGACTCCGCATCGTACGCACCGCGAACGACGCGGAATTCACTGATCGCATCAATGCTGGGAAAAGAGAGCAGCGTCAGATTTGAGCCGCGGTCGACGTTGTCGGCGCCGTCAACCTGCCAATTGTTTTCCTCGCGGCGGCCGCCGTTGATCTGGAAGGTCATAGTGTTCGTGCCTATCGGCGCCGTAGCGCCGGGAAAGATCTGGTCAGCATTGCCGGAATCGGAAGCGCCCGGGACCAAGAGGACAAGCTGGGCGTAGTTGCGACTGTTAAGAGAGAGCTCTTTCAGTTGCGTGCCGGAAATCACGCCGGTAGCAGTGGCGCTCTGGGTGTCGACAGAGAGAAGGTCCGCTTCGACGGAAATGGTCTCGTTGACGGAGCCCAGTTCGAGAGTGAAATTGACTGCAACATTATCGTCGACGTTCAGAACGATGCCCGTGCGCACTGCCTTCTTGAAGCCGGCGGCTTCCACGGTGACGCTGTAACGACCGACGGGCAAGAGAGCCGCCACGTACAAGCCGTGTTCATCTGAGGTCAGCGTGCGGACCACGACCTGCTGGTCCGAATTCGTTACGGAGACTTTGCCATTCGGGACGATTCCCCCTTTCGAGTCAGAAATTGTCCCGGCAATCGTGCCTGTAACGTTTTGACCGAAACAGGCGCAGCTCAGGCCAAACACGAATAAAAACACGGACAAACACCTAACGGTTATGCCTCTCATGGAAATCCTCCTTAGTTCCCCCACCAGAATGAACGTCGCAAGACCTAGATTCCTTTGTCTCCAACAAATCTCAATCCCACTGTATTCACGCGCTCCTTCCGACCCAACCGCTGTTGCTTTGCCGTCCCAGGCGATTTTTGATCTTGTAGCGGTCACCCCGAAACGTGGACTTGACGTATTCAATCGCTTGCCCGCTTTCGATGTACGCAGTACGCGTAAACAGAAAGACCGGACTTCCTTTGGCGACGTGCAGCAGCCGTGCCTCCTGCGCATTGGCTAAGCCCGCCTCCACGACCTCGTCCGCATGAACGATATGGACCCCGTAGATTTCCGAGAGAGTGCGGTAAAGAGAAGTACGCGGATCAAATTTTTCGAGCAGGTCGGGAAACAGCCGAAGGGGTACGCATGAACATTCCACCCCCATCGGCAAGGAGTCCGCAATTCGAACGCGGCGTAGCCGGATTACCTTATCGGCAGGCTGGAGGGAGAGAGCATCGGCCACCTCCTCGCCAGGGAGCACCGCTTCGAGGGCAATGAGCTCGGAATGAGGGCGGGAGCCACAAGCCTCCATTTCCTCGCTGAAAGAAAGAACTTCGCGAATATTTTTTTCCAGTTTGACAGCCGAAACGTATGTGCCTTTGCCGCGCTGACTGTAGGCGACGCCCAAACTGCAGAGAGACTTGAGGGCTTGCCGAGCGGTCATACGGCTGACGCGCAAGCGCTTGGAAATAACCCCTTCCGAGGGAAGGGGTGTGCCAGGTTTTAATCCGCCGGAGCGAATATGCCCTAGTAGATGCTGTTGGATCTGGTAGTAGAGAGGAACAGCACTCTGGCGATCAAGGTGGAGAGAATCCAAGGGCGACCCCAGTTGTCTAGACAACTAGGCCCGTGTATATAGGCTGCTGGGCGGACTGTCAAGATTTTTCTAAAGGTGGAGGGTTCACGGATTGGCGCGGTCTACTCATAGCGGAGGGCGGCCATGGGGTCGAGGCGGCTAGCGCGCAAAGCGGGGATGTATCCTGCGGCGCAGGCGACGAGAGCGAGAACGGCGGTGGCCAGGCCGAGCGTTAGCGGATCGTGTGGGGTCAGGCCAAAGAGCTGGCTTTGGACGACGCGGGTTAGCATGAGGGAAAAAACAACGCCGGCGACAACGCCGATGGCGACAAGCAGGAGGACTTCGCGCATGACCAGCCAGATGACGTTGCCGCGGGCGGCTCCGAGAGCGATGCGAATGCCGACTTCGCGAGTGCGCTGGGCGACGGTGTAGGCCATGACACCGTAAAGACCGATGACGGCGAGTAGAGTGGCGAGGAAGCCGAAGACGGCGGAGAGGCTGGCGATCATGCGCTCGGTGGAAAGGGAGTTGTTGATCTGAACTTCGGTGGTACGCATGGCGTAGATGGGGAGATTGGAATCCATGTCGCGGACTTTGGAACGCACGGCAGTCATCAATTGATTGGGATCGGCAGTGGTGCGGAGGTAGACGGTCATTTCGCCGAGGTAGCGGGCGCCAAGATAGGGAATGAAAGCCTGCTCGGGGATTTCGTCGCGGAGATTGGTGTACTTGAAATCCTTGACGACGCCGATGACTTCCATGTCGATGGGGGTGCCGGGATCGATGCCGAAGCCAATGTGAAGGCCGACGGGATTGCGTCCGGGGAAAAACTTTTTGGCGAATTTTTCGTTGATCATGACGGCAGTGGGCGTCCAGTTCCAAACTTCGGGACCATGCTTGACTTGGTGGTTGTCATTGCTGCGGAAATCGCGTCCGGCAACGATGGGCACGCCGAGAGTGGCGAAATAATTGGGGCTGATGGAATTCATGTAAGGTTCGGGATTCTCACCGGGTTTGGGGGGAGTGAAGCCCTCGACGGACATGCTGCTGTCCCATTCGTTGTCTTCCAGAATGCGCATGGAGGCGAGGCCGACGGATTGAACGCCGGGAATGGAGGCGAGAGAATCGGAGAGTTGGGGATAGAAAACTTTCATGCGTTCGGGAGTGTAGCCGTTGAGCGACGGGTCGATATTGAAACCGACAAGCCTTTCCGGGGAAAAGCCGGGGCCGAGATTGCGGAGGTTGGCGAGGCTGCGGACGAAAAGTCCGGCGCCTACCAAGAGTAAAAGAGAAAGAGTGACTTGCGCGACGACGAGGCCTTTTCTGAGGCGATGATGGCCGCCACCACCCACAACGGCGCCGGCTTGATCTTTTAGAGTTCCGGCGAGGTTGGGCTTGGTGGTCTGGAGAGCGGGGACAAGGCCGAAGATGATTCCGGTCAGGACGGTAACCGAGAGGTTGAAGAGAAGAATGCGCAAGTCAGGCGCGCTGGAAATATTCATGCCACCGGAATCGGAGGGGAGATAGATTTTCATGAGAGCGCGGTCAGCCCAAAAGGCGACGGCGAGACCGGTGATTCCGCCGAGGGCGGAAAGAGTAAGACTCTCGATCAAAAGCTGGCCGATGATGCGCGGACGCGTGGCGCCCATGGCCAGACGGACGGCAATTTCCTTGACGCGGCCGGAACCGCGCACGAGCAGGAGATTGGCGAGGTTGGCGCAAGCGATCAGCAGGACTGCGCCAGTGGTGGCCATCAACACCCACAGTGGAGTGGAAAGCTGGCGGCGCGTGTAGGAACGGCCCTGGGAGCCGGGCAAAACATCGATCCAACACTTCAGAAATTCGTCGCGGTCGTATTTTGAGGCGTGGGCAAAGGCGGAGAGCTGAACTTCCTGCTCGAGCATGGAGTGCATGAAGGGCTGGAGGGCGGCCTTGGCCTGCTGCTGAGAGACGCCGGGCTTCAGGCGGCCGAAGGCGTTCACCCAGCGGTTGCGGCGCTCCTTGAGCATGTCTTCCGGATTGCCGACATTTATCTGCGCCATCATCATGACCGGAATAAAAATTTTCGGGGAAAAACCCAGCTCAACACCGTCAAAACCTTCCTGAGAAACGCCGACGACGGTCATTTTGTAATTGTTGATGGTCAGAGTTTTGCCGACGATTTGGGGATCGCCGGCGAACCGCGTTTTCCAAAAGCTATAGTTGAGTACGGCGTAAGGGTGGCCGCTGGGAACGACGTCGTCCGCGGGAGTGAGGAGTCGCCCCATGGCGGGGACAATACCGAGTGTGGAAAAGTAGGTGCCGGAAACCAGTTCCACGGAGACGCGCTCGGCTTGCTGTCCGAAGGAAAGGCTGGCGGAGTTGGGGAAGCGGCAGAACATGTCGGAGAAGACTTCGTTGTGCTCGCGAAAATCACGGAACATGGGATGGGAGACGGCGTTGCCGCCCCAGTTGCTGCCGTAGTGGCGGCCGCGCATGGTGAGAAGGACGAGCTGCTGGGGTTCCTTGACGGGGAGAAGGCGCAGAAGGACTTGGTCGAGGAGGGTGAAGATGGCGGTGTTCGCGCCGATGCCCAGAGCAAGGGTGAGCACAGCGATGGCAGTGAAACCGGGAGTGCGGGCAAGGGTGCGGAAAGTATATTTTAGGTCGCGAAAAACAGTGTCGAGCCAGCCGGCGGCGGTCATGGGGCGTTGGGATTGGTTGGCGGCTTGGGTCACAGGGACACCTCCGATTAGCTAGAAGTAAAGACGAAGAAGTTTATAGAAAGTTTGATGAAAGTACGAATAAATTCGTAGAATCTTTGCAGTAGTTTTAGGCGAAGAATGAGCGAAGAAAGAACTGCGAAATTCAGGACGAGCCGGGCGAAATGGCCGAGTTTAGTCGGCGCTAGTGGTGGCTACTCTTTGGATGTCTGGGGCACCGGACTTCTGCTGGAAGAAGGCGGCGACGCGGTCAATGATTTCATTCAGGGGAGTGCGGGGACGGAAGCCGGTAAGAGCATGGAGCTTATCGACACAAGGAACGCGGCGCATCATGTCCTCGAAGCCGGGTTCGTAGGCCTGGTCATAGGGAACGTACTCAATGGGAGAGGAACTGCCGGTGCGCTCTTTCACTTTCTGGGCGAGAGCTTCGATGGTGATTTCCTCGGTGTTGCCGATGTTGACGACCTCGCCGACGGCGCGATCGAGATCCATCAGGCGGATGAGACCCTCAATGGTGTCGCGCACATCGCAAAAGCAACGAGATTGCTTTCCGCTGCCGTAGATGCTGATCGGGGTGTTGTCCAGGGCGGACTTGACGAAATTGGGGAGCACCATTCCGTAGCGGCCGGTTTGGCGAGGACCAACGGTGTTAAAGAAGCGAGCGACGATGACGGGCAGCTTTTTTTCCTTCCAGTAGGAAAGCGCCAGAAATTCATCGAGGGCCTTGGAGGCGGCGTAGCTCCAGCGGCCTTTGGTGGTGGGGCCGAGGACAAGGTCGGCGTCTTCGTGGAAAGGGACGTTGGTATTCTTGCCGTAGACTTCGGAGGTGGAAGCGGTGAGAACGAGTTTCTTCTTCTTGCAAGCGGCTTCGAGGATGAGTTGCGTGCCGTTGACGTTGGTCTCGATGGTTTTGACGGGGCTTTCGACGATGAGCTTGACGCCGACAGCGGCGGCGAGATGGACGATCACATCGGCATCGTCAACGAGCTCGGCAAGCAACTGGCGATTCTCGATATTGTCCAGATGATATTGCATGCGGTCGGAGGACTTGAGATGGCGGATATTTTCGACGCTGCCGGTGGAGAGATTGTCGAGCAGAACGACGCGGTCGCCGCGGTCGAGTAAACGCTCGGCGAGGTGTGAACCAATAAATCCGGCGCCGCCGGTGATCAAATAGCGCAAAGGGCCTCCTTAAAGGGCCTGGGTGTCATCGTGGTCGCGATCGCGGGAGAGGCGCTTGACGACGGGTTCATCCTCTTGGTGTTCATGCGGAGTTTCGCCCGCTTCCTGGGGTCCATAACCATACGAGTACGGATAATAGCGGTAAGAGTAGTAGTAGTCGGGAGCGCTGGCATCAACGGCGTTGAGAACGACGCCGAGGATGCGGCACTTCACGCTGTTGAGCAAATCGCGGGTGCGCGTGAACGCTTCCTTGGGTGTTTCGCCGCTGCGAACGACAAGGAGCACGCCGTCGGCCTGCACGGAAAGAATCACGGCATCGGTGGCGGCCATGATGGGCGGCGAATCAATGACGATGAATTTGAATTTTGTGCGCAGCTCGGCGATGGCCTCGACGAGTTTGTGAGAAGAGAGCAAGTCCGCTGGATTCGGGGGAAGAGGTCCCGTGGGAATGGCGACGAGATTGGGAATCGCGGGATGCGGGATGGACACCAAATCGAGACTGGAAACACCGGCGAGATAAGAACTCAGACCGGCGTATTTGCCGCCCGTTAAATTGAGGAGGCGGCCAACGCCGGGTTTGCGAAGGTCGGCATCGACAAGCACGGTTTTGTCGCCGAGCTGCGCGAGGGTAACGGCAAGATTTGCCGCTGCGGTGGTCTTGCCTTCCCGGGGAAGCGCGCTGGTGACCAAAATGACTTGCGGCGGATGATCGGCCTGGGAAAGAAGAATGGAAGTCCGCAAAGCGCGAAAGGCTTCCGACATCTGCGACTTGGGCAAGTGCTGAGCGACGAGCTCGATGCGCTTGTCATGGCCATTACTGGACGAGAAACCTTGCAAAAGGCCGTGGCGTCGGCCGTTCCCGTTGGAGCCGGCAAATTGAGGCACGACCGCGAGGGAAGGCAGCCGGGAAAGCGATTCCACGTCGTCCGGAGTCTTGACGGTGTTATCGAGATACTCGCGCATCAGAGCCAGACCGATGCCGCCGACCAAGCCAACAAGAAAGGCCAGTGCCACGTTGCGGGTCTTGGCGGGACGCGCAGGGGTGGAGGGAATCATGGCGGGGTCCACCACGCGAATATTGGAAGAGCGCAAGCTGGCGGAAATGGCGGTTTCCTTCAACTTGGTCATGAGGCCGTCGTAGAGAGTCTTGAGGGCCTCGGCTTCGCGCTTGAGGATGTTGTACTCGACGAGCTTTTCAGCCATCTGATTAGCGGCAACCTTTTGCTGATCGAGGAGGCCGGTGAGCATGGTTTCGCGGTCGCGAGCTTCGCGGAAATCACTTTCGAGAATATCGACAATCTTCTGTTTTTCATTTTCGATGCTGGCGTCGAGCTCTTTTACCTGGGCCTGCAGACGTACGACCTTGGGAAAATTGGGACCGTACTGGCTCAGGGCGTCGTTGAATTGGTTGGTAAGATCCCCATGCTTGCGAAGCAATTCCATCAGGGTAGTATTGCTCTGAACCTGGGGAACGGCGTCCAAATTGCCGGATTTTGCAAATTGGTAGAGCGATTCCTTCCGCATACGCTCGCTCTGGGCGTCGGTGAGTTCCTTGTTGACGTCCGCAAGCCGCTGGGTAGTGATATTTTGCTTGTCGTCCAGCGTCCAAATCTGGTTTTGGCGTTCGTAGGTAATGAGGGCGTCTTCTGACTTCTGTACCTTGATGCGCAAATCGTCAAGCTGGCTGGTGAGCCAGGTGGACGCCTGGGTGGTAGCCTCGTACTTACTGCGAAAGTTCCGTTCAATGTAAGAGTTGATGTGCGCGTTCACAATGCGCGCCGCAAGTTGCGGATCGGTAGACTCAAAACTGACGTCCATCAGACGGCTATTGGGGACGCGCTTCACGCTCAGGCTGCCCAAAAACTGAGCAAGTTCGGGCGGACGTTTCTGGTTTGCCAGACTGCCGCTGGCGATGGCCTCGGAGGGCCCGTTGGGAGCAGAGAATTCCGGGCGTGCCGAAAGAGCGTTGTTGCGAATGGTCTGGAGGGCCAGCGTTTCGCTGGTAAGAATTTTGGATTGCGTCTCGATATAGTTCTCAAGATCCATCATGAAATCGTAGGAGTCGGTGCCTTGGAAGGGAAGGATGTTGGCGTTTTCGCGGTCAATCTCAACGCGAGCAGTAGCGACGTACACGGGTTGCATGCGAAAAGTAGCGATGGAAACAATGGTAACGACAGCGAGCATGAAAGAAAGAATCAGCCATTGGTGCTTCCGTAGAATTAGAAGGTAGTCGTAAAGGTGAGGCTCCCTGGGCGAGAGCTCAAAGGCAGGAAAGCGGGCCGGCATCGAAACCACATCGACAGCACCATTGGAACCATTTTCACGAGGAACGAGTTTGTTTTCGTCAGCCATTTTTTAGTGGTATGCCACGCGGTACAGAGCGATGCCCGATCCCAATGCAATTCCGAATTCCAGAGCCCGAAGCATGGCCTGCCGGCCGGCGCTGTTCGGCACATACAAAATGTCACTGGGTTGAAGCTGAACATCCTCCGACTCGCGCTTCATTACTTTCCTGAGATCAACCTCGACTTCGTGCTGCTGCCCCTGAATGTTCTTACGAACGATGACCGCATGCTCGCTTTTCGCGGTGCTGGTTAATCCCCCGGCGAGAGCCAAAACTTTCAAAGTGGTCATCTGCCCGCGGTCATTCGCCAAGACGAAACCGCCGGGCCGAGCCACGGCTCCGAGGACATAGACAATTCCTGAGTGCGGGACGGTAACGATGTCGCCGGCCTGAAGAATGATGTTATTCGTGGCGTCCCCGCTCTCCATCAGTTCATTAAGATTGATGGTGATCGTATTGTTCAAATGAGGCGGATCGACCGGGGCAGGTGAGCTGGAGGAAGCAGCGGGAACCGCGGGTGCAGATGAAGCGGACTCCTGCCTCGGGCCAGAATGGAGTGATCCTGCGGAAGCAGCGACGGGAGCGGAATCTTCCGGACCGATTGCAGGGGGGTCGGATGGATCGGAAGCCACATCTTGTACCGGCCGGTTCACAATGACGGTGTCGCCGGCGTCGGTGGCAACGCCGCCAGCCTCCGCCAGAACTTCGAGAAGGCTCACCGGCCGATCGGCCTGGTAGACCATGGCATGCCCGACGGCGCCGACCACGGTGATGGGCTTGCTTTTTCGTTCTTTGACGGTAATGCTGACTTCGGCGTGAGAAACCAAGCCATTGGCTTCCAGAACTTCGGAGATTTTCTGTTCAGCCTGAATTTCCGTCAACCCAGCGACGTGCAGGCGAACCGGGACAAGGGGAATACCGATGGAGCCGGTCTGGCTGACGCGGACGTCGCGACTGAGTTCTTTGACATCGAAAATCTCGATTTCGAGCAGATCACCATTGCCGATGACGTAGTCATGCGGGGTCAGCCGCGCGGCGGCAGACATCAAGCGTATGCGATCGTTGACCTGCTGTGGCGTCTCGAGAACGGCCTGCTGAGCGCGGCTGGATGGCGCCAGAACCAGTAACACTAGCAGGGCAGTCGGAACGAAATACCACACCAACGCACCCAGTCTGGCTGGCTGCATGAGAATAGATGACCCCCAAGTGTGATTATACAGTGAGAACGGTTAAAGCAATCAGTGATTTCGAGGAATTCGGCGGCGCGACCGGTGTTGTGCGGGCTCCGGGGCGACAGCCTGAATCTCAGAGGTCGCGAGATGGGCCATAAGGAAAAACAGGAATGCGTTCGAGGGGATGTGCAGATTGAAATCGACCAGACTATGCACGAGGAAGCCGACGCAAGCGACCAAACCGGAAAGCTGGAGAGTCCCCGCAAAAGAGTTATTGTCCTGGCGGAATCGTTTAAGAGATTCGCTGAACAAGACGCCGAGAAACCAGGCGCAACAGAGTCCGCCGAGTAGGCCGGTTTCGGCGAGGGCTTCGAGGTAATCGTTGTGAGTATGGTTGACGATTTTCCCGTCGTAGAGTGATTCGTAAGGGGGAAAAACAATCTGGAGTGTGCCGAGTCCCGTTCCAGCGAGGGGGTGCTGGAGGAAGATCTGCCAGGTATCACGGCGCATGGAGGCCCGTTTCCCTGCCGTGGCTTCGAGCGATTGGAACGAAGAAAAACGCTGCAAGAGCTGTCCGACGCCGAGCCAGGAAACCAGCAACAGGGCCATGAGCAGGACCGCAGCGCCGGCGAACAATTGCTTCCCAGCGGTTCGCTGCCGCATCATGACGAGCGCCAAAACGGCCAACTCGACGCCGAAACTCACGATTCCGCCCCGAGAGACAGAGAGAAAAAGCGCGCCGATGGGAACGACGGCAAAAAGACCAACAACGGGCCAGCGCTCCCGCCGCACTCGGCCCAAAACGAGTGGAACGAGGGCGAGGGGGAGAATCAGTTCCACAAATCCGGCGAAGTGGTTGCGGTTCACGTACGGTCCGAAGGGAATCCCTCCGTAATGCATTTCGCGAAACCAGTAGAGCTTTCCGTTGAAAGTGAGGTGCTGGAGAATTCCGAAAATACACACGAGGAAGCCGAAAACCATCCCGAACCAGACGAAACCGCGCCAGTCTTGAAGCGTGTGGAAAGCCTGTACCGCGAGAAAAAGCAGGATCAGATCGGAAAGGACGAGCAGAAGGTCCATCCGCGTGCTGTAGGAAGACGCCGTGCCATGAAAAATCCACTGGCCGCAAACGACCAGGGAAAAAGCGGCCAAGGGCGGGAGAACCGCAGAAAAAGCAATTTGTTCTTGCCGCGTGAAATAAATCCATAAGGACCAAGCGAGAAGGAGCAAAGCTGCCCCGGTCTCGAAGACTGCGCGCGACCAATCTTCAACGCTTCCGTGGGCGGCAACGGCGAACACGACCAGAGCGCAAATTCCGAAGCGCAGCAACTTCATGGTTTGGGGTGCCCCGCGGTTTCCGGAACAAGCGCAACATCGTCCACCCAAGCGGTCCCCTGAATTTTGTTTTCGGGTTCTTCGCTCGGAAAGCGGACCAGGCAGACTTGCAATTCGTGAACATCATTCGCCGAGGTCCAGGGCAATTCGATGCGCGTCCAGGGCGCAGTCCCGTGAATCTCCGAAGTGTTGGCGACGGAACTGTGTTGCGTATCCAAAGGATTCAGCCGAAAGCGAAGGCCCTGGTCCGTGGTTAGCGCTCTTGTTTTGACCCACGCGGAGAAAAGATAAGCAGTGGAGGGTTTAACGGGAACGTAGTGACAGACATCCGTGAAATTGATGTTGAATTTTCCGTCAAATATCAGCCGCAGGGAGTGACTGCCGGAGTGTTTTTCCTGAGTATCGCTGCCCATTTGCACGCCACGAGTTCCCTGCGAAAAAAGCCAGGAGAATCCGCCACCGGTAACATTTGATTCGAACCCGCCGTCCCACAAAAGCGAGCCCGGTGGGCCCTGCAGATCGGCGAGGCCTGCAAACAGGACCGCCTGATCCCAGACGCGGCGGGCTTCCGCGATGCGTTTTTCCGTCATCAAGGCGTTGACCAGCGAGAACGACTCGGGCAAGGAAATGTGAGGATGAAGGGGAGCGAGCCGGTTCCATACTTTGACCGCATTTTCGGTGTGTCCGTCGGTGGTCTGGTCCCAAATCAATGCCGAATCAAGCTCTCCCTGCCGCAACAGAAAGTTGCCGTAGCGCCAGGAGACCCCAGCGGAAAGGGGATAAACCTTTTTGGCGTGCAGAAAGGCGTCACGCGCGGCGCCGGGGTTGCCTTCCGATTCGTAAGCAGTGGCGAGATCCAACCAGGTTTCGGAGGATGCGGGATTGAACGAAAGGGCGGAAAGATAGGAGCGGATGGCGTGCGCGGCGTCGGGATCTTCGAGGTTGTATTGCCAATAGCGGCCGAGCAGGTACCAGTTTTGAGCGTCGGCGGGTTCGAGGCGCACGGCGCGCTCGAAGCCTTCAACAGTTTGCATCCCTGCGTAATGAGCGGCGAACGCATTTCGAATGCTGAAGTAAGAAAGGAATAAAGCGAGAGCGAGAGAAGCAACAACGAGTACCCGTCGCTGCGCGTTGCTGGAGAGACGTAGAATCATTCTCCGGTACTGTGCCTAGACCGTTTCGGAGTTGCAAGACAAAAGCGACGGCGGCGCTTGGTTGTCGCAAGCGAGAACGGAAAGTACAATGGAGTTCCGGCCAAGCAACGTTTAGAAATCGAATTCTGGTTGTGGGAAAATTCTGCTTCGGGGCGAAGCTCGAGGTGGTATGTGCCTGCGAAGTTTTCGGACCAAGGAGGCGGCTTGCACCATCCAGTTCTGCGATCTGAGGCCCGCCATTTGAATAGAAAGGTGAGCTGATTGAGCGGCATCGTCGGCATGTACCACCGGAACGGGGCGCCGATAGAGCGGGCGCTATTGCAGTCGCTCGTCGATTTTCTCGCTTACCGTGGACCCGATGGCCGCGAAAGCTGGATGGAAGGTTCCGTTGGGCTAGGCCATGCGATGTTCCGGACCACGCGCGAATCGCTGGAGGAAAGCCAGCCTGCGAGTCTTGAGGGGCGATTTTGGATCGTCGCGGACGCGCGATTGGACAGCCGAGAGGAATTGGCCGGCGAACTGAAGCGGTCCGGCCGGGTGGTTCGGCCGAGTGCTCCGGACTCGGAACTCCTTCTGCACGCTTACGCGGCGTGGGGCACGGCGTGCGTTGAGCACCTGCGGGGCGATTTTTCCTTCGCGATTTGGGATGCGCGCAACAAACAGCTGTTTTGTGCGCGCGATCATTTCGGCATCAAGCCTTTTTATTACTCACAAAAAGGAGACCTTTTTCTTTTCAGCAACACACTGAATTGCCTTCGCTTGCATCCCGAGGTGGCGACGGAATTGAATGACGCGGCGATCGGCGATTTCCTCCTGTTTGGGCTGAATTGCGACAATGCCACGACGAGCTTCCGCGATATTCAACGCTTGCCCCCGGCGCATTCCCTGAGTATCTCGCCGGAAGGTTTGAAGATCCGGCGATACTGGGCGCCGCCGACGGATGGGCGCATTCGCTATGCAAAGCCAGAAGAATATGTGGAAAATTTCCAGTCGCTCCTGCAGGTAGCTGTCGCGGACCGTCTCCGAACGGATCGAGTGGGGATCCTTCTAAGCGGGGGACTGGATTCAAGCTCGGTGGCGGCCGTGGCCAAGCAAGTGTCGGCAGCCAGCGGCCGGACCACTAACATCCTATGCTACACGCATATATTCGAATCATTGATTCCGGACCGGGAAGGCGAGTATGCGCGCGAAGTTGCCGAGTTTCTGCGGCTCCCAGCTAAAGTCATCGTCTCGGACCATACCCAGCTCTTTGAAGGCTGGGATGATCCCGGATTCAGGCTGACAGAACCGGTGGAAAATCCGCTGTATTTGGGCTTTCTCGATTCCTGCCGAAACATTTCAGCGGACTGCCGGGTTGTATTGTGCGGGGAAGGTGCCGACAACCTGTTGGACTTTGAAATGTGGCCCTACGCGGCGAGTCTGCGGCAAAACGGGGAATGGCGGCGTCTACTGACGGAGTTGGCGAACTATTTTTGGATTAGACCGTTCCCCTGGCGAGGTATTCGCACGCGGCTGAAGAGGATCATCGGGAAGGATCCGGACATGCCGTTGTTTCCCGCGTGGCTCAATCGCGAGTTTCTGGAGCGTGTGAATCTGAAAGCGCGATGGAAGGAATGGGGCGAGCATCCCAAGCTAGTGTTTCAGCATCCCATCCATCCGAAAGCCCAC
>WNFI01287323.1_pt1 | contig 18454 bp, 20 predicted proteins | sample 5400471 | NCBI WGS metagenome assembly WNFI01 (sample SAMN13153348, study PRJNA577476) | soil metagenome | isolation source: 100 cm saprolite on Douglas fir-dominated hillslope | place: USA:California | collected 2013-09-17 | reverse complement strand
TAGGCGCCGGAGACCATGTCCGCGCTCCCGCCCACGAGCGCCTGCAGCGCCCGCGCCCCGCCGGCGAAGTCCGGGATCTCGACTTCGAGCCCTTCGTCCTTGAAGTACCCCTTGCGCTCGGCCACGGTGAGCGGCAGGTAATAGAAGAGCGACTTTCCGCCCACCGCGATCGTGATCTTCTTTTTCTCCGGAGCCTGCGCCCACGCGCCGGCGCCCATCGCCAGGGCCAGGCACAGCGTGACCGCGGTCCGCATGAAACGCCTCATCGGCTTCTCCTCGGTTGTGTGTGACTTCAGAAACGCAGGCCGAGCTTCGCGCTGAGCGAGGTGTTGGCGCCGGTCCTCTCCGCCTCGACGGCGAAGTTCACCCCGACCAGATTAGCGTTGAGCCCGCCGAAGACGCGGCTCTCGTCGAAGCGCTCCTGCGCGAGGCCGGTGCCGCGGGCTTTCGCCTGCACGCGCATCACGCCGGCGCCGAGATACGGCGTGAGTGCGGTGAATTTCTTCGACACCATGATATCCAGCGCCCCGGTGGCGAGGCTCAGGTCGCCCAGGCCGCTCGCCTTCGTGCCCGACAGCCGCAGCGCCACCGCGGGCGCCACGAGCGTGTCGTCCAGAAGGGCGTAGCGCAGGTCCGCCCCGAAAAGCGTGGCGTTGACCTCGCTGGCACCCGCGACGAAGGCGCCGATGTCGAGCCCGCCGAAGAGGCCCTTGTACACATGCAGCTTCGGCATGACGAGATGCGAGGGACTGCCCGCGCCGGCGCGGCTGAATGCCGCGGAGTTCTCGAGCTTCGTGTCGGTGACCTCGACGCCCACATCGAAGCCGACCACGCCGAGCGGAGTGGCTGGAGTCACGCCCTTGTACGACATCGCCGCGCCCAGGTCCTTGGAGAGGTCGTGGAAGTCGCCCTGGCCGAGCGCGCCCAGCGTCGTGAAATCGTTGGCGTGCGCGGCGGAGATTCCCAGCAGCACGACGAAAGGTGCGGCGCGCAGGATCATGACGGCCTCAGGATTTCCGGGGGTTCGTGGAGCTCGAGTGTCTGTCCCGCCTTCATCACCTGCCCGGGAACGTCGTGGCCCACCACCAGCGGGATGCGGCGCGCGACGGCCAGCAGCTTCGCCAGGTCCACGCGGGTGTCGTAGCCCATGTCCTCGAGCATGTTGACCATGTCCTCGGTGCAGATGTTTCCCGTGGCGCCCGGGGCGAACGGACAGCCGCCGAGGCCGGACACGGACCCGTCGAAGGACCGCACGCCGGCCTCGATGCCCGCCACCACGTTGGCGAGCCCCATGCCGCGCGTGTTGTGGAAGTGCAGCGTGTAATACGTCTCGTTGGGCGGCGGAAAGCGTTCCAGCACCTTGCTCGTGAGCTCGCGCACCTGGCGCGGGTTGGCCATTCCCGTGGTGTCGGCAAGCGAGATTCCGTCGAAGCCGAGCTCGCGGAAGCGCGCGACGAAATCGAGCACCACGTCCTCGTGCACGTGCCCTTCGAACGGACAGCCGAAAGTGGTCGAGAGGCTCATCGAGATCTTCATCCCCGCCTCGTGCGCCACCTTCACCATCGTCGGCATCTCCGCGAGCGATCCCTCGTGCGTGCGGTTGATGTTGGCGCGATTGTGGGTCTCGGATGCCGAGACCACGCCGTTCACCTCATCGGGCCTCTTCGCGGCGGCCACGGCGTTCTGCACCCCGCGGACATTGGGGACGAGCGCGACGTAGATCACGCCGGGAACGCGATCGATGCCCGCGAGCACGTCGTTGGCATCGGCCAGCGCCGGCACCAACTTCGGCGAGACGAACGAGGTGACTTCGATCTTGTGAAGCCCGGTGCGCGAGAGTTGATTGATGAGCTCGACCTTGGTCGTCGTGGGGACGAAGGTCTTCTCGATCTGGAAGCCGTCGCGGAATTGCTGGCGTTGCCGGTCCTTGCTGCCGTCACCGAGCCCGCGGGCCTCAATCCGAGGCTGCGCGCCTCGATCGACGAGGAGCCGGCGTTCGTGCTTTCCGGCAAAGGTGAGCAGGTCTTCGAATGCCGGCCGCGGATCGCGGACCCGAATGCCTTCGACTGGATCTTCGTGAGGCCCGACGCGACGCTGTATGACGGATCGAGCAGCGTGGGCCGGCTCGCGACCGCCAACGTCTGGGAATCGGCGAGCGACCGCACCAGCGTTTCCGGGCTCATTCGCGCCACACAGCCGGGCGGCGCGGACAACCTCCCTTGGGCAATACTGCGGGCATGGCCCTCGGGCGATACGGGAATGTTCGCTGGGGTGACCAGCATCCAGCGCGTGAACACCAACGGCGGCATCGCCCCTGCGACGGGTTGCGATGACACCCACGCCGGCAGCGAGACGCGCGTCGCCTTCAGCGCCGATTACTACTTCTACAAGCGGCGCGGAAAGTAGCGTCTCAAGCGACCACGCCGCGCTTTTTCATGGCGGCGATTTCCCCTTCCGTGTAGCCGAGCGTGGCGAGCACTTCGTCGGTGTGCTCGCCGAGCTTCGGGCCGATCCACCGCGTTGCCCCCGCGGTGCCGGAAAGCTTCGGCACGATTCCCGGAAGCAGGACCTCCTTGTTGCCGAGCGCGTGCCGTTCGATCGTGCCGCGCGCCTGGTAGTGCGGGTCGCCTTCTCCCGGCGTCTCGATCTTCACTACCTCGGCACCGAATTCCGCGAGCAGGCGGGCACAATAGGGACCCGCGATGAGAGTGCCCATCTCGACCACCTTGATGCCGGAAAGCGGTCCCTGCGCCATGCGATCCTCTCGCGGTAGACTCCTCGCCATTATGATCTGCGCCTCCTGCGGAGTCTTCGGCGGCTGGTTCGCCGAGGCCCAGTCGCCCGCGCCGCATCGCACCGCGGACGGCTTTCACAACAACTATCCGCACGATCCGCCGCAAAGCTTCTGGTTGTGGAAGTGGGAGCAGATGAAGCACGGGGTTCCGCAGCCTCCGCCCGGCGGCTGGAAGATTCCGCATGTGAAGACCGATGCCGCGGCGTTGAAGGCCAACGGGACCGCGCCGACGATCACGTGGATCGGGCACTCCGCGTTCCTGGTGCAGCTTGCCGGAACCAACATCCTCATCGACCCGCATTTTTCCGAGCGCGCCTCGCCGGTCCAGTTCGCCGGGCCGCGGCGCATCGTCCCGCTGCCGATCGAGATCTCCGAGCTGCCGCGCATCGACGTCGTGCTCATCTCGCACAACCACTACGACCATCTCGACGTCACCACGGTGCGCGAGCTCGCCGCGATGGATTCCGGCAGCCCGCTCTTCCTCGTGCCGCTCGGCCTCAAGGCGTGGTTCAACGAAGCCGGAATCTCGCGCGTCGAGGAATACGATTGGTGGCAAACGCATTCCCACGCGGCGGTGCGATTCACGCTCGTCCCCGCGCAGCATTGGAGCAAGCGCACCCTGTGGGACACCAACCGGACGCTCTGGGGCGGGTGGGCCATCGAGGGCGGCGGGCTCAAGGTCTTGCACACCGGCGATCTGGGCTATTCGCAGGACGCCCGCGACATCGGCGAGCGGCTGGGACCCTTCGATCTCGCCCTGATTCCGATCGGCGCCTATGCGCCGCGCTGGTTCATGAAGACCATGCACGTCGATCCCGCCGAGGCGGTGCAGCTGCGATCCGATCTGCGCGCGCGCCGCGCCATCGCGATGCATTGGGGCACGTTCGAGCGGCTTACCGACGAGCCGCTCGACGAGCCGCCGCGGGTGCTCGAGGCTCAGCGCTCGGCAGCCGGTCTGGCGCCGGAAGACTTCACTGTCATGCAGGTCGGAGAAACGCGCAGGATCGTTCCCACTGGAGGAGAGAAGCCATGAGAAGAATTCCCGGAGGAGTCATCGCCGGATGCATGATCGCCGCGGCCGGCTGGAGCCCGGCCGCGCTGGCGCAGGCGTTTCCGACGCGCCCGGTCACGATGGTGGTGCCGTTCGCCGCCGGCGGGCCGACCGACACCGTCGCCCGCACGCTCGGCGCGTCGATGTCCAAGACCCTGGGCCAGACGGTCGTGATCGAGAACAAGCTCGGGGCGGGCGGCACCATCGCCGCCAACTATGTCGCCAAGGCCAGTCCCGACGGCTACACGATCCTGATCCACCACAACGGCATGGCGACCGCCCCGGCGCTGTACCGCAAGCTGCCCTTCAACCCGCTCGCCGATTTCGAGTACATCGGACAAGTCGCCGACGTGCCGATGACGATGCTCGCGCGCAAGGACCTGCCGCCAGACAACCTGCGCGACTTCATCGCCTACGTGCGCGCCAACAAGGAGAAGATCAACCTCGCCAACGCCGGGCTGGGAGCGGTGTCGCACTTGTGCGGGATGCTCTTCCAGCAGGCGCTCGGCGTGGAGCTCACCACCGTGCCGTTCTCGGGCACGGGGCCGGCGATGATTGCGCTGCTCGGCGGCCAGGTCGACGTGCTCTGCGACCAGACCACGCAGACGATCCCGCATATCAAGGCGCACAAGGTGAAGTTCTATGGAGTCACCGCGAAGCAACGCATCGCCGCGTTGCCCGATGCCCCGACTCTGGCGGAGCAGGGCCTCGCCGACTTCGAGGTCATCGTATGGCACGGCATCTACGCGCCCAAGGGCACGCCGAAGGAAGCGCTCGACAAACTGAACGAGGCGTTGCGCAATGCGCTCAGGGATCCCGAGGTGGCGAGCAAGTTCACCGAGCTCGGCGCGCAGGTGGTGTCCGAGGCGAAGCAGACGCCCGCGGGCCTGCGCGACTGGCTGCGCTCGGAGATCGACAAGTGGGGACCGGTGATCCGCAAGGCGGGAACCTACGCGGACTGATCCCGTGGCGGACCTCGAGCGGCACGATGAAATCCGCGCGGGAGTGCGCGCGCTATGCGCGCAATTCCCTGCCGTCTACTTTCGAGATGTCGACCGGGAGCGCGCCTATCCCGAGGCTTTCGTCGAGGCCCTCACCAAGGCTGGCTGGCTCGCCGCGCTGATCCCGCAGGAATATGGCGGCTCGGGGCTCGGCGTTCGCGAGGCCTCGGTGGTGATGGAGGAGATCAATCGCAGCGGCGGCAACGCGGGCGTGTGCCACGGGCAGATGTACAACATGAGCACGCTGGCGCGGCATGGGTCCGCCGAGCAGAAGGCGCGCTACCTGCCGCGCATCGCGAGAGGCGAGCTGCGGCTCCAATCCATGGGCGTGACCGAGCCCACCGCCGGCACCGACACGACGGCCATCACGACCTTTGCCGCGCGCAAAGGCGATCGCTATGTCGTAAACGGACAGAAGGTGTGGATCTCGCGCGTGCAGCACTCCGACCTGATGATCCTGCTCGCGCGCACCACGCCGCTCGCCGACGTGCGCAAGAAGTCCGACGGCATGTCGCTCTTCCTCGTCGACCTGCGCGAGGCCGTCGGCAAGGGACTCGCGGTGCGGCCGATCGCCAACATGATGAACCACGAGACCAATGAGCTCTTCTTCGAGAACCTCGAAATCCCGGTGGACGACCGCATCGGCGAGGAAGGGCGCGGTTTTCGCTACCTCCTGGACGGCCTCAACGCCGAGCGCGCGATCATCGCCGCGGAGTGCATCGGCGACGGCTATTGGTTCATCGACAAGGTGACGCGCTACGCCTCGGATCGCGTCGTGTTCGGGAGACCCATCGGCAAGAACCAGGGTGTCCAATTCCCGATCGCCGAGGCTTACATGGAGATCGAGGCCGCGAACCTGATGCGTTTCAAGGCGTGCGACCTGTTCGACGCGGGCAAGCCGTGCGGGGCCGAGGCGAACATGGCCAAGCATCTCGCGGCGAAGGCTTCATGGGAGGCCGCCAACGTCTGCCTGCAGTTCCACGGCGGCCTCGGCTTCGCCTCGGAGTACGACGTGGAGCGCAAGTTTCGCGAGACGCGGCTCTACCAGGTCGCCCCGATCTCGACCAACCAGATCCTCGCCTACATCGCCGAGCACGTGCTGGGGCTGCCGCGCTCGTTCTGACTACCGCGGCCTCACTCGACGGTGACGGCCTTGGCGAGATTGCGCGGCTTGTCGACGTCGGTGCCGCGCTTCAAGGCGGTGTGGTAGGCGAGAAGCTGCACGGGAACCGCGTGCACGACCGGCGAGAGCCAGCCCGAATGCCGCGGCGTGCGAATGACGTGAACGCCCTCGCTCGCGGTGAAACGACTGTCGAGATCGGCGAAGACGTAGAGCTCGCCGCCGCGCGCCCGCACTTCCTGCATGTTGGACTTGACCTTCTCCAGCAGCGCGTCGTTGGGCGCGATCACCACCACAGGCATCGCCGCATCCACGAGTGCCAGCGGCCCATGCTTGAGCTCCCCCGCCGGGTAAGCCTCGGCGTGGATGTAAGAGATCTCTTTCAGCTTGAGCGCGCCCTCGAGCGCCACGGGGTAATGCAACCCGCGCCCGAGGAAAAGGGCGTGCTCGCGCACGGCGAAACGCTCCGCCCAGGCCTGGATCTGCGGCTCGAGGTTCAAGGCGTGCTGGACGCTGCCGGGCACGAAGCGAAGCTGCTCGATCGCCTCGCTCTCGGCCCGGGCCGCAAGACGCCCTTTCGCCTTGGCCAAAGCCAGCGTGAGCGTGAAGAGCGACACCAGCTGCGTAGTGAAGGCCTTCGTCGACGCCACGCCGATCTCGGCTCCGGCGCGCGTGTAGAAGGCGAAGCGCGAGGCGCGCGGAATGGCGCTCTCGCGCACGTTGCAGATCGAGAGCGTGTTGTCCTGGCCGAGCTGCCTCGCGCGCTTGAGCGCTTCCATCGTATCGAGGGTCTCGCCGGATTGCGAAATGGTGAGCACGAGCTGCCTCGGATTGGGGATTGAGTCGCGGTAGCGATACTCGTGTCCCATCTCGACATTGCACGGCACCTGCGCGATCGCCTCGATCCAGTGGCGCGCGACCAGCCCCGCGTAGTAGCTCGTGCCCGAGGCGAGCGCCAGGACCGAATCGCTGTCGCGAAACGCCGCCTCGGCGCCTGCGCCGAAGAGCGCATCGACGTCGATGCCGGCGTCGACGACACCTCGCCACGCCCGAGCGGCGCAGCGCCACCACGTCGCCATCCTCGAGATAGATCACCTTCCTCGTGTGCGCGATCAGGGCGGAGACGTCCGATGCGAGGAAGTTTTCGCCCTCGCCGAGGCCGACCACCAGAGGGCAACCCATTCGGGCTCCGGTCATCGTGTCGGGGTCCGCGAGCGCGACGACGCCGATCGCGTAGGCGCCATGCAGGTCCGCGACCGCCTTGCGCGTGGCGACGAAGAGATCGCGCGTTGCGGCGAAGTAGTGGTGCAGGAGGTGCGCCACCACCTCGGTGTCGGTCTGCGAATCGAAGGTGTAACCGAGCGCCCTCAGGCGCGAGCGTTGCTCTTCGTGGTTCTCGATGATGCCGTTGTGGACGACCGCGATCTCGCTTCTCGAGATGTGCGGATGGGCGTTGGGCTCGGTGACGCCGCCGTGGGTCGCCCAGCGGGTGTGGCCGATTCCCACGATGCCCTTGAGGTCCTCGGCGCGCACCGCGCTTTCCATCTCGGAGACGCGCCCCACGCGGCGCACGCGGCGGATGCTTCCGTTCAGCACCGCGATGCCCGCCGAATCGTAGCCGCGGTACTCGAGGCGTTTCAGGCCCTCGGTGAGCATCGGCACGATGTCACGGCTGGCAATGGCTCCGACGATTCCGCACATGGCGCCATTGTCTCAAAAAAAGAAGCTCTCCCCGGCCTGGGGACCGGGGAGAGGTCAAGGAAGCAGGCGGCATGCTCTTGGCCTCACGTCGCCTAGCTGGCCGCAGGAGAGGAGGGAACCCGCGACCTGAATGAAGTCTGCGCCCCGGCGGCCGGCGGCCACAGCTAATTAGTGCTCACGCCGAGTGCCGAATATTCACCGGGTTCGACGGTCTCGCGCCCGGCGCCACGACACGAGGGCGCGCGCACCCGCCGCGAGCCACAGGCTGAACAGGATCGAGGCCACCGGCACGTAGGTGCCGTCGCGAAGGCAGGCGAGGGCCGCGACGACACCGGCGATGGACGCCAGCGCGGCTACGGCGAGCGCGGCGCGCCAGGCGCTGATCAGGTAGGCGAGCGCGCCGAGGGACAACAGGAGAACGATGAGGGGGCGCGATGCTTCGGGCGGCGCGGCGCCGAGCATCGCGGTGCGCAGCCCCTGCGCATGCACCACGACGGCCGGCGAATCCGGCGCGGCACCCTCCCATCCGGCGAGGTTGACGGGAGCCGCGACGCGGTCGGCGAATGGCTGCGTCTCGCCGATGAAGACGATGCGGTCGCGAAACAAGCGTTCGAGAAGTGCCGCGTCTTCCATCTCGAGGACGTTTTTCAGCGGCACGTAGCGAAACGGCGCGCCGAGCGCATAGTGGATGAGGCCGTCGTTGCACTGCCGGGAGAGCGCGCGGCAGAGCCTGCCTTCCAGCGTGGGAAAGCCGCCGTCTTCCGTGGGCAGCAGAAGCGAGAAGCGCCGCGTGACGCCGTCGGCGTCGCGCGACAGGAGCCCGATCGCGAGGCGCGCGTCGCCGAGGAGCGCCAAGAACGGCGCATGGATGCGCTTGGCCGATCGCGTGCGCGGATCGATGTTCAGCGTCGCGACGAACGGGCCGCTCTGCACGGCGGAGGCGAGGCCGGCGAACAGCGCCCGGTCCAGCCCTGCGCGGATCGCTTCGTAGGAGCGGTCCGGCAGCGGGAAGTCGAGGGCGATCGCGCGCGGCTTGGTTGCCGCGATGCGCGTGAGCGCGCGGCCCATCGCCTCGTGCCACAGCGCGGGCGGCTCGGCGATCGCGCTCACGGTCGCGGGATCGATGCCGACGACGATGATGTCGTCGGGCGCGGCACGCGGAGCGAATTTCCGGATGAGGCGCCACTCCACGTCGAGCAGCGAATCATCGAGCGAGCGCGCGACGGGCGTAAGCGAGACGAGAAAGCCCGCGAGCGCCAGCGCGGCGAGCGCGAATGCGCGCGTCGCAACGCGACCCCCTTCGTCGGGCTCGGCCATGGGCCACATCTTAACGCGCACCGCCTCCGGTGCTAGACTGGGTTCCTCCGCGCTCCCATCCAAGAACCATGACAGGGGAGTCTCCCACCGCCGCGCAGCTGAAAGCCATCGCCGACCCCTTCGTGAGGGAGCTCGCCGCGCTCGGCCGCCTGCGTAGCTACCCCAAGAACACGGTGTTCATCACCGAGGGCGATTCGAGCGATTCGGTGTTCGTCGTCCTGGCGGGCCGCGTCAAGGTGTTCCTGTCGGATACCGAGGGCCACGAGATGATCCTCGACACCCAGGGCCCGGGCGAGTACGTGGGCGAGATGGCGTTGGACGGCAAGCCGCGCTCGGCCTCCGTCATGACGCTGGAGCCGACCAGCTTTTCCGTCGTGGCGCGCGATCCGATTCGCGAGGCCATCCGCCACGACCCCGATTTCGCGCTCGAGATGATCTCCAAGATCATCGACCGCGCGCGGCTCGCCACCAACAGCGTCAAGGATCTCGCCCTGCTCGACGTCTACGGGCGCGTGGCGCGCCTGCTGCTCAACATGGCGGTCGAGCACGACGGCAAGCTTGCGATACCCGAAAAGCTTACCCAGCAGGAGATCGCCGAGCGCGTCGGGGCCTCGCGCGACATGGTGAGCCGCATCTTCCGCGACCTCACCGCGGGCGGCTATATCAAGGTGGAAAACCGCATCATCACCATCACGAAGAAACCCCCCGCCCGCTGGTAGTTGTGCGGAATATTGCGGGAATCGCGCTCCTCTCCGCAGCAAGCGCTATTTTTTGCGCGGGCGCTGCCAGCCCGGCTTCGTGACCTGCTTCTTTTCGGTGAGCGTGAGGCCGCCCGCGGGAACATCGTCGGTGATCGTGGCTCCCGCGGCGATGGTCGCGCCGCGCCCCACCGTCACGGGAGCAATCAGCTGCACGTCGGAGCCGATGTGCACGTCGTCCTCGATCACGGTGCGATGCTTGTTGGCGCCATCGTAGTTGCACGTGATGGTGCCGGCGCCCACGTTGACGTCGCGCCCGACGCTCGAGTCGCCGATGTACGAAAGGTGGTTCGCCTTGCTCCCGCGCCCGATCGTGCTCGCCTTCACTTCCACGAAGTTGCCGACATGCACCTCGTCGTCCAGCGTGGTGCCCGGACGAATGCGCGCGTAGGGGCCGATGCGCGCGTTGGCGCCCACGCGCGCTTCCTCGAGGAGCGAGAAGGGCTTCACCTCGGTCCCGGCGCCGAGGGTCACGTCGCGCAGGATGCAGTTGGCGCCGATGCGCACGCCATCGGCGAGCACGACGCGCCCTTCGAAGATGCAGTTCACGTCGATCGCCACGTCGCGGCCGCATTCGAGCTCGCCGCGCACGTCGATGCGCGCGGGATCTGCGAGGGTCACGCCGGATTCGAGCAGCTTTGCGGCCTGGTTCATCTGGAAGAGACGCTCGAGGGAGGCGAGCTCCGGTTTGCTGTTGACGCCGAGGCATTCGTCCGCCGATGCGGGATGCCGCACTTCGACCGGCACGCCGTCGGCGACCGCGGCGGCCACGATATCGGTCAGATAATACTCGCCCTGTGCGTTGTCACTGCCGAGCCTCGCGAGCCATCCGTCGAGCGACTTGCGAGGCGCGGCGACGACCCCGGTGTTGACTTCGCGGATCTTGCGCTGCTCCGGGGTCGCGTCCTTCTCCTCGACGATGCGCGCCACCTTTCCCGCGCCGCCGCGCACGATGCGGCCGTATCCCGCGGGGTTGTCGACTTCCTGCGTGAGAAGCGCCAACGCGCCGCCGGCGGCGGCATCCACCAGGGAGCGCAGCGTCGCGGGGGCGATGAGCGGAACGTCGCCATAGAGCACCAGCACCGTTGCGTCGCGATCAAGGCCTGGCAGCGCCTGTGCGACCGCGTGGCCCGTGCCGAGCTGCCGCTCCTGCAGCGTCCACTCCACCTTCGCGTCCGCGAACCGCTCGCGCACCGTGGAAGCACCGTGGCCCAGGACGACGCGCAGGCGATGCGGCGCGAGACTGCGCGCGGTGTCGATGACGTGCGCGAGGAGGGGCCGCCCGGCGAGCGGATGCAAGACCTTGGGAAGGTCGGAATGCATGCGCTTGCCCTGTCCCGCGGCGAGGATGACGACCTGGAGGCGAGGTGCGCTGGACGGCATCAATCAGGCATTCATGGAAAGCGGAAACAAAAAGGGCAGGGTTTGACCCCTGCCCGATGTGTTGCGCCTCTAATCAAGGAGTTTCGTGATCCCCCCTGAACTACTAAAATGATTCTACCACTTCACCGCGGCTTGCGCAGCTTGCGGATCGCGGCGAGCTGCGCGACGGCTTCCGCCAGCTCGGCCTGTGCCCTGGCGATCTCCATCTTCCCGGTGCGGCTGGAGATGGCTTCCTTCGCAAGACGCTCGGCTTCCATCGCCTTCGCTTCGTCCAGGTCGTGGGCGCGCACCGAAGTGTCGGCGAGCACGGTGACGCGGTCGGGCTGGACTTCCATCATGCCCCCGGAGACGTAGATCACCTCTTCCTCCGCACCGCCTGGCTGCAGGATGCGCACGGTGCCCGGCTTGATGCGCGTGAGCAGCGGTGTGTGCTCGGGAAGAATCCCGAGCTCACCCGCCTCGCCCGGCGCGATGACCCTCTCGGCTTCGCCGGAGAAGATCGCCTGCTCGGCGCTCACGATGTCGACATGGATTGTCTTGGCCATGGAGAGCCCTAGAGCTTCTTCGCCTTGTCGATCGCCTCGTCGATGCCGCCGACCATGTAGAAGGCTTGCTCGGGAAGGCTGTCGCATTCGCCATTCACGATCATGTTGAAGCCCTTGATGGTGTCCTTCAACGTCACGTACTTTCCGGGCGAACCGGTGAAGACTTCGGCGACGTGGAACGGCTGCGAGAGGAAGCGCTGGATCTTGCGCGCGCGGCCGACCGCGAGCTTGTCCTCCGGCGAAAGCTCGTCCATGCCGAGAATCGCGATGATGTCGCGCAACTCCTTGTAGCGCTGCAGCACGGCTTGCACGGCGCGCGTGGTGTTGTAATGCTCCTCGCCGACGACGTTGGGATCGACCTGGCGCGAGGTTGAATCGAGCGGATCCACCGACGGGTAGATGCCGAGCGCGGCGATGTCGCGAGAGAGCACGACGGTGGCGTCGAGGTGGCCGAACGTTGTCGCGGGCGAAGGATCGGTCAGGTCATCCGCGGGAACGTAGACTGCCTGGATGGACGTGATCGAGCCTTTCTTGGTCGAGGTAATGCGCTCCTGCAGCCGTCCCATCTCCTCGGCGAGAGTAGGCTGGTAGCCCACCGCGGAAGGCATGCGCCCGAGAAGCGCGGAAACTTCGGTGCCCGCGAGCGTGAAGCGGTAGATGTTGTCGACGAAGAGCAGGATGTCGCGGCCCTCGTCGCGGAAAGCCTCCGCCATGGTGAGGCCCGAAAGCGCTACGCGCAGGCGATTGCCGGGCGGCTCGTTCATCTGGCCGAACACCATCGCCACCTTCGACTGGGCGAGGTCTTCCTGCACGATCACCTTGGCATCCGACATCTCGTGGTAGAAGTCGTTGCCTTCGCGCGTGCGCTCGCCCACGCCGGCGAACACCGACAGGCCCGAGTGCTGCGTGGCGATGTTGTTGATGAGCTCGAGCATGGTCACCGTCTTGCCCACGCCGGCGCCGCCGAAAAGGCCGATCTTGCCGCCCTTGGCGAACGGGCAGATCAAGTCGATCACCTTGATGCCCGTCTCGAGCAGCTCGACCGAAGGTGAAAGCTCGTCGAACTTGGGCGCGGCGGCGTGGATCGAGCGGCGCTCCTTGGCGTTGACGGGTCCACGCTCGTCGATCGGCCGGCCGAGTACGTCCATCACGCGTCCGAGCGTCGCGGGGCCTACGGGCACCGAGATGGGCCCTCCGGTGTTCGTCACCTTCATCCCGCGCCGCAGCCCGTCGGAAGATCCCATCGCGATGGTGCGCACCACGCCGTCACCCAGTTGCTGCTCCACCTCGAAGGTGAGGTCCTTCTCCGCGAAAGACTTGGTGCCGTCCTCGACGAGCTTGAGCGCGTCGTAGATCCTCGGCATGTTGTCGCGCGAAAACTGGATGTCGATCACCGCGCCGATGCACTGGACGATCTTGCCTTCGCTCGTTTGAGTCGTGCTCATGGATTCGTGTCCCGGGTTCTAGACGGCCGCAGCGCCGCCAACGATTTCTGAAAGCTCCTTGGTGATGGCCGCCTGCCTCGTCTTGTTGTAGATGAGGGTGAGGTCATCGATGACGCTCGATGCGTTATCGCTCGCCGCCTTCATCGCCACCATGCGCGCCGACTGCTCGCTCGCGATGTTCTCGGCCACCGATTGGTAGATGATCTGCTCGACATAGCGCGTGAGAAGCTGCTCCAGGACCGCGCGCGCGTCGGGCTCGTAGAGGTAATCCCAGTTCTTGCGCGTCGCCGCCTTGTCGTCGCGCAGGCGATCCGCGGGCAACGGCAGCAGCTGCTCGATCACCGGTTCCTGCTTCATCGTGTTGATGAAGCGCGTGTAGACGATATAGAGCGTGCCGATCCTGCCTTCCGAGAAAGCGTCGATCTGCACCTTGATCGGCCCCACGAGGCGCTCCATGTGCGGCGTGTCGCCCACGCCGGTCAAGTGCGACACGAGGTTGCCGCCAAAGCGCTGGATGAACCCGAAGCCCTTGTTGCCGATCGCGGTGATCTGCGTGTCGCGGCCCTCGGTCTGCAGCTCCTTCAGCTTGTTCAGCGCGAGGCGGAGCACGTTGGTGTTGAGGCCGCCGCACAGTCCCTTGTCGGAGGTGACCACGATCATGCCCACGTTCTTCACGCCCTCGCGCTTGATGAGGAACGGATGGCGGTATTCCGTATTCGCGTGGGCGAGGTGCGATGCAATGGTGCGGATCTTGTCGCCGTACGGGCGCGCGTGGCGCATGCGCTCCTGGGCCTTCCTCATCTTCGAGGCGGCGACCATCTCCATGGCCTTGGTGATCTTGCGCGTGTTTTGCACGCTCTTGATCTTGGTCCGGATTTCCTTGCTGCCGGCCATCGATTAGCCCTTTGTCACGCCTTGTTGAACGGCGCGAAGCGTCCGTTCGAACAAGCGCCCCGCCGTCGGAAAACTAATACGTTGCATTCTTCTTGAAATCCTTGATCGCATCGTGCAGCTTTGCCTCGTCGTCCTTGCTCAAGTCCTTGGTCGACTCGATGCGCCCGACGAGGTCGCCGAACTTGCTCTTCGCGTGGTCGCGCAACGCCCTCTCCGCCGCGAGCGCCTTGGCCACGGGGATGTCGTCGAAATAGCCGTTGTTCACGGCGAAGAGCGTCAACGCCATTTCCCAGACCTGCAACGGCTGGTACTGGGGCTGCTTCATGAGCTCGGTCACCATGCGGCCGCGCTCGAGCTGCTTGCGAGTTGCCTCGTCCAGGTCGGAGGCGAACTGCGCGAACGCTGCCAGCTCGCGATACTGGGCGAGCGCCAGGCGCACGCCGCCGCCCAGCCTCTTGATGATCTTGGTTTGCGCGTTGCCGCCGACGCGCGACACCGAGATGCCCGCGTTGATGGCGGGACGGATGCCCGCGTTGAAGAGGTCGGTCTCGAGGAAGATCTGGCCGTCGGTGATCGAGATCACGTTGGTCGGCACGAACGCGGACACGTCGCCGGCCTGCGTCTCGATTACGGGAAGCGCGGTGAGCGAGCCGGTCTTGCCCTTCACCTTGCCTTTGGTGAATTTCTCCACGTACTCCTCGTTCACGCGCGCCGCGCGCTCGAGGAGGCGGCTATGGAGGTAGAACACGTCGCCGGGATATGCCTCGCGGCCCGGCGGGCGGCGCAGCAGCAGCGAGATCTGGCGATAGGCCCACGCCTGCTTGGTCAAATCGTCGTAGATGATGAGCGCGTCCTCGCCGCGGTCGCGGAAGTACTCGCCCATCGTGCATCCGGCGTACGGTGCGATGTACTGCATCGCGGCCGGGTCGGAGGCCGAAGCGGCGACGACGATGGTGTAGGCCATCGCGCCGAACTCCTCGAGCTTGCGCACCACGTTGGCGATCGTCGAGGCCTTCTGGCCCACGGCCACGTAGATGCAGATGAGGTCCTTGCCCTTCTGGTTGATGATCGTGTCGATCGCCACTGCGGTCTTTCCCGTCTGGCGGTCGCCGATGATGAGCTCGCGCTGTCCGCGGCCCACCGGCACCATCGCGTCGATCGACTTCAGGCCCGTCTGCACCGGCTGCGTCACGGATTTGCGCGCGATCACCCCGGGGGCGACCTTCTCGATCGGCTCGGTCATCTTGGCGTTCACCGGGCCCTTGCCGTCGATGGGCTGCCCGAGGGAATTCACCACGCGCCCGATGAGCTCGCGGCCCACCGGAACTTCGAGGATGCGGCCCGTGGCCTTCACGGTGTCGCCCTCGGAGATGTGCTCGTAGGATCCGAGCACTACCGCGCCGACCGAGTCGCGCTCGAGGTTCAGCGCGAGGCCGAAGGTATTTTTCGGAAACTCGAGCATCTCGCCCTGCATCACGTCGGCGAGGCCATGGATGCGGCAGATGCCGTCGGTCACGGAGATGACGGTTCCCTCGGTGCGCTTTTCGGCGGCGACCTGGAGGTTCTGGATCTTCGACTTGATCAGCTCGCTGATTTCGGAAGGGTTGATCTGCATTGCGTTGCTCCTAGCGGGTCAGCGCCGCGGCCATCTGGGCCAGGGCGTCACGCACGGAGGCGTGGATGACTTGGTCGCCGATCTGAACGCGAGCGCCGCCGAGAAGCTGCGGGTCGACGTCGAGCTCGGCTTCGATTTTCCTGCCGTGGCGCTTTTCCAGCGCCGAAACGATTTCATCGCGTTGCGCCTCGCTCAAGGGCTGCGCGCTGGTGATGCGCGCCGTGAGCACCTTCTCGTGCTCGTGCTTGAGCTCCTCGAACTGCTCGGCGATGGAACCGATCAGCACTTCGCGGTGGCCGTCGACGAGGATGGACAGCGTGCGCTTCGTGATCTCGTCGAACCGGCCGCCGGCAGCCGCGTCGAAGATCTCCTTTTTCTGCTGGGCGCTCACCTTCGGATTCAACAGCAGCGAGTGCATCTGGTCATCGCGGACGATCGCGGCTGCGAGGGCCAGGCTCCCGGCGACGGCGGGCAGGGCGCCGGTTTCGAGCGCCGCCCGGAACATGGCTTCGGCGTACGGCCGCGCGATGGTCGCGATCTCGGCCACGGGCTAGAGCTGCGCCTTCAGCTGGTTCAGCATGTCGGCGTGGGCCTTGGCGTCGACCTCGCGGCGCAGGATCTTTTCCGCGCCGCTGACCGCGAGGCTCGCGACCTGCTCGCGCAGCTTCTGCTTGGCGGACTGCACTTCCTGGTCGATCTGCGCCTTGGCGGACAAAACCAGGCGCTCGCCCTCGGTCTTAGCCTGCGACTTCGATTCCTCGATGCGCAGGGTCGCCGATTTCTCCGCGGCCGCGACGATTTCCTGGGCGCGAGCGCGGGCGTCCCGGAGGAGCCCCTCGGTCTGCTTCTGCGCGTCGGCGAGCGAGGAGCGGCCACGCTCGGCTTCCGCGAGGCCGTCGGCGATGAGCTTCTGCCGCTCCTCTATCTTCCTGAGGACGATCGGCCAGACCCATTTGACGGAGACGATGATGAACAGAAAAAACGTGACCGCCTGGGCGAACAACGTCACATTGAGATTCATAGGGCTTGCCTTGCCGGGAAGTCGAGCGTTACTTGATCTGGTTGAGCAGCGGGTTGGCGAACGCGAAGAACATCGCCAGGCCGACGCCGATGATGTACGAGGCATCGATCAGGCCGAGGAGCAGGAACACTTTCGCCTGCAGCTGCGGCATCAGCTCCGGCTGGCGAGCCGCACCTTCGAGGAAGCGGCTGCACATGATTCCCACGCCCACGCACGCGCCCAACGCGCCCAGGCCGATCATCAGGCCGATGCCGACGCCCGTGTACGCCTGGATCATGGCGATCAGTTGAAGTTTTGCGTCCATTGTCGTTTTTCCTTTCGGTGACTAGCGTGAAGGTGATGAAGAAGAAATGAGTGCTCAGTGGTGCTCATGACCCATCTGGATGTAGACGATCGTCAGCATCATGAAGATGTACGCCTGCAGGAGGACGATAAGAATGTGGAAGACCGCCCAACCCAGGCCGAGGACCACCGCCCCGGCGAAGCCGAAGATCCCGGCAGTCGCCATCAGCCAGAGCAGCAGAAAGATGATCTCTCCCGCGTACATGTTTCCGAAAAGACGCAGCGAGTGCGACAGGGGTTTGGAAACGTACTCGACGAGGTTGAACAGGAAATTGAGGGGCCAGAGCAGCGGATTGGAGCCGAACGGCGAGCAGAAGAGCTCGTGGATGAATCCGCCCACGCCCTTCTCCTTGATGGCAAAGAAAATCATCATCACCCAGACCGAGAGCGCGAGAGCGAAGGTGGTCGACACGTCGGCGCTCGGAACCACGCGGAAGCCGTGATGCGCACCCAGCGCACCCGTCAGCATGGACACCCAGTCCACGGGCAGCAGGTCCATGGCATTCATGAGGAGCACCCACACGAACACGGTGAGCGCCACGGGCCCGACGAACTTGTCGGGATCCCCGTGAAAGATGCCACGCACGCTCTTGTCGATCTCCAAAAAGATGATTTCGACAAAAGCCTGGCGCTTGTTGGGCACGCCCGTCGTCGACCCCCTGGCGATCCAATAGAAGAATGCCAGCCCCACGACGCCCGTGATCAGCCCGACGATCAGCGAGTCGACGTTGAGCGTCCAGAAGTCGCCATCGCCCACCGTCTTCGAAAAGAAGCTCAGGTGATGGCTGATGTATTCGGAGGGGCCTTCGTACGAGGTCGCCATGCGGCTCTTCTTCGATTCGTTTACCGGTCCTCGACGCGTCGAGGGGTTTTGTTCTCGTCAGTGTCGCGAATGGCGATCGCTGCCGCAAACACCACCACCGTGATCACGAAGCTCGCGAAGAAAGCCGCGTGCACGATGTCCCGGTAATTCGCGAGCACCAGCCAGAGACCGGCGATGATCATGAGCACCTTCATCGCCTCCGCCCTGAGCGCCGTTCGCAGCGCCTCCCCGGCCGATCTCGCCTCCCCCTGCGCGACCCGCCAGCCGAAAACCCATCCCGCCACGACGTTGACGGCCCCCCCGAGGGCGGCGGAAATCGCGCCGTCCCTGCCCCACAGGAGCGCTGCAACCAGCGTGAGCACCGCGGTGACGATGAGCTGCCACCGAAGCACGATGCGGATGGGCCTTGGCGGTAGCTTGAAAACCATGGCGGCCCGCGAAGCAAAAGCGCTGAATTATAGCGGCGCGGCGCGCGCAGCGTCAAAAACTCGCGCGGTGCAGCAAGGCATCATGCGCGCTTCAATTTCCGGGTCAGGGAGTCGAGCTCGTCGAGGCTCGTGTAGTCGATCACGAGCGAGCCCTTGCCGCCGCGCCGCGGCTTGAGGTGCACTATGGCGCCGAGCGCTTCGCAGAGCTCCTCCTGC
>WNFI01216495.1_pt1 | contig 18454 bp, 16 predicted proteins | sample 5400471 | NCBI WGS metagenome assembly WNFI01 (sample SAMN13153348, study PRJNA577476) | soil metagenome | isolation source: 100 cm saprolite on Douglas fir-dominated hillslope | place: USA:California | collected 2013-09-17 | reverse complement strand
CTCCCTCGCTCACCGAGGGGCATGGACTGCGTCCCATAGGCTGGATGAAATGCACCGAAACGTTTTGTCAGCCCGGCAGTCCGCTCAGGGCGAAGCCACCGCAGAGCACGGCGAGAACGGCACCGTCGCGGCGGTGCCAGGGCGGCCGGTGCTCCCTGAGTGCCTCTATGCTCACGGCTTCTCCATCAACAAGCGGCGGAGCCTGCGCCGCTTTGCCGCCCCCTCGCGCGTGCGCCCCATCAGGCATGCCGCGCAGCTCCCGCAGCGCTCGACGCTCTGCCTCTGGGGGAGCGCGCCGCTGCCGCAGGGACTCGCCGCCGACGTCCAGCTGATCCGCGTCGAGGACGGATTCCTGCGCTCCGTGGGCCTCGGAGCGGATCTGGTGCGGCCCATCTCCTGGGTGATGGACCGCCGGGGCATGTACTACGACGCGACCCGGGAATCGGACCTGGAACATCTCCTGCAGCACACGCAGTTCACGCCTGAGCTGCTGACACGGGCCGCAGCACTGCGCGCTCGCATCGTCGCCTCGGGCATCACCAAGTACAGCGTCGGCCACGGCAGCTGGCTGCGTCCGCAGCGCCCGCGCGTGATCCTGGTTCCCGGGCAGGTGGAATCGGACGCCTCGGTGCGCTTCGCCGCGCCGGTCGTGCGCACCAACGCCGCCCTGCTCGGCGCGGTGCGCAAGGCGAGTCCCGACAGCTACATCGTCTACAAGCCCCATCCCGATGTCGCGGCCGGCCTCCGGGCCCGCGGCCGTGGCGAGCAGCATGCCCGCGACTGGTGCGACGAGATCGTCACCGATGTCCCGATGGCCGTGCTGCTCGAGCGCGTCGACGAGGTGCACGTGCTCACCTCGCTGGCCGGACTCGAGGCGTTGCTGCGGGGCAGGTCGGTGGTCTGCTATGGGCTGCCTTTCTACGCGGGCTGGGGCCTCACGCGCGATGTGCTGCCGCTCGCGCGGCGCCGGCGGCGCCTGAAGCTGGATGAGCTGGTCGCGGCCGCATTGATCATGTATCCGATCTACGTGAGCCGCTCGGGCGGCGCTCATCTCAGCCCCGAGCAGGCGCTCGATGAGCTGCTCGCGTGGCGCAACTCGAGCACCCCGCCAGGCCGGCTCTCGCGGTACCTGCGCCGTGCCGCGCTGCGGCTCGCGGTGGGGTGCCCGTGACGCTGCCGCACCCGGACACGCTGCGCGGCAAGCGGGTGTTGCTGCTGCAGGGGCCGGTGGGCCCGTTCTTCAGGCGCCTGGCGCGCGAGCTGCGGGCCGCGGGCGCTGAGGTGCACAAGGTCAATTTCAACGGCGGGGATTGCCTGTTCTACCCCCGGGCGCTGCGCTGGCGCGGCCCCATGGAGAGCTGGCCGGAGCATTTCGCGGCACTGCTCGAGCGGCTGCGGATCGACATCGTGCTGTTGTTCGGGGACTGCCGTCCGATCCATCGCGCCGCGCGCGACATCGCTCACCGGCGCGGCGTCAAGGTAGGCGCCTTCGAGGAAGGCTACGTCCGCCCCAACTTCGTCACCTTCGAGCACTTCGGCGTGAACGGCTACTCGCTCGTCCCGCGGCGGCCGGAGTTCTACACCGCGCTCCCTGGTGCACGAACGGCACCCGAGAGCGCTGTCGGCAACACCTTCTGGTGGGCAGCGCTGTGGGCGGCTCTCTACTATCTCGCCAGTGCCCTCGCGTTCCCGCTCTTCCGAAGCTATCGGCACCACCGGCCACTCACCCTGCTCGAGGCGTGGCCCTGGCTGCGCTCCGGCTGGCGCAAGCTGAGATGCGCCTGGACGGAGCGCCGCCTCATGCGCACGCTCACCGGGAGACTGAGCCGGAAATTCTTCCTGGTACCGCTGCAGCTGTCCTCGGACTCGCAGGTGTCGGAGCATTCGGCCTTTGCCTCGGTCGCCGACTTCATCCGTCACGTGGTCGCCTCGTTCGCGCAGCATGCCCCGGCTGGCCTCACGCTCGTCATCAAGCATCATCCGCTCGATCGCGGCTACCACGACTATGGCCGCCTGATCCGCGCGCTCGCGGGCGAGTGGGGCCTGCGCGGACGTATCCTGTACATCCACGATCAGCACCTGCCCACGCTGTTCGATCACATGCGGGGTGCGGTGGTGATCAACAGCACCGTCGGCTTCTCCGCGCTCACCCACGGTGCGCCGCTCAAGACCCTCGGGGTCGCGATCTACGACCTGGACGGCCTCACCTTCCAGGACGGGCTCGATGAGTTCTGGAGCGCCGCGGCCGGCTTCCGCCCCGACTCCGACCTGTTGCTGCGCTTCCGTGCCTACCTGGTCACGCGGACGCAGATCAACGGCACTTTCTACGGCGGCCGGACCGGGAGCGCGGCCCGCGCCTCCATGACCCTGGTCACCCACGCCGTGCGCGAGCCGCGCCTGCAGCATTCTGCCGCTGCGGCGGTGGCCGCCCGCCGCCCTGCGCGTGCAACGCGCGGACTGGGCGCGACCGGAACCCTGGCCCGCTGAGGGAGCCTTGGACGCCTTCGCCGAAAAACCCTACCAGAGGCACATGCGCGTGCTGGCCTCGCGCCTGAGAGGGCTCGCGACGCGCACGCTGCGCATCAACCGCCTGTTCGCACTCCTGGTCGTCGCCCCCGCGCTAATCGCCAGCCTCTACTACGGCTTCTTCGCCCAGAACGTGTACATCTCCGAGTCGCAGTTTATCGTCCGCACCGTGCAGCGTCAGATGCCGAGCGGCATCGGCAGCCTGCTGCAGGGCACGGGCCTCACGCAGGCCAACACCGACGTCTACAGCGTCGAGAACTTCCTCAATTCCCGCGATGCGCTGCAGACCCTTGAGCAGCGCTACCACGTGAAGCGCTCCTACGGCAGCCGTGCCGTCAACCCGTTCGTGCGCTTCGATGCACTGGGACTCGATGGCTCCTTCGAGAACCTGCATCGTTACTACCAGAGCTTCATCGTCAACTCCGACCTCGATTCGACCTCCTCGATTCTGACCCTGACCGTGCGCGCCTTCAGCGCGCGCCAGGCTCACGCCATCAACGAGGACCTCCTCAAGATGGGCGAGGACTTCATCAACAGGCTGAACGAGCGCGCGCGCCAGGATCTGGTGCGCTTCGCGGCCACCGACGTCGACAGCGCCGAGAAGCAGCAGCGCGCGGCGGTGCTGGCATTGTCGCAGTTCCGCAATACCCAGGCGCTCTACGATCCCAACAAGCAGTCGGAACTGCAACTTCAGGAGGTGGGCGCGCTACACGTCGAGCTGATCACCACCCGTAAGCAGCTCGCGGACGTGCGCTCGATGGCCGTGAACAACCCGCAGCTGCCGGTGCTGGAGAACCGCATCCGCATCCTGCAGAGCGAGATCGACTCGGAGATGGCGAAGGTCGCGGGCGACCGCTCCTCGCTCTCGAGCAAGACCCCGCAGTACGAAGCCATCACGCTCGATCGCGAGTTCGCCGAGAAGTATCTCTCGGTCGCACTCGACTCGCTCGAGCAGGCACGTGAGAACGCCATGAGTCAGCAGCTCTACATCGAGCGCATCGAGGAGCCCAACCTTCCGGACACGGCGCTCGAGCCGCGGGCCCTGCGCAATGTCGCGGCCACGCTGCTGCTCACCCTGATCATCTGGGCGGTGACCTCGCTCCTCGTCACGGCAGTCAGGGAGCACTCCGACTGATGGACGGCGCCGTACGCCAGCAGGGCGACCTCCTGCGCTCCGCCGTGATCCAGATCCGGGTCATCGGCGCTCTCGTCATGCGCGAGATCATCACGCGCTACGGGCGCCACAACATCGGCTTCATGTGGGTGTTTGTCGAGCCGATGATGTTCACGAGCGGCGTGCTCGGCGTGTGGTCCATCATTCATGCACATTCGACGAAGCTGCCGCTCGTGCCCTTCGTGGTGACGGGCTACTCCACCGTGCTGCTGTGGCGGAACACGGTCGGCCGCTGCGGCAACGCGGTCGAGCCCAACCGCTCGCTCCTCCACCATCGCAACGTGCGCGTGATCGACCTGTTCATCGCGCGGCTACTGCTGGAGATCTCCGGTGCCACGCTGTCCTTCATGACACTGGCAACGCTGCTGACGCTCGCTGGGTTGATGGCGCCGCCTGACGACCTGCTGAAGTGCCTCGCCGCCTGGCTGCTGCTCGCGTGGTTCGCGATGGCGCTCGGCCTGATCGTCGGCTCGCTGTCGGCGACGTTCGAGCCCGTGGAGCGCATCTGGCACGTGGCGAGCTATCTGTTCCTGCCGCTGTCGGGGGCGTTCTACATGGTCGATTGGCTGCCATCGAATGCGCAGCCGCTCGCCTTGCTGCTGCCGACGGTCAACTGCACGGAAATGCTGCGCGACGGTTTTTTCGGCGGCCGCATCCACGCCCGCTACGACCTGCTGTATGTCGTCATCTTCAACACGGCGATGCTGCTGATTGCGCTGCTCAGCACCAAGCACGTGTCGGTCACCGTGGAGGGCGAATGATTCGCCTCGAGAACGTCGTGAAGCGCTACCGCACGCGCGCCGGCATGCACACGGTGCTGAACGGCGTCAGCCTGGAAGTGCGCCGTGGCGACAAGCTCGGCATTCTCGGCCGCAACGGCGTGGGCAAGTCCACGCTCATCCGCATCATCAGCGGCGCGGAGCTACCGAACGGCGGGCACGTGACCCGACAGATGGCGGTCTCCTGGCCGCTCGCTTTCAGCGGCGCGTTCCAGGGGAGCCTCCCCGGCCTGGACAACCTGCGCTTCATCTGTCGCGTCTACGGCGCGGACTTCCGCGCCGTCCAGCCCTTCGTCGAGGAGTTCTGCGAGCTCGGCAAGTACCTGCGCGAGCCGGTGAAGACCTACTCCTCGGGAATGCGCGCCCGGCTGGCCTTCGCCATCTCGATGGCGATCGAGTTCGACTGCTTCCTGATCGATGAGGTCATCTCGGTCGGCGACGCGCGCTTCCACGAGAAGTGCCGGCGCGAGCTGTTCGAGAAGCGCAGCGACCGGGCCATGATCATCGTCTCGCACGAGACTCACAACATCCGCGAGCACTGCACGCGCGCCTGCGTGCTGGAGCAGGGCGCGTTGCGGGAGTTCGCGACTGTCGATGCAGCCTACTCGGACTACGGCCGGGCGTAGAGGTTTCGATGAAAGACACGGTCAGGAACACCCCTAAGATGCGCGTGCTGTGCGAGCTGCGGCCGGCATTCGACGGCTACGCCGGGATCCCGCAGGAGACGCGCCTGCTGTTTCGCGGCCTGCGGCTGCTCGAATCCTGCGAGGTCGCCGGCATGATGCAGACCTCGAACCGGATCCTCGCCAAGGGGGTCGCCGAGGGCGGCCTCAGCTCGCTGTGGCTCAGCGAATCGCAGAAGATCAACCGCTATTCACGCGTGGTGATATCGGCGGATCAGCGGCCGTTCATCAACGTATTCGAGGCGCTCCTGGAACTCCTCGAGCGCAAGCTCAACTCACTGGTGCTCACGGTGCAGACGCTGCTCGGACTGAAGAGCGTCAAGCTCTGGTCGTTCCGTGCCACCTACTTCGAGGACTTCATCTGGCGCATGCTCTTCGCCAAGTCGCTGCCCGCTTCCGACTTCGAGCTCGTGACTCGCGCCCGCCAGTACATCTGCCGCACGCCTTGGCACTCGATGCACATGGCGGGGTTGAGGACCCTGAGCTTTCAGCGGACCGCGAAGTACCCGAGGCTGCGCACCCGGGGGACCGACGTCTTCATCGCCCAGACCCCCTTCCCGGGCCGCGTCAGCCGCGGCACCACGCTGGTGGTGCGCTATCACGATGCGGTGCCGATATTCGTGCCGCACACGATCGGTGACATGTCCATGCACCAGGCGACCCATTTCCATGCGCTCGCCGCCAACGTGAGAGCCGGCGCCCGCTTCGCCTGAGTCTCGGCCGCGACGCGAGCCGACCTGCTGCGCCTGTTTCCGGACGCCGAGCCACGGGCCGTGGTCATCCACAACATGGTCTCGCACCACTACTTCACCGAGAATTCCTCTCCGGGGCTGGTGCCGGGCATCGTCCGCGCGCGCGTCCATGAGCCGGATCCGGAACTGGGAGTCGACCTGCGCCCGAAGTTCTTCACGCTGCGGGAGCAGGAAAACTTTTACACCCGCCACCTGCACAAGAAGCCCTTCAGGTATCTGCTCACCGTCGCGACCATCGAGCCGCGCAAGAATCACACTCGGCTGCTGGCCGCCTGGGAAATGATCAAGGCGGAGACCGATCCCGACCTCAAGCTGGTCGTGGTCGGCTCCCTCGGGTGGAACTACGTGAAGACGGTGCAGAGCTTCCGGCCGTGGATCGATCGGGGTGAGCTCTTCATGCTCAATGCCGTGCCGGCCCCGGATCTGCGCGTGCTGTACCGCCATGCGACCGCCACCGTCTGCCCGAGCATCTTCGAGGGGTTCGACTTCTCCGGCGTCGAATCGATGCGCAGCGGCGGCGTCGTGATCGCCTCCGGCATTCCCGTGCATCGCGAGGTCTACGGCGACGGGGCCGCCTATTTCGATCCCTATTCGACCGTCGACCTGTTCGGCGCCCTGAAGAAGGTGCTGTACGCCGACAGCGCCGCGCACGTGCAGGAGGAGCTGCGCCGCCGGGGCCACGAGGTATCGGCGCGCTATCTGCCCGCGCAGATCCTTCCGCAGTGGGACCGCTTCCTGTCGAGTCTCGCGGAGGGCAAAGCCGCCGCGCGCCACGCCGACGCTGAGGAACTCCCGCAGGCCGGCGCGGCTGACGCCGCCGAGGAGATCTGACGTGGGGATCTCAGCCGACGCCGTGACCTGGGGCTATCGATTCTTCCTCGGCCGGGACCCCGAGTCCCCCGAGGCGATCAACGCGCATCTCGACGTGCAGGATGAGCTGCAGCTCGCCCAGGCGCTGATGCGCTCGCCGGAATTCGCCCCGCGCCGCCCGCATTTCAGCCTCGAGCAGCCGGCGCTGGCCGAGCTCGCCCCTCTCGAGGTCGATAGCGAAGCGACGCCGGCGGAGCTCGCAGCCTGCCTCGCGAAGATCAAGGCGTCCTGGTCCCATCTCGGCGAGGTCACACCGCACTTCTCGGTTCTCACCGACACGAGATTTCTTCCTGAGAGTCTGCCGCAGGCCATCGAGGAATTCTGGGAGACCGGGCGAAGCGAGGCCGAGCGTACGGCGCGCGCCTTCGAGCGCCACGGCCTCACGCTCGCGGGCAAGATCTGCGTTGAGTACGGCTGCGGTGTCGGCAGGGTCACCACCGGCCTGAGCCGCAGTTTCGCGCGGCTGCACGCCTACGACATCTCCGCGGCGCATCTCGAGCTCGCGCGCCGGCGCGCACGCGAGCTGGCGGTCGGCAACGTCCAGTTCCACGAATGCCCGATGGATACTCTGATCGATCTCGAGCGCTGCGACGCCTTCTATTCGAAGTGCGTCCTTCAGCACAACCCGCCACCGGTCATCGGCGAGTTGATCCGCAAGGCACTCGGAGCGCTGCGGCCGGGCGGCATCGCCATGTTCCAGCTTCCCTCGTACATCTCCGGCTACCACTTCAGCCTGCGGGATTGGCTCGAGGCCGAGCACCTTGCGGACATCCAGATGCACTGCCTGCCGCAGCGCAAGGTATTCGCGCTCATCGCCGAGCAGCGCTGCGAGCTCCTCGAGCTGCGGGAAGACAACGCCACGGGCGAGCGCGGCCGGATCGTGTCGAACATGTTCGTGGTGCGCAAGTCATGAAACTCGTCGCATCACGGCGGTCGGGCCTCGCCAGGAGGAGCAGTCCCGTGTTTGCGCTCGTGGCGAGACTGTGGGCCGCGGAGCTCGTAAGGGCGGCCTACCTCGGCATCCTCGGCCGCCTCCCCGACGATGCCGGTCTGAAAGTTCACTGCGCCGAGCTCGGCTGGCCGCGGCTCAAGGCAGCCAAGAGCCTCGCCGAGCTGCTGGCGACGATCTCGCGCTCCCCCGAACGCTGGAAGCGCTCCCTCGCGCAGCACGCGGATGAGCTGGTGCGGGCTGTCTTCAGGGGCGTCCTGCACCGTGAGCCGCGGGAGGAGGAGCTGGGGACACTCGCCGCGCAGCTCAGGCAGAGTGGCAGCGTCTCGGCGCTGCTCGCTGGTCTTGCCGACTCACAGGAGCACTGGGAGCAACGGCTCGGCGCGAGATCCGAGGAGCTGGTGCTGGAGCTGTACCGGCGGCTCTTCGGCCGCGACCCCGCTTCCGGGGCGCTGAGGAGCTACGCGACGCAGCTCAAGGCGAACGGAGACATCGCCGGCTTGCTCTCGGAGATCGGGGCCTCGCAGGAGTTCTGGCAACGCCAGGTCGCGCACCGGGCCGAGGACCTCGTGCGAATGGCCTTCCGGATGCTGCTCGGCCGAGAGCCCGAGGAGGAGGCGCTCAGGGCCTACGCGGCGCAGCTCAAGGAGCACAAGAATCTCGAGGAGACCCTCGCGGCGATCGCGCAGTCCCCGGAGCACTGGGACATCGTGCTGCGGCAAAGCGCCGAGCAGGTGGTACGCGACGTCTTCGCCGCGCTGCTGAGGCGCGCCCCGGAGGAGGCGGCCCTGCAAGCCTACGTGGGTGGCATCCGCTCGGGCCAGCAGCTCAGCGAGGTGCTCGCCTCCGTCGGGCATTCACAGGAGCACTGGGAGCTGCTGCTCGGGGAGCGCGCGGAGGATCTGGTGCGCGGGCTGTTCCGTGGCCTGCTGAAACGGGAGCCGGATATCCTGGGGCTCGCAGGGCATGCCGCGCAGCTGCGCGCGACCAAGGATCTCGCCGCGGTGGCGGTCGCGATCTGCGATTCGCGCGAGCGAGACCTGATGCTCAAGAGAGACGAGGAGTGGCCGCACCCGGCTCGCTCTTACGACGAACCCGCCTGGGTGTTCATGCACGTGGAGAAGACCGGCGGCACCAGCCTGCAGAACATGCTGCTGGGGTGCTTCGGGCACGAGGCTGTCTACAACGAGCATCAGGACACGCTGCATCTGCATGCTCCGGCTGAGCTGTCGATGTACTCGCTCTTTGCCGGGCATTTCAACTACGACTCGCTGGGGTTCATCCCCCGGCGCAACGTGAAGGTCTTCACTTTCGTTCGCGAGCCCCTGCAGCGCCTGCTCTCGTTGTATCACTTCTGGCGCTCGCACGAGCCGAGTGCGCCGCATTTCAACGAGAGCATGAAACTGGCCAAGGAGCTCAGCGTCGAGACCTACTACGCGTCCCGCGAGATGATTCGCTCCCCGAGCACCTGGAATCACATGACCTGGTGCATCATGGGAGATCGCCAGTGGCGGATCTGGCGGCGGCTGCTGAGGAGCGCGCGCGGCGGACAGCGCACGCGCTTCATCGAGAGCCTGAGGAAACCGATGCGCAAGCGGCTGCGGGAGTTCGCCTTCGTCGGCCTGCAGGAGAAATTCTCGCGTTCGTGCCGCGAGCTGTTCCGCGTGTTGGGCCGCACCAGTCCCGAGGAGCGCTCCGACCACTCCGTCGATCAGCTGGCGTCGATCAATTCCTATATCAAGAAGAGCGCGAAGCCGGTGCTCACGGCGCAGGCCCGGGAGGCGATGGCCGACCTCGTGGAGCTCGATTCGATCCTCTACGAGGAAGCGCAGACGCTGTTCGACGAACGACTCACGCGCCGGCGCAAGCCGGCCCGCGGCCCCGGTGCGCGCGCCCCGAAGCGCCCGGGAATGAAGCCGGCCGCAGCCAGGCCGGATGCGTAAGGCACCCGGCGATGCAGCGTCCGGCTCGGCATTTTCTCCTCGGGCTCGTGGCCGCCGCGGTCTGCTGCGGAACCGCCGCGGCCTCCACCGACGGCCCCTCGGACACACTCTCGCGGCGTCTCATCGTCGGCTACCAGGGCTGGTTCGGCTGCCCCAAGGACTTCGAGGCCAACGCGCTCTGGCAGCACTGGTTTACGAGAAGCGCCCGTCCCGAGCTCCTGACCGTCGACGTGCTGCCCTCCGTCGGCAGGCTCAGACCCGAGGACCTGTGCGACACGGGGCTGCCGCGCGTTGACGGCCATGGCACGGTGAAGCTCTTCTCGGCGCAGAATCCCGCCGTCGTCGCCGCGCATTTCGCCTGGATGCGTGAGCACGGAATCGACGGCGCGGCCGCGCAGCGCTTCATCCAGCCGGTCGCAGCCGATCCGCTCAGGAAGCGCCGCAGTGACCACGTGCTGAAGAACGTTCAGGCGGCGGCGGAAGCCGCCGGGCGCGTGTTCTACGTCGTCTACGACATCTCCGGCGCGGATCCGCAAACCGTTACCGACGACGTACGCAACGACTGGCGCTACCTGGTGAAGGAGCTGCGTCTCGCCGAGAGCCCGGCGTACCTGCGCGATCACGGCAAGCCGGTGCTCGAGTTGTGGGGATTCGGGCTGCATGATCGCCCCGGGACACCGGAGAAGGTTGCCTCGCTCATCGCCGATCTGCGCAGCGGAGCGCAGGGCCTCACGCCCGCGACGTTGATCGGCGGCGTGCCGGCGAATTGGCGGACGCTCGCCGGAGACTCGAGACCCGAAGCGGCATGGGCGAAGGTGTACCGCAGCTATGACGTCATCAGTCCCTGGCTCGTCGGCCGGTTCAGCGATGAGCGCGGCGCAGAGAGGTTTGCGCACGAAGTCGTGGCGGGGGATGTTGCCGAGACGCACCGTCTGGGCCTGCGTTACCTGCCGGTCGTGTTTCCGGGCTTCTCATGGTCCAACCTGATGAGAAACCGTGACCGCCCGGCCGATGCCATTGTCAATCGCATTCCGCGCAGCTGCGGGCACTTCATGTGGCGGCAGATATCGGCGCTGCTGGAGCTGCATGTGGATGCGCTCTACGTCGCCATGTTCGACGAGGCGGATGAGGGCACCGCGATCTTCCCGGCCGAGCCGCGGGCGGATGGGCTCCCCGCCGGGGCGAGCATGGTGTACCTCGATCAGGACGGCTGCGCGCTCCCCGACGACTGGTATCTGCGCATCACGGGCGCTGCGGCCGGACTCCTGCACGCCTCCCGGGCCGCTCCCGCGCAGCTGGAAGCCCTCCTCAGGCCCTGACATCGAGTCGCACATGCCGCCCAGCCTGATCCCGATCGTCCCTGGCCGCTCCGTGCGGGTCGCCCTGCTGCTCCTCGGTGCGGCCGCGCTCGCTGCCTGCGCGACGTTGCCCTCCGCCGGACCCTCATCGGCCGAGATCAGGTCCGGCACCGCGGTCGGTATCCGGGTGATCGACGTCGACGATGCGGTGACACGGCGGCTGGCCGAGGGGCGCGTGGACCGCCTGTTTTCCGAGATCTTTCCGGGCGCTTCGCCTCACGGTCAGATCGTCCGGCCGGGTGATGTGCTCGAGGTGTCTGTGTGGGAAGCACCGCCCACGGTGCTGTTCTCCTCCGGCATCCCGCTGGCCACCGCGAGCCAGGGCGAGAATGGCCCCGCATCCTCCTCTTCCCCAGGCGGAACCAGCTCGAATGTCACGACGCTCCCTCAGCAGATGGTCGATGCCGCCGGCACCATATACGTACCCTTCGCCGGCGTGCTCAGCGTTGCGGGCAAGAGCCTGTCGGAAATCGAGGCCGATATCACACGGCAGCTGCAGGGCAAGGCCAACAAACCGCAGGTGCTGGCGCGGCTGGCAGCCAATAACACCGCCTATGTCACCATCGTCGGTGAGGTGACGAGCAGCACGCGCATGCCGCTCACGCCGCGCGGTGAGCGCCTGCTCGACGCGCTGGCCGCCGCGGGCGGCACCAAGGGGCCGGTCGAGAAGAGCACGCTGCAGCTGACCCGCGGCGCGGCGGAGCACTCGCTGCCGCTCGACACCATCATCCGCGATCCGCGCCAGAACATCGCACTGCAGCCGGGCGACGTCATCACGGCCCTCTACCAGCCGCTCAGCTTCACGGCTCTCGGTGCGACCGGGAAGAACGATGAAGTCAACTTCGAGGCGAAGGGCATCTCGCTCGCGCAGGCACTGGCGCGCTCGGGCGCCTTGGTCGACTCACGCTCGAACCCACAGGGCGTGTTCATCTTTCGTTTCGAGCCGCCCGCCGTCGCGGGCGAGGGCGATGCGCCAGGGACGACGCCCGCCCAGCAGATACCGGTCATTTACCGGGTGGACCTTAAGGATCCGCGGGCGTTCTTCCTGGTGCAGAACTTCCCCATGGAGAACAGGGACGTCCTGTACGTCAGCAACGCGCCCGCCGCCCAGCTGCAGAAGTTCATCAACCTGCTGGTCTCGACGATCTACCCGATCCAGGGTGTAGTCACGCTGACGAAGTGACGGCCTCGCCGGCACCCCTCAGCCCCGCCGCTGCGCTCCGCGCGTCAGCTTCCCTCGCCTGGGTCGCAGCGGGCGCACCGGGTCGCTCGCCACCGTTGCGGCCGGCCTCGTGGCCGCCACCTCATGCCGCGCGAAATGTAGTCCGCGCGGCTCGCCTCGTCGGCGCGCAGATACAGGACGTCGTCCGCAATCAGCCCGAAGAACAGCTCATCACAGTAAAGCCCCACGCCCCCGAACATGCGCTTTGAGGCCACACCCGGGAGCCCGGCGAGCTGCTCGAGGACGAAAGCGAGATAGTCGCCGCTGACCGCCATCAGTGCCCGCTCCGCCTCACTCCTCGGTGACGTTCCTGAAGTCCACGCCGAGGGCGCGCAGCTTGCGGTACAGGTGGGTGCGCTCCATGCCGACGCGCTTGGCGAGCTGTCCCACCTTGCCGTTGCACAAGAGCAGCTGCTGCTGCAGGTAGGCGCGCTCGAACTGCTCGCGCGCCTCGCGCAACGGCAGCGCGAGCAGGTCCTGCTTCACCAGTGGCTCATCGGGCGGAGTCTGCACCGCGAGCTCGCGCTCGATCTCTTCCAGCCGGATCTCCTCGGGGCCGCCGTGGAGCAGGAGGCGATGCACCAGGTGGCGCAGCTCCCGCACGTTGTCCGGCCACGGGTAGTTGCGCAGCCGGTTCTGCGCGGCGACCGAGAATCTGCGGAAGGTGAGCGATTCGGCATCGACCAGCCGGTCGACCTGGTGACGCAGCAGGTCGGGAACGTCCTCGGCGTACTCGCGCAGCGGCGGCACGCGCATGATCAGAACGTTGAGGTGGGCGAGGAGATCGCGCCGCAGCGCCTCGCCTCCGGCGCGCTGCTCGATGCCCGGCTGTGCCGCGGCGAGCACGCGCGCGCGGAACGCGACCGGCTCGCTCCCGCCCAGGCGCGTGAACTGCCCCGATTCGAACACCCCGACCAGGAGCCGCTGCGCGGCGGGCGGCAGGTCATCGAGCTCATGGATGAAGAGCGTTCCACCGACCGCCTCTTCCAGAACCCCCCTCGCCTTCAACCCACCCGCCTCCTCGCGGCCGAAAAGGCGCGCCTCCGCGTCCGCATCGCGCAGGCTCCCGCCGATCAGCACCACGAACGGCGCGGCGGCGCGCGGGCCGTGCTCGTGCAGGTAGCGCGCGAAGGCCTCGCGCCCGGTCCCGGGCTCGCCGATGAGCAGCACGGGGGAGGGGTTGGCCGCCATCTGTTGTGCTTCCGAGCGCAGCTGCTGCATGAGGCGGCTCTTGCCGATGGGCACGGCCAGCGGTGAGCCCAGGAGCTTCCCCGACTGGCGATGGCGCCGGCCCGCATCGAGCGCCCGCTCCACAGTGCGCAGGAGCTTGGCGAGCGACAGGGGCTTCTCGACGAAGTCGAAGGCGCCGAGCCGTGTGGCCTCGACCGCGGTCTCGACGGTGCTGTGCCCGGACATCATCACCACCGGGCAGCCGTCGGTGGCGGCGCCGGACCACTCGCGCAGCAGCGTGATCCCGTCCACGTCCGGCATCCAGATGTCGAGCAGCACGAGGTCCGGGATCTGCCGGGCACGCGAGGCGCGCGCCTGCGCCGCGTTGGCGGCCACGTCCACCTCGTAGCCTTCCTCGGACAGGATCTCCTTCAGCAGGCCGCGGATGTCCGCCTCGTCGTCCACCACCAGGATGTGTGGGCTGCTCATGCTCTCTCCCTCCGCAACTGATCACGCCGCTCGCGCGTGGCACCGGCGGCCGAGCGCGTGCTGTCCTTCACCGGCAACACCACGCGCACGCGCGCGCCGCCCTCAGGCCGGTTGTCGGCATCGATGTGTCCACCGTGCTCCTCGACGATCTTCTTCACTATGGCGAGCCCCAAGCCCGTGCCCTTGGGCTTGCTGGTGACGTACGGATCGAACACCTTGCCGAGAAGCTCGCGCGGGAAGCCCGGTCCATTGTCACACACGCTCACCAGCGCATACTCCGCATCCGCGCCGTCGGGACGGGTCGTGATCTCGAGCCGCGGGGCGGCGACGCCGTCGAGCGCCTCGAAGGCGTTGGTGAGGAGGTTGTTGAGGATCTGGCGCACGCGGCCGCGGTCGGCCTCGATGTCCGCGAGCCCTGGGGCGAGATCGAGCACGATGCGCGTGCGCGGATCGCGTGAGCGGTAGAGGTCGGCCACCTCGGTCACCAGCTGATTGAGGCTGAAGCGGCTGATCTGCATCTCGGGCGCGCGGGCGTATTCGCTGAAGGCGTTCACCATCTGCTGCATGGTCTCCACCTGCTGCACGATGGTGCGCGTGCCGCGCTCGAGGATCTCCGCGTCGCGCTCGCTCATGCCGGAGAGCAGCCGCCGCCGCAGCCGTTCGGCGGACAGCTGAATCGGTGTGAGCGGGTTCTTGATCTCGTGCGCCAGGCGCCGCGCCACCTCACCCCAGGCGGCATCGCGCTGCGCCGAGAGGAGCGCCGTGATGTCATCGAACACGATGACGAAGCCGCGGTCGGCATCCTGCCCCGGGAGCGGCGTGCAGGCACACATGAGCGTGCGGCGCCCGGCGGCGCCCTCCAGCTCGAGCTGCTCGCGCCACTCCTCGCGCCCCGCGGCGAAGCGCACCGCGAGCGCGCCCACGAACTGCCCGAGCCGCTCGTTGCCGGCGGCGAGCTCGGGCAGCGCCCGGCCGGTGGCGGCGGAGAGGTCGGTGCCGAGGATCGCGCCGGCCGCCTCGTTCGCGATGCGCACCATGAGACTGCGGTCGACGGCGAGCACGCCGGTCGAGAGCCTGGCGAGGATGATGGCGAGCCGCTCGCGCTCGCGCTCGACGGCCTGCTGGCTCTGAGTGGCCTCGGCACGCGCCCGGCGCAGCCGCTTGGTCATGTCGTTGAAGGAGTGCACGAGGAAACCCATCTCATCGCGCGAGGGGAGCGGCAGCCGGGTGGCGAAGTCGCCCTTGCCGACCGCGCGCGTGCCCTCGATGAGATCCTGCACGGGGCGCACCAGGCGCTGCGCGGAGAAGATGGCGCCGTAGATCGCGGCGAGCATCGCGAGCAGGAGCACGAGGGTGAGCGTCAGGCGGAAGCTGTACTTGAGGGGCTCGCGGATCGCCTCGAACTCGCCGTACTGATTGTAAGTGCCCTGCACCGCCTCGGAGAGCGCCGCGAGCTGCGCCGGCACCGGATAGACCGCCACGACGAACCGTGGCTCCGCCCCCGCCCGGGAGCGCTCAACGGCCGCTGCGGTGCGGATCAGGTAGTGGCCGCCGCTCTGCGGCTCGAGGCTCACGTAGGGGCGATGCTGTCCCACCTGGCGCAGCAGATCCGGCGGCAGCTGCGAAGGCGGGCCCTCGCGCGGGTTCTCGAGGCTCGCCGCGAGGATGCGCTGGTGAGCGCCGAACACCGTGATCTCGAGTGCCTGGCTCGCGCGTCGCTCGGCCTCGAGTCGCGGCTGCACCCCGGGCGGCGGAGCGTCGGCGAGCGCCTCCGCGAGGATCACGGTGCGGTCCGAGTACTCACGCATGCGCAGCTCGAGCGCCGCGCGCGACAGGCGCAGCGCATCGGTGAGTCCCTGCTTCACCTCGACCCTGAACCAGCTGTCGATGCCGCGGTTGATGAACTCCAGCGACGAGAGATACACGATGAGGAGCGGGGCGATCACCAGCGAGCCGAAGATGCCGACCGTGCGCGCGGTGAGACGCGAGCCGGGCACGTGCGCGCGATAGTCGCGCACCAGCCGCCAGAGCTTGCGCGTCAGGAGCACCGAGAGGACGATCACGCCGCAGAAGTCGACCGCGAGGATCCACGGCTGCAGCACTTCGAACTCCGCGGAGTTCTGCACGCTCTTGGCGAGCAGGAGGAACGCGCCGAGGCCGATGGCGCTCCACAGCAGCACCTGCGCGCCGGCGGTCCAGCGCAGCCGCGGGGCGCGCGCCGCTACACCGGGAGCAACCATGAGTACCACTCGCTCACGCGTGCCCAGTCATCGGTCCAGAACAGGATCGCGCGCAGCGACGCCGGCAGATGCCCGCGGCGCACTCCGGCACGCACGCTGATCGTGTAGCTGCCGTTGTCGAGCTGCGGTTCCACGAGGATCGGCCAGGCATCGACCTTGCCGAGATAGCCGAGTGCCTCAGCGAGGGTCGCGAAGCTCTCCTGGTCGCGGCTCTTGGTATCGCGCACGACGTACCGGTCGCTCACCGCGTGGTAGCTGAGCTCACGGCGCAGCGTCAGCTCGACGATGGTCGAGTTGAACCACAGCCGCCGCGCGCGATCGACGCGCGCGTCCAGATCGAAGGTGAGCGTCAGCCCATCGCGCAGCGCCCTCTGGATCGCGGGGCTCACCGGATACTCGACCCGCGCGTGCAGCAGAAACACCCCTTTGTCGATGTTCACGTAGGCCGAGCGCACCTCGAGCACGCCATCGAGCGCATCGCCGTGGACGAGAGAACCCCAGCCCAGGGCCAGGACCATCGCGGCGAGGAGCCGCGCACCCCGGGTCAGACCATCCCATGCTGTCTGGCCGTGTAGCATCGATGCAACGACCGTTGAGGTCGGGAGAGCGCGCGGCGGAGCTTCAGTCTCCGGCCGTTGTCTTTTCGAGACAAGCATAATAGAAGCCGTCGGTCCCCGCCTCCCCACCGGGCAGGAGCTGCACGCCGATGGTGCAGTCGAGGGCCCCCGGGGCCAGTGCCCCACCCTGCGGCATCGGGGCCACCTTCATCTGGGGCTCTATTCGTAATAGATCGCGCACCACGTGCTCGTTCTCCTCGGGCAGCACCGAGCAGGTCGAGTACACGAGCCGTCCGCCGGGCTCGAGCAGGCTCACGGCGGCTCTGAGGATCGCGAGCTGCGCCTGCGCGAAGGGGGCGATATCCGTGGGCCGGCGCAGCAGCTTGATGTCGGGGTGTCGGCGGATCACCCCCGTGGCCGAGCACGGGGCATCGACCAGGATCCGCCCGAAGGCCCGCCCGTCCCAGAAGGCCGACGGCTCGCGCGCATCGGCCACGGCGATCCTGGCCGTGCGCCTGAGCCGCACGAGGTTCTCCTCGATGAGCCGCGCCCGTGTGTCATCGATATCGACTGCCGTGACGAGCGCATCTTCCACCTCCTCGAGCACGTGCGCGGTCTTGCCTCCCGGGGCGGCACAGGCATCGAGCACCCGCTCCCCCGGCCGCACCTGAAGGAGGGGCACGGCCACCTGGGCGCCGGCGTCCTGAACCGAGACGAGACCCTCGGCGAAGCCCGGGAGACGGGAGACCGGCATAGGGCGGCTCAAAGTCACGGCGCGCGCGGTCCAATGTATCTCATGCGCATCAATCGAAGCTGCGGCGAGCTGTGCGAGATACGCCTGGCGGGTCGTCCGCGACAGGTCGACCCGGAGCGTCATCGGGGGATGAGCGTTGTTCGCCTCGAGGAGCGCGGCGCACTCGCGCGGCCAGCCCTCCCCGATCCGCTCGACGATCCAGGCCGGATGAGCGGTGCGCCCGGCGAGCCCCGCATCCGCACTCGCGAGCAGCGTTTCCCGTTCCGCGACGAACCGGCGCAGCACGGCATTCGTCAGTCCGCTTGCGCGGGGCGCGCCGAGCAGCCGCGTCGCGTCCACCGCGGCATGCACGATCGCCTGGGGTGCGTTGCGCGAGTACTCGACCTGGTGGGCGGCCACCACGAGCAGGGCGCGGGTCAGGCCCGCGACCCGCTCGGGTTCCTCGAGGAGCGCCTCGATGACCGGGGCGAGGCGCAGGTACCACCGCACGGTGCCGAGGGCGATCGCGCGGATCGCGGCGCGATCCCCCTCCGCCTCCACGCGCGTCAGGGAGGCGTCCGCGCCGTGACCGTGACCGGCCACTTCATCGACCACGCGGGCCGCGGCGGCGAGCGCCGGCGCACCCGGCGCCCAGGGTGTCCTACCCAAACCGACGCCCCGCCAGGGAGCGCCCCAAGGCGTAGTCGTGCGCTGAAACCGGGCGACGACCGGGACGCTGGACCTGCGTCAGGCAAAGCCGGCCGCGCCCGCACTGTACCTCGATCCCATCCCCACGTACGGCGACGATCTCTCCATGATCCGGATTTTTAGCGACATGTTCGTGAAGATTGTCGTTGTCGGCCCGGGCTCCGAGGACCCGCAGCGACTCCCCCTCGAGCGTGGTCTGGGCCACGGGCCAGGGATCGAACGCCCGGACCTGCCGCTCGAGAGCGATGGCCTCCCCGCTCCAGTCGAGCCGCGCTTCGCTCTTGGCGATCTTCGCAGCGTG
>WNFI01307968.1_pt1 | contig 18458 bp, 18 predicted proteins | sample 5400471 | NCBI WGS metagenome assembly WNFI01 (sample SAMN13153348, study PRJNA577476) | soil metagenome | isolation source: 100 cm saprolite on Douglas fir-dominated hillslope | place: USA:California | collected 2013-09-17 | reverse complement strand
AGAACACGTGGCAGCGAGATTTCTCGCCGGTAGTTGCCTATCGTCACGTACAGCTCTCCGTTGTGCCGGTTCAGGTCGACCGCCGAGCGGTCGGCGAACGGGACCTTGAGCGTCAGCACGTAATCGGTCCCGTCCTTGTCGATACGCTGCGGCATGGAAGTCGTGAAATGTTCAGAGGGGTCGCGCGGGCCATAGGTTTCCTGCGCCATGCGTAGAAGCATCTCCTCGCCGACCACCTCCTGATCGAACAGCGGCACGTTGAGGATCGGTATCCCAACAAACGACTGTTCCACCTCGACCTGGTAGCGCTTGTGTATACGCTGCCACTTCTGGAACAGCTCGTCATGGAGCTCACCAGGCAGCAGGCGGTTGACGATTACCGCGTCGGTGGAATAGCCGAACAGGCTGAGGTAGGTGTAGGCCCGCTTGGCCTCTTTGACCACCATCTTCTCCAGATTGAGCACGATCCGCACTGTGGTCGTGGATGAGTCTGTAAGCACCTTACGCATGCCCCCTAGGTCGAGGAGCAGGTCTTTCAGCGACGCATAGATCTCATCGGATGGCAGCGGCATTCCCATCATCGGTTGCAAAACCGGCCGCGCCACACGCATTGCGCGACGCGACCACGGATAGATCTTGTCGAGCCACCATTTGGCCGCATCCGGAAACGTGAGGAGCTGCAGCGTTTCACCGGTCGGCGCGCAGTCGACGATGAGCACGTCGTGCTCTGCCCGTTGCGCGTAATGCTTGATCCACATCAGCGAGGCGACCTCGTCCATGCCGGGTGGGTTGGCCACCTCTTCCGCGACGACCTCGTCCAGGCCCTGCGTCGCGAACACCTCGACGGCGTACTCATGCAGCTTCACCCAGTGGCGCTGCATCTCGTGCAGCGATGAGACTTCGTGCGCCCACAGGTTGTTGGAAATCTGCGTCAGGTCAGGACCGAGCTCGACCTCGAACGAGTCGCCCAAAGAGTGCGCGGGGTCGGTGCTCATGATCACGGTTCGGTAGCCGGCCCTCGCGCACTGGACGGCGGTGGCGGCAGCCACGGAGGTCTTGCCGACGCCCCCCTTGCCCGTGAACAGAATCACCCGCACGGGGTGATCTTACGTTGGCTCTGTACCCGAGCTTGCGGCGGGCTGGCGACCCTGCTCTACATGCTCTGTGACCAGCGACTCCACGTGCTTGAGGATCGTCAGGGTGACCTCGGTGTTGCGCTGGATCGCCTTGAGGATCTCGACATTCTGTTCGTCAGCCTTGTCTGCTTCGTAGGCAGCGTGTTCGAGGGTGAGCCGGTCCTTTTGTGCTTGGCGGTTGCCGGCGAGCAGCAGCACGGGGCCCGTATACGCAGCCTGGACGCTGAACAGCAGGTTCAAGAGGATGAACGGGAATGGATCCCAGTGATTTACGAACCCGACGATGTTGAGTGTCAGCCATAACAACACAGCGCACGTCTGGACGATGAGGAACGTCCAGGAGCCGATGCCCGACGCGATCTTGTCGGCGAGCATCTCGCCGAACGTCGCCTCGTCGTGATGAAGGACGTTGACCGGATGCTGATGGTCGTCCGGGTTCAGCTTGCGATGCTGCAGCGTTTTTTTGAGGGCAGACTTTCCGGACTCGCTGGTTCTGAGGGACATGGCGAAGCGAACTCTAAGGTTTGGTTCCCGGCGTGTCTATTTTTTAAGCGCTATTTGACTATCAGCGGGACCGCGATCGACCCGATGCCCAGAAGCACCACCATCGCGGCTCCGACGACGGCCAGGCGCACCAGGTCTTTCGTGAAATACGGAACGCGGTCGAGCGGGATGGACGGATCGGCCGACTCGATCAGGTAACGACCACCGCGCAGCTTGGTGACCTGGTTGCGCGCCCCGAGCGACATCTCGACGGAACGAACCAGCGTCTGGTCGCCGCCGACGCGGGCCTGCGACACGCTTCGAGCCGGTGAGGCCTGCGCCGTCGCCGATGAGGTGGCGCCCATGCCAGGCGTCAGCGGACCTGGCGGCCGCAGCGGCGGCCGAAACTTTCCCTTCTTTCTGTTCTTGCCCTTGCGGCTCATAGGGATAGAAGTCTAGGAGGAGACGGAACAGGCAGGCGGATAGGGGGAGCTAGTTCTGGGTCGTGGGGTGCGACTTGGGGTGCGTTCCGCCTGCCTGTCGTTGGGCCGAGGGACTCAACCGAGTGAGACGTTGGCTACGATATGTTGTGTCCCGCGTGCAGTTATAACCCCGAATGTAGTTGGTGTCAAGGCCTTAACAATTATTGGCCTCAGACTTCTGTCGTCAGCTCGGCGTACTCCTCTTCGCTGATCAGATCCTCGAGCTCCCGAGGATCCTCGAGGCGGACGCGAAGCAGCCATCCGGCAGCATAAGGCTCGCCGTTGACCAGGTCAGGGTTCTCGAGCGCCTCACCTGCGTTGACCTCGGGCACATCACCTGTGACCGGCGCGTCCAGCGGGGACGAGGCCTCTTCCGATTGAAGCACGCAGGTTAAGGTCTCCGCAAGTCGTCAGGCCGCATTCGAGTTAAACAGTCCAATGAAAAACCTGCTGCTCGTCCTTCTGGTAGGTCTGCTTCTGTTCCTCGCGTACCGGCTCTATCAGATCTTCTTCATGGGCGGCTAGCGGATTAGGCGCGCCAGACTTTCTACCGCCCGACGCGGAAGAACACGACGTCGCCGTCCTTCACCCGGTATTCGCGACCTTCTATACGCAGCTTTCCCGACGCACGCAGGGCTTCCATCGATCCTGCAGCGACCAGCTCATCGACCGAGGTCACCTCGGCGCGGATGAAGTGCTTTTCGAAGTCGGTATGGATCTTGCTCGCCGCGATCGGCGCGGGCGCGTCGCGTTCGCATGGCCACGCGCGCACCTCCGGCTCTCCGGCGGTGAAATACGTAATGAGCCCGCCGGCCTCCCAAACAGCGCGCGCTATACGCCCGAGCCCGGACTCATCGATCCCGTATCCGGCGCGCATCTCAGCCTGCTCGGCCGGATCGAGCTCGCCCAGCTCGGACTCCAGACGAGCCGACAGCGTGATCACGGGCGCGCCTTCAGCCGCGGCGAGCTTGACGACCTTGGCGGCCGGCTCCCCACCGCCTGGCAAAAGCTCGTCAGCGGCGTTGGCCACATAGACCGCCGGCTTAAGCGTCACCGGAAAGATGCCGAGCAGCATGGCGCGCTGGTCTGGTTCCAGAGTCAAGGTGCGCAGCTGCTTGCCGGAGTCGAGGTGCTCTTTGGCGGCAGTCAGGATCTCGTGTTCGCTCTGCGCGTCCTTTCGCCCCGCCCGCGCCTCCTTGGCCACGACGTCGAGTCGTTTCTCCACCGAAGCTAGGTCGGCCAGGACAAGGTCCAGCGCGAATTCCTCCAGCTCGGCGGCAGGATCTGGTTGGGGTCCGAAGCAGCGAGCGACCTTGACCAGCACATCCGCCTGGCGAGCAAAGGCCACGCGCTGAGCGCGGCTGCCGGGCGGCGTGTCCTCGACCCGCACTTGCGCCGCTGTCGTTTTGAGCGGGTTGACCGCTTCCGCAAGCCGGCTCAAACGCGCATCCGGCACGTCAACCATCCCCACCCCGTCTGCGCCGCGTCCCGCGGTGAGAGCACTGAAAAGCGTGGTCTTGCCCGACCCCGCCGGGCCGACGATGGCTACGTTGACCGGCATTAGAGGTGCGGCAGGGGGGCCGACCGAGAGATTCGGTGACCAGGGGTCCCTCCCGCGGCTTTGCCGCGGGGACCCCAGTGGACGGGCTGAGCATCGCAGCGAGCGCATCCGTTGATGCGTGAGCGAGAAGCGGAGGCCGCAACAACGCGGACGGGCCGCATGGGCGCCGAAGATCCGGTTGGCATCCCCAGTCGCACCTCTTTAGACGAGATCCAGCTCGAAGGTCTTGTGCAAGGCACGGACGCCTTTCTGCACCTGGTCGCGCGCCACGAGACAAGTGATGCGGATCTCCGACGTGCTGATCATCTCGATGTTGATCCCGGCCTCGGCGAGACTCCGAAACATACGGCCCGCGATGCCAGGTGTGCCGAGCATGCCGGTGCCGACGATGGACAGCTTGGCCACGCCGGCCGCCGACTCGACCTTCTTCGCGCCGATTGACTTCGCCGCCGCCCTGACGAGCTTCTCCGCTGCTTTGAGGTCCGACTCGGCGACCGAGAAGGTGAGGTCCGTGCGGCGTAAGCGCCCGATGTTCTGGACGATGACGTCGACGGAGATCCCGGCCGCGCCGAGCGGCTCGAAGATCGCGGCGGCGACGCCTGGGCGATCAGGAACGCCGACCACCGTGATCTTTGCGACGTTGGTTTCCTCCGCGATTCCTCTGACGCGTTTTCTCTCTTCCATCGGTACTTGAGCGACGATCATGGTACCGACGCCCTCATGGAAGCTCGACCGAACGTGAATGGGAACGCTGTAGAGCTCACCGATCTCGACCGCCCGCGGATGCATTACACGCGCACCAACCGCGGCCAGCTCCAGCATCTCGTCGTACTGGATGTGAGCGAGTTTGCGAGCGGTCTTCACGAGACGTGGATCTGCAGTGAAGATTCCGTCGACGTCGGTGTAGATCTCACACGACTCGGCATTCAGCGCGGCGGCCAGCGCAACGGCGGTCGTGTCCGAACCTCCGCGTCCAAGAGTTGTGACCTCGAAGTCTTCCGTGACTCCCTGGAAACCGGCAACCACCACGACCTTGCCGTTCCGCAGCGCTTCGAGGATTCGGTCTGGCTTGATGTCCTGGATCCGAGCTTTGGAATGAGCCGCGCTCGTGCGCACGCCGGCCTGGAGGCCTGACAGGGAGACGGCAGGAACGCCCATCCCCTCCAGGCACATCGCGACCAGCGGCGCGGTGATCGTCTCGCCGTTGGCGACAAGCATGTCGAGCTCGCGCGCGGGCGGCTCAGGGTTGACGCTCTGGGCGAGCGAGATCAGCCGATCGGTCGTCTGCCCCATCGCCGACACGACAACGACGACCTGGTGTCCTTCCTTTACCGTGGCCGCGATTCGGCGGCTGACCCGCCGGATACGAGCGGCGGTGCCCACCGAGGTACCGCCGTACTTCTGGACGATCACAGCGTCCGGAACATGCCCTTGTCCGTGATCTGTGTGACCATCCCGCGCCCGCGTTTAGGGAAGGAAGTTTGCATCGCCTTGGCGATTCGGGCAGCCTGCGAGGGGGCGCAGAACGCGAACACGCTCGGCCCGGCGCCGCAGATCGCAGCGCCATAAGCACCGGATGCCTCGGCGACGCGGATGACTTCCGCAGTCCATGGGTAGAGGTGCAGCCGGTGGGGCTGATGCAGCCGGTCGCGGAGCGCCTCGCCCAGCAGCGACGGCCGCTTGGACACGATGGCGCGCACCAGGAGCGCCGTCCGCGCGGCATTAAAGGAGGCGGTTTCGAGTGGAACCGAGTCCGGCAGCACCGAGCGGGCTTTTTCCGTCGCGAGCGGCTGGTTCGCGACAAACAACGCGATCCCCCAGCCCGGATTGGGAAGCTTCTCGTCGAGGCGCTCGGACACTATGCGAATTCCTCCCGAGGCCGACGCCGCAACGTTATCCAGGTGTCCTTCGTCGGCGCCTGAGTCGATGACGTGGCTCTTCACATCCCAAGGGCTGCTGAGCGCTGAAGCGGCGAGCCTGGCCGCGGCGCTGCTCCCGAGCCCCACTCCGAGCGGGATCTCGCTCCGCACCCGACCCTTCATGCTCAGCCGCGTGAACGGATTCTCATGCGCCGCCAGGTAGTCGGCGCCCTCGCCTTCGTAATTCCAGGCCGGAGTTTCAGCTTCGGTGGCCTCGACCTCGAGCCACAGGTCGATCGCCATCGCCATGCAGTCGAAGCCCGGGCCGATGTTGGCGATCGAGGCCGGGACTTTTATTCGCATTGCACTATCACTACAGCTTCAAGACCTTAGCGAGTGTGCGCGCGTCACCGTCAAGTTCGATGGGCGGCTCCACGTTCTTGAGCGCGGCGTCGGGGTCCTTGAGACCCGAACCGGTGAGAACGACGACCACGGTCGCGTCCTTTTCGATCTTTCCGTCGCGGACCAACCTGAACAACAGAGCCAGCGGTGCGGCGGAGGCCGGCTCCGCAAACAGGCCCTCGCTGTTGGCCAGCGTGATCTGGGCGGAAAGGATTTCAGTATCGGTCACCGCCGCGATCATGCCGCCGGACTCGTCTCGCGCCGTCGTGGCCCCTTCCCAGGAGGCCGGATTGCCGATCCGGATCGCCGACGCGACGGTCGTCGGATTGGCGACTGGCTGGCCGGTGACGATGGGAGCGGCGCCTTCGGCCTGTGCGCCGACCATGCGCGGCAAGCGGGTGGCCCGCCCGGCGGCGTGATACTCGCGGAAGCCTTTCCAGTAAGCGGTGATATTGCCCGCGTTCCCGACCGGCAGCAGGAGGTAGTCGGGCGCGTTGCCGAGGGCCTCGACCACCTCGAAGGCTGCGGTTTTCTGGCCCTCGATCCGGTGCGGGTTGACGGAATTCATCAATGCGACAGGGTAGTGGCTCGTGAGGTCACGAACCGTCTCCAGGGCAGAATCGAAATTTCCCTTGAGCGCCACGACCTTTGCTCCGTACATGAGGGCTTGCGAGAGCTTGTTCATCGCGATCTCGCCAGACGGGACCACGACAATCGCCCGAAGTCCCGTGCGGGCGGCGTATGCGGCCATCGAGGCGGACGTGTTGCCGGTGGATGCGCACATCAGGACCTTGCTTCCCGCCTCCAGCGCCTTGGCCACCGCGACGACCATCCCGCGATCTTTGAAGGAACCTGTCGGGTTCAGGCCCTCGTACTTGAAGTAGAGGTGCTTCAGCCCGAGCGCCCGTCCGACATTGCGGCTGGGCACCAGGGGAGTCGATCCTTCGTCGAGGTCGACCTCCGGAGTCGAGGGGCCGATGGGCAGATGCTCGCGGTAGCGAGCGATGACTCCCAATTTCTCTCGTTCTAGAAGACGCGAATGAAGGACGACACGGCACGGACCGGCTCCAGGGCGGCCATCTTCGTTCGCGCACGCTGAAGGCTGGCGTCAGGCGATGGATGCGTCGTGACGACGAGCTCGACTGTCTGGTCCTGCGACCACGCGTCCTTTTGAATGAGGCTCGAGATGCTGACACCCTCATCCGCGAATACGTGCCCGATGGCGGCAAGCACGCCCGTCCGGTCATCCACGCGGATCCGGTAATACGCCCGCGTCACCACCTCGCCCATCGGCACGACCCCAATTCGGTCATCGAAGCTGAAGGACGGCCGGCTCTGCACGCCCCGGCGGATGGACCGCGCCAGGTCGATGAGATCACCGACGACCGCTGAGGCGGTGGGCCGGCCACCTGCGCCCTGCCCGACGAGCAGCACCTGCCCGACCAGGTCGCCTTCGACAAAGACGGCGTTTTCGGCGCCCTCGACCCGAGCCAGCGGGTGGTCGAGGGGGATGAACGCGGGGTGCACGCGAGCCTCGACCCGGCCCGGATGCCGCTGCGTGTGGGCGATGAGCTTGATCGCGTAGCCAAGCTCGCGGGCGTAGCGGAAGTCCACAGGCTCGACGCCTTCGATGCCCTCGCGATAGATCTCGTCGGGGCGCACCTTGATCTCGTAGGCGATCGAACCAAGGATCGCGAGCTTGTACGCGGCGTCGTAGCCGCCGACGTCATCCGTCGGATCCGCCTCGGCGTATCCGGCCGCCTGCGCCTCGCCCACCGCTTCGGCAAGCGACAGCCCGGCGGCCGCCATCCGGCCGAGGACGTAATTGGTAGTCCCGTTGATGACGGCAGACACCCGCTCGATCCGGTTCGCCTGCAGGTCGGTCCGAAAGGCGCTGATGAGCGGGATCCCGCCTCCAACCGCGGCTTCGAAGTAAACGTCGACGTTCCGTTCCGCGGCCAGGTCAAGCAGCTCTGGGCCGTGCTTGGCCATCACCACCTTGTTCGCCGTGATGATGTGCTTGCCCGCGCGAATCGCACGCTCCAGGTAGGTGCGCATCGGCTCGTCACCCCCGGCAAGCTCCACCAGCACGTCGATCTCGGGATCCTCCAGCAGGTCCGCCGGCTCGGTGGTGATCAGCTCTGGCGCGATCTCGACTGAACGCGCCTTCTTGGGGTTTCGCACGAGCACCCGTCGCAGGCACAGCTCTACGCCCGCCCGACGGGAGAGCTGCTGCTGCCAGGTCAACATCCGCTCGGCGACCTGGGAGCCAACAGTGCCCAGCCCGATCAGGCCGACATTGAGCGGATGGGAAGCGGAAGCCACAGTGCAGCTATTCTCCCTGCCGTGGCCTTGATCCTGCGCGAAGCCGACGTCCAACGGGTCATTGAGATCGACGATGTGATCGCCGCGGTCACCGCCGCGATGAAGGAGCTTGGCGAAGGCGTCGCCCAGAACGAGCCTCGCCGCCGGGTCTTCGCGCCGGGAGGATTGCTCAACGTAATGTTCGCGTCCTATCCCGGCGGGCGCTGCACCGGGCTGAAGGCGTACACGGTCGCCGACGGGCATCTGCGCATGCTGGTCATCCTCTTCGCTCTCGATGGTTCTCTCGAGGCGATGATCGAAGCGGACTTCATGGGCGCTTACCGAACAGGCGCAGCGACTGCGGTCGCCGTGAAGGCGCTCGCCCGTCCCGGGCCCGCCACTGTCGCGCTGATCGGCACTGGGTGGCAAGCCAACACCCAGGCGCTGGCGTTGTCACGGGTAATCGGGATCAAGGAGCTGCGCGTCTTCAGCCGCGACTTCGAACGGCGCTCTGGGTTCGCCAAGGAGCAAACCGATCAGCTTGGGGTTGAAACCATAGCCGCGGGCAACGCCGAGCTGGCGGTGCGCGGCGCCGACATCGTCATCACCGTGACTTCAAGCAAGTCGCCAGTAATCGAAGCCGAATGGGTCGAGCCCAATGCTCTTGTCGTGGCGGCGGGTTCGAACTGGCATAACAAAGCAGAGATTCCAGCCGACCTGGTCGCGAGGGCTCAGACGGTCGTGGTCGATCAGCTCGCCGCCGCGCAGCTCGAGAGCGGGGACCTGATCGCGGCCCATGACGCCGGTAAGTTCGATTGGAGCCGCGCCGTCGAGCTCGGGGCGGTGGTGGCCGGCAAGTGGCAGCGCCAGCCGGGCCCGGGGATCACCCTTTTCGAGTCACACGGGCTCGCGCTGTGGGACCTGGCCGCGGGTCGGCTGGTTGTGGAAGCTGCTCTCGAGCGAGGCCTAGGGGACGAGGTCCAGCTTTTCTAGAGGATTCCGACTACCGGTGGATGTGGGCGTCCGTCGGGGGCGCGAGAGCGCCCAGCTGCAGCGCCGAACCGATCAGGTAGGCCGCGATGAGGATGACCACAAGAGCTGCGCTGGCGGTTGTGTAGACGACCCACGGCGAGGGTCCCGTGCCCGCCAGCCTGATCAGGATGTCCGTCCAGTCCGGACCCCGACGCGGGGTCCAGGTCTCGACTTCCGCCCGGACCATCCGAGCGACGTCGACTTCAGAGGGCGAACTGAACCCTCCCGGTGTGGGTTTATCTTCCACGTAGGGCACCTTCATTACTCGAACGCCTGGTGTCCGATTCCTGGTCGCTCGCCATCGCTTTTCTCATTATCGCGACGGCCTTGGCGATTCTTGAGGCCACCGTCCCGGCCGGTACCCCGAGCACTGCGGCGATCTCTTCGCGCGTCATGTCGTCGTAGTAATGAAGGACGACGGCGGCGCGCAGCTTCGGGCTGAGAGCCGCCATCGCCTTGCCGACGACGTCGCGAGCCTCCGCCCGGTCGTAGTCCCGGCGGTCCGGGGCGACGTAGAGGCGGGCGGGCAGGAACCGGGCCAGCTTCTGGCGGCGGAGGTGGGAGATCGCGAGGTTGATCCCGATCCGGCGCAGCCAGGCGCCGGGCGGGGCGGTCGGGGTATAGCGATGGCGGGCGCGGTACGCGCGCACGAACGTCTCCTGGGTGAGGTCCTCAGCCGCCGCGGCGTCCAGGACGACAGCTCGAATCGAACGGTAGACCGAGAGGTACTCCTGGTCGTACAGCTGCTTGAACTGCGTGGCAGGATCGAGCTCTTTCGGCTTCGGAACCTCTGGATCCTCGGGCACGCGACTAAGTGTGACGCTCACGGCCGGCGCTCGGCTAGCGCCCAGCGGACCTGGTCAACCACGGAATCGGGTGTTTGATAAATGTCGCCGGCGGTGAATCGCAGCAGCCGATAGCCGCAATTGATGAGCCGGTTCTGCCTGCGGTTGTCCTCAGCCAGGCTTTCCCTGTGGACGCCGCCGTCATACTCGAGGATGAGTCTGTGCTCTGGGTAGAACAGATCGGGCCGGCCGAGTGGGCGCCCCTGCTCATCCTCGAGTGAGACCTGGGCGCGTGGGCGCGGGAGGCGAGCCATAACTAGAAGCATCCGCAACCGTGTTTCCATTGGCGATTCCGTCGCGGGCTCAGCGCGACCGCGCGCCGCAATCGAGCGGCGCCTTTGGCGCCTCGAGCTGCTTCGCAAAAGGAGCGGAGTTTGGTGAGGCTGACGATTCGTCGATGGAGAGCCATGTCGAGCGCCACCACGCCGTCGACTAGCGGAGTGCGACTGCCGAGGTCAACGGCCGTACGCAAGCCGGAGGTGACCGATAGGCCTCGCCGTTGAATCACGTCTCCCCTCAAAAGAGTCGTCCGCTGAAGCTTGACTCCGGCGCGACTTGAAGCGTGGAAGTCCTGGAGTATCACCTCAACCGGGTTGACCGGTGGCAAGTCAAGACCATGCAGCCAACCCGCGGTGCGGCCCGAGAAAACCGCCGCCGGCATCCGGCGGGCGACTGCGATCAATTGCTCCATTGGGCCAACTTCGAGTTTTGCCCACCGGTAAATGCCGCGCTCGACACGGAGCCAGCTGGCGCCGGCCAACTGCTCTTTGCTCAAGCCGGCGAGTCTGGCCTCTTCGACGGTGAAAATCCCCGATCTCAGTTCGAGAGGGATGGACGGTTGTCGACCCACGGCCCCAAAGGTTTGTCGTCTTCGGGTTGCGATACAACCTCGCCTGTAAAGACCGCGGCCCGATTCCGCGCCAAAACCGTGGAATTCAGTGTTTCGAAAGAGGCGTAACGCGCGGGATGTCGCTCCCGACGCTCCAGCTTGGTGGGCGACCCGGGACTCGAACCCGGATGGGTTACCCCACACGCCCCTCAAACGTGCGCGTCTACCAGTTCCGCCAGCCGCCCGGCTGCAGCCGGATGATTTTACCCGGCGTTGCCGGCACATGCCTTCGCCGTGCCCTGAGCGAACCTCGCCGTCGATGACGGAGAAGGTTCCTTCACGTCCTTGCGATAAGACGGATGAATTCGCCGCTGCGGCTGCTTAACTTCGCTCGACCAGATGAATGTGTGGACAGGGTGGAACCGCCGGCAGAGGACCTTCGCCATCCTGGTCGCGGCAGTCGCACTCGCTTCCGTGCTCTACGCGCTGAACATTCGAACTGTCTTCGTCGGACCGCGTGCGGTGACTGCGATCGACGACATTGGGGAGGGGGTTGCGGCGGCGCTCGCCTCAGCCGCGTGCGTGTGGGCCGCCCGCCGGGCTAGCGGAAGGGACAGGCTCGGCTGGGCTCTGATGGGCACCTCGGCCGCCCTCTGGTCGGCAGGTGAGGTTGTCTGGTCGATCTACGAAGTCGGAATGGGCGTAAAAGTGCCGTACCCGTCGCTGGCGGACGCCGGATTCCTGTCGGCGGTGCCGTTTGCGATCGCTGGCATTCGCTCGTTCTGGGGCGACGCGCGCGGTACGTCTGCCCGCTGGCGCGTGTGGTTCGACGGCCTCATCGTCTCCATCGCCCTAACCTCGACCGCATGGGGTTTCGGATTGCGGGCGGTCTGGGACTCCGCCTCGACGACCAAGTGGCTCGATCTTGCGTACCCGGTCGGGGATATTCTCGTCGGGACCGTCCTCATCCTCGCCATCCGGCGCGCATCGCATCAGCAGAGGGGCAGGATGGCTTTCCTCCTCGTCGGGGTGGCGTGCTACTCCATCGCCGACAGCGCGTTCGCATATCTCACCGCCCAGGGTGCGTTCGGATCAGTGGGCAGCGTGCTCGACACCGGTTGGTTCGCGGGGTTCCTGTTGATCGCGCTGGCGGCTCTATATCCAGACGCTGCTCCAAAGACGGCGGCCGGGCAGGCGCCACTCGACCTGTGGCAGCTCGCGCTGCCGTGGATGACGTTGCTCACGGCGACCGGGGGCGACCTCTATTCGGCCCTGACCGGTCACGAGAACCTCTTCCAGACTTCCTTGACCGGAATCCTCGCCGTGCTCCTGACGGTCAACATGATCCTGGAACGTAAGGAATTCCTCGAAATGCTGACCGACATCGAGACCACCCGCACCACGCTGAACCGCGAGTTCAAGACGGCGTTGGTAGGCATCCGGCAGATGAGCGACCAGGTGAAAGAAGCAGACCGCGCGTACGACGAAGACGTGCGCGTGCTCGCCGCCAACATCCGCGGCCAGGCGGAGCGGCTCGATCAAATGCTCGACAGGATGCTTTAGGCGGACCGGCGAAGTTCGCGTGGGAGGTACCCGCGGCAAGACTCGAACTCGCAACCTCCTGATCCGAAGTCAGGCGCTCTATCCATTGAGCTACGCGGGCGCTGCCCCATGGTAGGGCGGTCAGCCGACTGCGTATCGCTGGTGGTTCAATCCCCACGCCGCGTAACGCACCAGCCCGACAGCGCGATAACGCCGGCGTCTGGCCGTCGTCATCCCTGACTCAATGGCCGCTCGAAGGGCCTCAGGCGACTTGCCCGAAAACTCGGTAAAAGCCCGGCCGACCGCGTCGAGTATGTGCGCATCCGAGGAGCCTAGCTCCGCAGCACCGAGGCCAAGATTCAGGCGGCGCGCCAGCTGGTTGACCAGATAAAAGCCGGGGGTCGCGTTCTCGACCTCGATGGCGTCGAAGTCGAGCTCAGCGGCGAGCCAGCCGACGCCATGCACGGGCCTGGCCTTCGCGCGTCGCTGCGTGCGCCAGAACGGGTGGACCGCGATCGCCAGGCCGCCCTGATCGTGGATCGCGTCCAGGGTCGCGGCGGCCGACATGCCCGGACGCACCTTGCGCTCGAGGAACAGGGCGACGATGTGCCCGTCACGGCTCGACACCTCCTCACCGACGATGACGTGAAACCGCGCTCGCTTCGAAGCGTGCTCCCGCGCGCGCAGCGCGCCGTCGATGGTGTCGTGATCTGTGACCGCGATCACGTCGAGCTTGGCCCGCCGGGCCGCGTGTTCGACAAGCTCTTCGGGCGTCGGCCAACCGTCGCTGGCGGTCGTGTGCATATGGAGGTCGGCCCGACCCGGAGCAACCACTGGTGTGCATCCTACCGCCGAGGGCTTTACCATCGACCTTTCAGGACCTTCTCATCGACTTAGCTAGCTGGAGGTGTCGGCTTTGGAAGGCTTGATGCAGGACTACGAGCTCTCTCTTCAACACGTGCTGTGGCGACTCGAACGGCTGCACCAGAAGAAAGAGGTCGTGACCAAGCGAGATGACGGGGTGCACCGGACCACTTACGGCGAGATGGTCCCGCGCATCAATCGCCTGGCCGGCGCGCTGAAACGGATCGGAGTCAAACCCGGGGACCGCGTGGCCACCCTGGCGTGGAACAACAACCGCCACCTGGAGCTGTACTACGCCATCCCATGCATGGGGGCTGTCCTGCACACGTTGAACCTGCGGTTGTTTCCTCAGCATCTCGAGTTCATAGTCAATGACGCGGAAGACAAGGTTTTATTTGTCGACCAGTCGCTGCTTCCGCTCCTGAAGCCTCTGATGGGCAAGATCCCGAGCATCAAGCAGATCGTGCTCATGAGCGAAAGCACCCCGGCCCCCACGGCGGCGTCCGCCAACGGGCTGGCCGACATGCTCGACTACGAGACCCTGCTCGCTGCCGAGAGCGAGACCTACCCCTGGCCGAAGCTCTCTGAGCGCATGGCCGCGGCCATGTGCTACACGTCGGGCACCACGGGCAATCCCAAGGGGGTCGTGTATTCGCACCGCTCGCAGTTCATCCACACCATGGGTGTGCTGCAAAAGGACAACCTTGGGGTCTCAGAGAAGGATGTGGTGCTTCCCGTGGTACCGATGTTTCACGCCAACAGCTGGGGACTTCCGTACGCCTGCGGCATGGCCGGCTCGAAGCTCATCTTTGGAGGGCGCTTCTCGGCCGACCCCAAGTCCATCGTGGAGCTGGCTGAGCAAGAAGGTGCGACCTACCTCGCAGGAGTGCCTACGGTCTGGATCGCACTGACCGCCTACATGAAGGAGACTGGAAAGCGCCTCCCGAAGGTAACCACCGTGGTCTGCGGCGGCTCGGCTGTCCCGCGCGCGCTCATGGAGTCGATGGACGCCGTGGGCCTCCGCATCTTGCACGCCTGGGGCATGACCGAGACCTCCCCGCTGGGCAGCGTCGCTCGTGTTCCGGACGGCCTGGATCCTGAAGCTGAGATCAGCCTGCGCTTGACCCAGGGAAGGGTCGCGCCCGGAGTCGAGATCCGGATCAGCGACCCGGCAACCGGCGAAGAGCTGCCGTGGGACGGGGTCGCCTTCGGTGAGATCCAGGTCCGCGGTCCGTGGATCGCTCGCGGCTACCACAACGGCTTCGACCCGGAAAAGCTGACCGAAGACGGATGGTTCCGCACCGGAGACGTCGCGAAGATCCGCGCTGACGGCTTCATCGTGATCGTCGACCGCACCAAGGACGTGATCAAGTCGGGCGGCGAGTGGATCTCTTCGGTCGAGCTGGAGAACGCCGTGATGGCCCACCCCAAGATCCAGGAAGCGGCGGTCATCGGTTTGCCGCATCCCAAGTGGGACGAACGGCCGGTTGTCTTTGCGGTGCCGAAACCGGAGTTCAAGGGCAAAGTCACGCAGAACGAGGTGATCGACTTCCTGCGGGATAAGGTGGCGAAGTGGTGGCTGCCGGACGAGGTGCGGTTCATCGACGAGGTGCCCAAGACGTCGGTCGGCAAATTCGACAAGAAAGTGCTGAGGATGGACGCGGCGCCAATCCACGCTGAAATCAAGGAAGAGGCCAAGAAGTGATGGCGCGCATCGCCGCGCGCGAACACACAGTCGGAAGAGATCAGATCCATTTCAAATGGGACAACTCGCTTGCCCCCGCAGTCGAGATCGCGCCCGGCGATATCGTCCACTTCGACACGGAGGAGGTCACGGCCGGACAGCTCAAGAACGGAGACCCGGCGTCGAAGCTCGCCACTTTGAACTTCGACCGGCTCTATCCCCTGGGCGGACCTGTCTACGTGAAAGGCGCCGAGCCCGGCGACGCGCTCGAGGTCGAGATCCTGTCCCTGAAGCCAGGAGCCTGGGGATGGACGGCTCTGCTGCCGGGCCTAGGCCTCCTGGCCGCGGACTTCCCCGACCCGTACGTCCGTTACTTCGAGCTCGGCGACCGCAAGTCGGCTGAGCTGCGCCACGATATCCACATCCCGATCGCGCCGTTCTGCGGCACGATGGGAGTTGCCACAGACGAGCCCGGGCCCCACGATGTGCTGCCGCCGACCAAGGGAGCCGGCAATGTCGACACACGGCACCTGACGGCTGGAACCAAGCTCTACCTCCCCGTTTTCGTGCCCGGCGCGCTCTTTTCAGCCGGCGACTGCCATGGCGCGCAGGGAGACGGCGAGGTCTGCGTTACCGGGATCGAATGCCCGATGACGTTCTCACTCCGATTTGGAGTGGTCAAAGGTGCCTCGCTTCGGCCCTGGAGCTACCACTTCCACACTCCGGCAGGCCCTCTTCAACCGCGCAGCGACGAAAAGGGCTACCACGCAGTCTGCGCATTGGGCCCAGACCTGATGGAGAACGCCCGCAACGCGGTGCGCGACACCATCGCGTGGCTGACGGCCGACCACGGGCTGAGCCGCGAGGATGCCTACATCCTGTGCAGCCTGGCCGGCGACCTCAGGATCAGCCAGATCGTCGACCAGCCCAACTTCGGCGTCTCCTTCTATATGCCGCTGAGCGTCTTCGGCTAGCCGGGGCCGCCGCCGGCGGGGCGATCTCCCGTCACAGGGATGGAGAGCCGCGCACCGTCCGGCATACTGACCGTCCGGTGTTCGAACCTTGAGTACCACCCAACTAGGCCGTTATCCGATCGAAGCCGAGCTCGGGCGCGGGGCCATGGGCGTTGTCTACAGGTCGACTCATCCGCGGCTCGAGATCCCGGTCGCGATCAAGGTCCTGGCCGAGCAGTACTCGAGCGATACGAGCTTCCGTCAGCGCTTCCACCGGGAAGCAGCCACCGTTGCGGCGCTGAACCACCCGGGCATTGTTCGCGTCTATGACTTCGACGAGGACGGTCCTGTGTTGTTCATCGTCATGGAGTGGGTCGAAGGCCGCTCCATGCGTTCGTGGCTCGACGAGTACGGACGCTTCAGCGTCGACGTATCAGTCGACCTGATCCAGCAGCTGCTGTCGGCTGTGGGCGTTGCGCATGACTACTCGATAGTGCATCGCGACCTGAAGCCCGACAACATCCTCATCTCCAACCGCGGCAAGACCAAGATCCTCGACTTCGGCATCTCGAAGCTGGTCGACGACAAGCACCGCCTGACCGCGACCGGAAGCATGGTCGGCACCCCCGCCTACATGGCGCCGGAGCAGGTCAAGGGCGAAGCCGTGGATGCCACCGCGGACATCTACTCGCTCGGCATGATCCTTTACGAGCTTCTGCATGGCGAACCGCCGTTCACCGGCGCGCTGCCGGCGGTGCTCCACTCGCAGGTCTTCGACAGGCCGCGGGCGTCCACCGCCATTCCCTCGCCGATCATGGAGATCATCTGGAAGGCGACTGCAAAAGATCCCAGCCAGCGCTTCCAGAGCTGCGAGGAATTCTCGGGCGCGTTCCACTACATGCCAAAGCCGGGCGCCGCGCAACCGCCCGTCGAGGCGATCTCGAATGAGCTGGCGGTCGACGAGGAGGTGGAGCGGTCGCCCGCCCCGCCAAGGACCGACGGCAAGAAGCCGGCTGGTGTGTGCACTTACAGCGACTGCCAGGAGCGCCGCGGCTGGGCGTGCGCCTACAAGGACCTGACCGGCCGCGAATGCAAGAGCTGGTGGTGCAGGAGACACATCCAGTTCATCGAGAGAACTCCCTTCTGCCCGCGACACGCGAGCGTGATCCGAGCGCTGGCGCCCACCGCGAACACGATCTTTGAGATCAAGAATCGCCCGGCCGTCGACGATCGTGCCCTGCCGCTGGCGGCGCTCGTCGCAGAAGACATCGACAAGGATGTGACCGAACTGGTCCGGCGTCGCTACCAGAACCGCAAGGACATCACGCTCGCGCGCGATCGCACCGTGCGCCAGACCTGGTCGGGGCGCAACGACGTCGCGTGGGAGCGCAGCTGGGCGGCGCTGAAGAGCCAGGGCTACCTGGTCCGGATTGCTGTGCGCGTGGCCACCGACGAGCCGGACACTGTCCAGCTCTTGATCGGCAACACCGTCGTGTTCAAGGAGGTGCCGGACTGGATCAGTCGCCGTCGCGAAGGTGAGCCGCCCGACCACTCAGACCGCGCGCGATTCGGCAAGAAGATCTTCGGCGCGATCCTCGAGCACGTAGACCAGCCGCAACCTGTGCCTTCGGCTGTACCTGCTCCGAGCCACGAGATCGAGCCTCCCCCACCGCCCGAGATCAACCGCAATCTGATCGAGGGCATGATCCTGCGGGTGGCTTCGTTGGCGACGCGAATCACCGGATTCGAGGTTGCCGACCAGCTGGCCCTGCCCTTCGCGTCTGTCGAACCCAGCCTGAAGTCTCTGACGAGTTCGAACTTCCTGGACGCGCTCGGCCTCGCTCCCGAGCAAGGTCCGTGGTTGGGCCGGCCGCTCTCCGAGCGGATGGCCTACGCAATCACCAAGCAGGGGCGCACACGCAGCGAGCAGATCGGCAACTCGGGTACCCGCTACGTAGGTCCGGCGCCGGTCTCACAGCAGGAGTACAGGGCGGTCCTTGCCGAGGCGGCCAAGCCCGGCACGCTCGACCTGGTCAAGGTCAACCTGGTGCTCAGCGGCATCGAGCTGGCGCCCGGCGTAACCGAGGCAGTTCGCGCCGCCGTCAACTCCCGATCGTCGATCTTCATATATGGCGCACCGGGCAACGGCAAGACGACACTGGCGCGGCGAATTCCAAGCTTGCTCGGCGGGCCGATCGTGATCCCCGTCGCGCTCGACATCGGCGGTGGCGAGGTCATGACGATCTTCGACGGCGCAGTGCACCGTCTCGAAACCAACCAGCCGGCCGATAAGAGGTGGCGGCGCGTGGCGAGGCCCCTCGTCCAGGTCGGCGGCGAGTTCCAGCTCGACATGTTCGACCCGACCTGGGAGGAAGGCAGCCGCACGTACGGCGCTCCGCTGCAGGTCAAGGGCAACGGCGGCGTCCTGCTCATCGATGACCTGGGCCGCCAGCGCGTGTCGCCGAAACAGATCCTCGACCGC
>WNFI01074569.1_pt1 | contig 18460 bp, 8 predicted proteins | sample 5400471 | NCBI WGS metagenome assembly WNFI01 (sample SAMN13153348, study PRJNA577476) | soil metagenome | isolation source: 100 cm saprolite on Douglas fir-dominated hillslope | place: USA:California | collected 2013-09-17 | reverse complement strand
ACCTTTGCAAGATCGGAGGAGCTGAGGCCGAAGCGCGCGCCGAACTGTTGCGGCGTCAGCCATTGGTGGTAGCTGGGCGAATTGGGGTCCTGCAGATCAAGCAGAAGCTGTGTGAGATCAGCCTGCTGCGCGGCGGTCATGTTGAATCGCAGGGTGAGGGTGCTCAAGGTACGATCGGCAGGCGCGGCGCCGAGGTCATTTGCCAGAAGCGCCCGGGCAGGCACGGTGTGCTGAAGGGGCACACGGCTGTCCTCGCTGATTGTGCTGCTGATGCGATTCTGCACGGCTGCATGTGCGGACGGAGCTAAGGTAGCGAAGAGCCCGATGGCAGGGAGGACGAAACGGGGAACCAAACGGCTGAACATGAAGATTTTCCTGGCCTTACCTAGAGAATTACTTCGTGTTGGTATTCCAGATATGACGCAGGGGAACCCGACGAACATAAAAGGAGAAAGAGGTTGTCTGTATAGACAGACGTTGCGAGAAAAGGTTTCGACTACAACCCACAGATTTAAGAGATGATTTTAACGGTTTCGCTAACCTACGCCAATCTCTGCAGAGCAGCCCCTGGCCCTTCCATGTCCCTTGGAGTCCTCACTACTGGATAGCGACCTGGTACTGATATCTGTGCCGGACCATGCTTACACCACCGCCACCAGCGGGGTGATGGTGACTATCCTGTGTGCTGAGCACGCGTACCCGTAGTGGAGAAGAGAGCGATGGACTGATTGAACCCGTTCCTAGCCGTACCCCTTTGATCAAATTGCGTATTTTCCGGACTTGATAACGTGCTGAGCAACTTGTCGGCGTAGGCTGATGGTATCTGCCGGGTCGTGCTTGGCAAGACGGCGGAGGATGGTGAGTTGGGTTCGCAGCATATCGCCCTCAGCCACAGCTGCGATGATGCGGCGGGCAGCTAGCTCGATCTTCTCCATCGCACCGGCGGCATAGATGCGCGCCATGGCCACGGGAATTTCGGCACTCCCCTTCCCGGCCATCTTCTCGGCGCGAAGGATGGCGGACTCCATGGCGAAGACCTCGATGATCATATCGGCAATGGCGCCCATCACCTCTTGCTCGCCGGCGAGCTTCTGCATGTACCTCTGGGTCGCGGCGCCGGCGGCGAAGAGCGTGAGCTTCTTGGCTGAGGCAAGCAGCTCCTGCTCTCCGGCGAGTGGGCCCTCGCGGTCTTCCTTCAGTGCGGGACCGGCCATCACCTCGTCCATGAGCTGCTTGATTGCGGGCATCAAAGCCAGCTTGCCCGACATCGCCGACTTCATCAGCCAGCCCGTGATGATGAGACGGTTGATCTCGTTGGTGCCTTCAAAGATGCGGTTGATGCGGGAGTCGCGGTAGGCGCGCTCCGCCGGATACTCCTCGACGTAGCCGTAGCCGGCGTATATCTGCAGCACTTCGTCGACGACCTTGTCGAGCATCTCCGAGTCCCACACCTTCACGATGGAGCACTCGACAGCATAGTCCTCGATGGCCTTCTGGATGGCGGCGGTATCGTGCTTGTCGACCGTGGCAAGCGCGGCGTCGATCATCCCCACGGTCCGGTAGCTGAGAGCCTCGCCTACGAAGACGCCCACGGCGCAGTCGGCGAGCTTCTCCTGGATCAGTCCAAACTCCGAGATGGGTTTGCCGAAGGCCTTGCGCTCCTTCGCATAGCCAATACCACGCCCGAGCGTCATGCGTGCCGCTCCAACCGCTGCATTGCCCAGCTTGTAGCGGCCGACGTTGAGGATATTGAACGCGATGTGGTGACCCTTGCCGACCTCCCCAAGCAGGTTCGACGCAGGAATCTTGCAGTCGGCGAGGATGAGCGGGCAGGTCGAGCTGCCACGGATGCCAAGCTTGTGCTCCTCCTTGCCGACGGTGAAGCCGGGAGTGCCCTTCTCGACGAGGAAGGCCGTAAGCTTCTCTTCGCCAGCCTTCGGGCCATCCAGGATGGCGCACTTGGCGAAGACAGTGAAGATGTCTGCGAATCCAGCATTGGTGATCCACATCTTCTCGCCATTGAGCGTATAGGTCTGACCGTCAGCCGAGAGCACGGCGCGAGTGCGCGCGTTGACGGCATCAGAGCCCGAGGTCGACTCCGAGAGCGCATAGGCCCCGATGAACTCGCCGCTCGCGAGTTTGGGCAGATACTTCTTCTTCTGCTCGACGGTCCCGTACCAGACGATGGGCAACGTGCCGATGCCCACATGCGCGGAGAAGGCGACGGAGAAGCTGCCCTGCTTGGCAATGTTGTCCGCGATGATGGCGGATGTCACCTTATCCATCTCAAGGCCACCATACTCCTCGGGAATATCCACCGAGGTCAGACCAAGATCGCTTGCCTCTTTGATGAGACGGCGCGTAACGGAGAAGTCCTTGGCCTCGATCTGGTCGGAGACAGGAATGATCTCGTTGGTGGCGAAGTCAGCCGTAGTCTGTGCGATCTGGCGATGCTCTTCGGTGAAGTCCTCAGGAAAAAAGCAGTCGGCCGGAGCAATGTCGACGATGAGAAAGCTGCCGCCGGGGATGAGCTTTGTGGGTGGAACAGGATCTTCAGTCCACACCTTCAAATATCCCGGCGGCTCCCATACCTCCGCCAACGCACATCGTGACCATGCCATACTTTGCTTTGCGACGCGGCATTTCGCGCAGCAGCGTAGCGGTGAGCTTGGCTCCTGTACAACCCAGTGGATGTCCGAGCGCGATGGCTCCTCCGTTGACGTTGAGCTTCGCTGGGTCGATGCCAAGAACCTTGATGACGGCAAGCGACTGAGCAGCAAAGGCCTCATTCAGCTCAATCACATCAATCTGATCGAGCGTAAGACCAGCCATCTTAAGAGCCTTAGGAATCGCGTGGATAGGACCGATGCCCATCTCCTCGGGGTCGCAACCGGCGTAGGCGAACGCGATGAACTTTGCCATCGGCTTGATGCCCAGCTGCGCCGCGCGCCCGGCAGACATGACAACCGCAGCAGCAGCGCCATCCGATGTCTGCGACGAATTACCCGCAGTGACGGTTCCCTTGGCGTGGAAGACGGGCTTGAGTTTCGCCAACGCTTCGAGGGAGGTGTCGGCGCGTGGGCCTTCATCCTGCTTGAAGATGCTTTCGACGGCCTTCGCTCTTCCCTTCCCGTTGGGAGTTGTATTCGTAACGGTGATGGGAACAATCTCGTCTGCGAACCTGCAAGCGGCAATAGCTGCCAGTGCCTTCTGATGACTCTCATAGGAGAACTGGTCCATCGCCTCACGAGTGATCCCGTAGCGCACGGCGACGCGCTCTGCAGTCAGCCCCATGGACATATAAGAGCCAGGATAGTTTTCGACCAGCCACGGATTCACCGAGATCTTATTGCCCCCCATGGGAACGTAGGACATGCTCTCTGTGCCCCCAGCAACGATGACCTCAGCGCCACCTCCACGGATTCTATCCGCTGCGATAGCAATAGATTGCAGACCAGAAGCGCAGTAACGGTTGATGGTCATTCCGGAGACGGTGATGGGCAGCCCGGCGCGAAAGCTCGCGACCCGGGCGACGTTCATCCCCTGCTCGGCCTCAGGCATCGCGCAGCCGAGGATCACGTCTTCGATCTCGGATTTATCCAGTTGAGGAACGCGGCCCAAAGCTCCAGAGATGGCAAAGGCAGCGAGATCGTCGGGCCGGGTAGTGCGTAGTGTGCCTCGCGGAGCTTTGCCGATTGCGGTGCGAACAGCGGATGCGATGATGACGTCTCTCATGGGGTATTGCTCCTAATTCCTAAGCGGCTTGCCGGTCTTCAACGTAAAAGCGATGCGCTCCTGAGTCTTCTTCTCGCCGCAGAGAGAAAGAAAGGCCTCGCGCTCCAGATCAAGCAGGTATTGTTCGCTGACGGGCGTGCCCGCGGTTACGTTGCCTCCAGCCAGAGCATACGCAACCCAATTGGCCACCTTGGCGTCGTGGTCGGAGATGTACTGTCCTTCGCGCATGGTCCACACCGCCAGCTTCAGCGTTGCGAGAACGGATTCACCGGGGGCCGGAATATCCGTGCGCGGAATGGGTGCGGTGTACCCAGCGTCGGCGAGACTTCGCGCCTTCGCCTTCGCATCCGTAAGGAGACGATCCCGGTTCACCGTAACGTTGTCAGAGGCACGCAGTAAGCCAAGCCCCCGTGCTTCGGCAGCGCTGGTCGAGACAGTCGCCTTGGCGATCGTCTCGAAGTTCTTCTTCAATGCTTCGAATATCTCAACGCCTTCGCCGCGGGCATCCGGACGTATGCTGGAGCCCGCTTCGATCGAGCGCAGCACCATCTCCTTGCACCCGCCGCCGCCGGGGATCAGGCCTACGCCAGCTTCGACGAGCCCCATATACAACTCCGCATGCGGCTGACGCGCAGCAGCGTGAAGCGAGATCTCGACGCCTCCGCCGAGGCACATGCCGTAAGGCGCAACCACTAGGGGGCGAGGACAGAACTTGATCGCCTGCGTCATATTCTGGAATGCTTTGACGGCAAGCTCCACCTCGTCCCACTCCTGCTCCTGGATGCCAAGCAGAAGCTGCATAAGGTTGGCGCCGACAGAGAAGTTGCCGGAGTCGCCGGTGATGACAAAGGCCTCGAACTCCGCCACCTGCTGGCTCGTCGGCTTCAGCGTCTGCGTGATGAGCGAGACGATGTCGTCGCCCAGGGCATTCATCTTGGAGTGCAACTCGATGGCGGCAACCCCCTGGCCAAGGTCGATGACCGAAGCTCCAGGGTTCTTCTTGATCACCCCCTTCGCCTTCTTGATGACGGCGAGCGAGGAGACTCCCTCAGGCGCGAGGACAGGCCTGTAGCTGACAGTTATTGGATCGAAGTAGACTCGCCCGCTGGGTACCGACGCATCATCCTTGTACCACGTAGGGCTGGCCTCCCCGTGTTGATCGGCATACTCCAGCAGCTTCTGCACATTCGCCGAGACAGGCGCTCCCCCCGCACACATCTTCTCCGTAGTGGCGCGGACTCCCGCCGCATCGAAGATCTCGAACGGCCCAAGCTCCCAGTTGAAGCCGGTCTTCATGGCCTGGTCGATCTCCACGATGTTGTCAGCCGGCTCATCCCCGTTGGCGGAGACGCGGTTTGCCGCATAGGTGAAGAGCTCCGTAAGCAGCGGCCAGTAGAAGCGTGCGGCCTTGTCCGCGCGAACGTCGGCGTGGAGCAACTGCGGGATGCGCGCAGCGGTAGACTCGACGTTCTTCGCCATCTCGAGCGCGGGAAGCTTCGGTCGCACGCTCGGCTTGTAGTCCAGCGTCTGCCAGTCGAGGACGTGCCGCAGATCGCGCCCCTCGGCGTCCCTGCCCTCCTTCTTGTAGAAGCCCTGCCCGGTCTTGTCGCCCAGCCACTTCTTCTCGATCATCTTGCCGATGAAGGGCGCGAGTGTTACCTCCGCGCGCTCGTCCTTTATCGCCGCAGCCTGCGCGGAGAAGTTGTTGGCAACGTAGGCGAGCACATCGATGCCGACCATATCCCCCAGCCGAAAGGTCCCCGTCTTGGGCCAGCCCAGCGCGGAACCAGTCAGAGCATCCACCTCCTCTATCGTCAGTCCCTGCTCCTGCATAAGGCGGATGGCGTTGCCCATGGAAAACGTACCGATGCGGTTGGCAATGAAGTTGGGTGTATCGTGTGAACGGACGATCGTCTTGCCCAGGCGCTGGTCGCAGAAGTGCGCGATGGTGGCGACGGCGGCTGGATCGCTGTCGCGCATGGGAATGATCTCAAGCAGCCGCATGTAGCGCGGAGGATTGAAGAAGTGCGTCCCGAAGAAATGCGGCTTCACTTCGTCAGGCAAACCCTCCGCGACCTTTGCAATAGGCAGGCCGCTGGTATTGGTCGTAAGGATGGAGTCGGCACGGCGATGCTGAACCACCCTCGCCAGCAAAGCGTGTTTGATGTCGAGGTTCTCCGCGACCACCTCGATGATCCAGTCGCAGTCCGCGATGAGGGCGAGATCGTCGTCGAAGTTGCCGGTCGTGATCAACCGTGCGCTCTCCAGGCTGTAGAAGGCCGCAGGCCTGGACCTCTTCAGGCCATCCAGTGCGGCGAGGACAAACTTGTTACGCTCCGGCTTCGGCGCAGAGGCGTCAACCCCCGGGGGGACGATATCCAGCAGAACTACCGGAAGACCTGCATTGGCAACGTGCGCGGCAATACGGGATCCCATTGTTCCGGCACCCAGAACGGCTACTTTGCGAATCTGCTTGGCTCGAGCGGTGCTGCTGAGGGGCATGGTGCAGACTCCAGCGGGAGATAATCCCGAACGCGGTGAGCATACTGAATGACCATTCATTTCGTCAAGTGAATCTATGCTGATTCCGCCAATGGACACTAGTTTTTATAGGTAAAGATATAGAGTTATGCGCCAGAGTAGGTATGATTTGGCGGAACGAAATTTGTGTAAACGGCAGTACTGAGCTACCTTTGCGGAGGTAAGGATCGAGTGGGGAATTACCCTGTACGGCAGCCCTTGCTCTGGATGACAAAACCGGGCACCCGCGCCAAAGTTTAGGAGACACAGAAAAAGCCGTTGCACCTGCCTTCTCTCGAAGAGCGGGTGTAACGGCTTTTTCCATCAACTGCCGAGTTGCGCTTAGTGCTTTCCGGCTGCCAGACGGTGCATCTCTGAGCCAGCCAGCAGAAAACCGCCCACCCCAAAGACATAGCTGGCCGAGGGCTTGAATTTGCCAGGCTGTCCGTCGATAGGCTGGATGGAGCCCAGACGGCCGTCCGCGTATACATGCGAGAGCATCCCCTTCCAGGACTTCTCCACCACGGGCAGGTAGGTCTTGCGATCGAGGATGTGCTCATTGATCCCGTAGGCAATGGCGTAAGTAAAGAAGGCAGAGCCGGAGACCTCAGGCAGTTCGTAGGAATCGGGGTCCAGCAACCCGGAGCGCCAGAGGCCGTCCTTGCTCTGGATCGCGGTCACCTTCTCGACCATCTGGCGGTACTGCTCGATGTACTTCGGACGGCTGGGATAGTCCTTCGGCATAATCTCCAGCACCTTGACCAGCGCGCCCAGAACCCACCCATTCCCGCGCGACCAGAAGAGCTTCTGCCCGTTGGCCTGCTTCTGATTGAAGAACCGGCTGTCGCGGAAGTAGAGATGCTGCTCCGGCTCGTAGAGGCTGGCCGAGGTAAGCCACCACTCATGGTCCATGTAGTCGAGATACTTGCGGTCACCCGTGACGACGTACATGCGCGAGAGCACCGGCGGCGACATGAACAGAGCGTCACACCACCACCAGAGCAGCTTATCCGGATCGTCTGGCCGAACGATCAGCCGGTCCATGATCTCTTTCGTATTTGCGAGACGAACCGGCTTCCGCGACGCCTTCGGATCGGCCAGGTAGAGATCGAGGTATGCCTGACCGAGCGCCTGATCGTCAGCGTGAGGCAAACGCGAATCGAGCAAAGTCCAGTCGGAGCGCTCCGCCAGATGAAGAACGGCATCGCGATACTTGGGATCGCCCGTTGTCTTGGAGGCCGCCAGCAGACCGTCGTACAGCGCAGCGAAGGTCCATTGCTTGTTGAAGTGCGGCTCTGCATAGGCCACGTGCCAGTCCGCGACCTTCTTCATGGCGGCATCAATCGCCTTGGGCGTGATCTCAGACGAAAGCCCCGTAGCCAGCGGGCCGGGATTGTCTGGCGCGTCACCGGCCGCGTTTCCATCGACCGGGACGACCTTTTGAGCGGGTGCTGTAGCAGGCGCAGTCTGCGCAGAAGACGCGGCGCAGCCAGCGCCGAGGAAAACACCGAGCGTGAGAGTTCCGATAAGGCCTGTCCTGCGACCTGCCTTGCCGGATGCTATGTCTGTGCGCTGCTGGAACGATGCGGATACAACAAGGGACATGGATTGCATTCCTTTTCTTTTTAAACGTGACCTACATTCATAACGAGTGCCACAGCACTGCGCAAGCGGGCTGTATTGCCCTCATAGGCAGGCCGCAGTTTCGGCAGCTTTGAGTGGGAGTTCTGTTTCAACTCCCCCTCGACCTTTGGGCCAAACATATACCAGGCCGACGTAATGTCGCCGACGATGATGATCTCGCTTGGTGCGAGCGCCGAGACGATCATGCGCAGGCCGCGGCCAAGAAAATACGCCATCCTTTCGAGCGCCTTGATCGCGTCTCGATCATCTGCCTCCGCCATCTTCACCAACGCCGCAAAGCTCGGCGGTGCCGCTGTCCCGCTGATCTCCTCGTAGTAGCGAAGGCCGGCCCGGTTCGAGGCCAGAGTCTCCCAGCAGCCACGGTTTCCGCAGCCGCAGAGAGGGCCATTCATCTCCATCTCGACGTGGCCAAACTCTCCGGCCATACCGTTCGCCCCACGCAGCAGGGTCCCATTGGAGAATATTCCGGTTCCAATGCCTTCAGACACATTGACGACAACGAGATCGTGGAGGCCGTCGCTGTCACCGAACCAGACCTCAGAGAGCGCGCAGGCATTCGCAACGTTGTCCATCTCCACGCGAAGGCCCGTGGCGCGCTGTATGCGCGACTTGATGCTGAGAACAGGCCAGTGCAGGTTCGGAGCGAAGATCAGCTTATCCAGCAGTGGATCCGTTCGCCCTGGAAGGCTGATGCCGATGCCGTCGAAGGATTTATCGGAGTGGGCAGCGATGAGTTTGCGAATCGCCGCAATGATGGGGACAATCGCTTTGCGAGGATCAGTCGGCAGCACCACAATATTCTGCGCAACGATCCTGCCGCCAAGGTCCGTGACAGCGACCGTCGTCTGTGAGGGGTGGATGTCGAGTGCGATGACCGCCCGCTGGTGATTCAGCTCGAGAAACGTCGGCCTGCGTCCGCGAGGCAGCCTCCCCGTTGAGCCCTCCAGTATCCACTTGTCGCGAATGAGATCTTCAACGATCAGGGATATGGTGCTCCGCTGCAACCCCGAGACGCGCGCGAGGTCGGCACGCGAGATAGGCTGTCGCGTGCGGATGAGATTGAAGACCAGATTGCGGTTGATCTGACGAGGCGTCTTATTCGACGCGCTCTGCTTTCTGGTGAACGTAAATGACTGTGCTACGGGAGTGGACATTTTAGTTTTTGTGCCTGTAGTAGCCGTTGCAAGGAAATACCGTGATGCAGTGAGAGCGTTGCGGTGATGACAGTAATCCGCGCAGCTGCCAGGGTCCAATGACTGATTGCTTGACATCTTTAACGACGAGTCTTTATATCACTGAAGTCCGGCATTTTGTAGACGCTATGAATTATATGGCTCTGAACCATCACCCCCTGACTTCCCATCGAGCTAGGACAGGAGCTTATTGCGATGTATTCTCGCCGGCATTTTCTGAAGACCAGCGCTACCGCAGCTGCGGTTTCGTTGCTGCCGCACGCCACGCTGCGTGCATCCATCGCCACCCTGGCCGGCGCTCCGTCCGACTCCCCCACACTTGGGCACGCTCGTCGGCTCTCCGCAGGGTGGGAGTTTCTGCAGGGGTCGCTGGGCGGACCCTGGGAGGCATGGCACAGCGAGGAGGTCGCGACATGGCAGCCCGTGGCGATGCCTCATTGTTTCAATGCATACGACGCCTGTGATCCCGAGGTTCCCTACTATCGCGGCAACGGCTGGTATCGGACGCATGTCCCCATTGCGAACCCCTACACAGGGGGGCGAACGCTCCTGCACTTTGAAGGCGCAGGTCAGTCGACCGCTGTCTATGTGGGAGAGAAGCTGGCAGGAAAACATACGGGCGGCTATGACGAATTCGTCTTCGACATCACGGACCTCCTCCAGACGCAGACAACCACAGAGGCTACACCCGTTAAGGGCAAGACGAAGAAGGCCGACGGTGTTCCGATTGCAGTGCTCTGCGACAACTCGCGAGATCTCGACCGCATGCCCTCTGATCTCAGCGACTTCAGCCTCTACGGCGGAATGTATCGTCATGTGAACCTGGTCTACGTTCCCGCAGTCTCGCTGGAGACGGTGCATGTGCAAACTAAATTCCCTTCGCCCAAGGGACCGGCAGAGATCGCGGTAGTTGGAACTCTCTACAACCCTGCGGGAACCAGTGACCCGCTCGAGATAGCGGTGGAAGTGATCAACGCCAAGGGCGTCTCCGTGCACCGGTCCCATCACACATTGCAGCCCTGGAAAGACTCGAAGGAGATCGTAGGCTTCACTGTGGCTGCTCCTGAGCTGTGGAGCCCCGCCACGCCTCATTTGTACGAGTGCAAGGTAACCGTCAAGACCTCAGGCGGCGAGTACGTTGCGCAGGAGAAGTTTGGGATTCGCCACACCGAATTCATAGAGCATGGGCCATTCAAACTGAATGGCGAACGGCTGCTCCTCCGCGGAACGCATCGGCACGAAGATCACGCAGGGTACGCAGCTGCCATGCCCGACGAGTTGCTCGATCAGGAGATGCAGCTCATCAAGGATATGGGCGTGAACTTTATCCGCCTCGCGCACTATCAGCAGTCCCGCCGCGTACTCGAGCACTGCGACCGCCTGGGGATCCTCGTATGGGAGGAGATTCCGTGGTGCCGCGCAGGAGTCGGCAACGAAGCCTTCAGAGAGATGGGCAGACGTACCCTGCGCAACATGATCGGCCAGCACTATAACCATCCCAGCATTCTGCTCTGGGGGCTGGGAAACGAAGACGACTGGCCCACGGAGTATCCCGAAATCAACCAGAGGGCTATCCGGGAGTACCTGCAGGAGCTTCATCTTCTCTCGCACGAGCTGGATCCCTCCCGAATGACGACCATTCGCAGGTGCGACTTCGCACGCGATATTCCCGATGTCTACTCGCCTTCCATCTGGGCGGGCTGGTACAGGGGAACCTATCCCGAGTACAAGCAGACACTCGAAGCGGAACGAGAGCGCGTGAAGCACATGTTCCACGCAGAGTGGGGAGCCGACAGCCACGCCGGCCGTCACTCGGAGAACCCCGACCGCGTCCTGGCCAAAATCGCAACCGGCAAAGGCACCGACGAGCGCGGCCTGGACTACCTCTCCACCGGCGGCCAGACCCGCGTTTCCAAAGACGGCGACTGGTCCGAGACCTACGCGTGCAACCTGTTCGACTGGCACCTGAAGGTTCAGGAGACCCTCCCCTGGCTCACCGGCTCGGCACAGTGGGTCTTCAAAGACTTCACCACACCGCTGCGAGTCGAAAACCCCGTACCGCGAGTCAATCAAAAAGGCGTAATCGAACGCGATATGACCAGGAAGGAAGCCTACTTCGTCTTCCAGTCGTATTGGAGCGATGTCCCGATGGTCAGGCTCTACGGCCACAGCTGGCCGATACGCTGGGGAGAGGCAGGCGAGCAGAAGATGGTGAAGGTCTACTCGAACTGCGACACCGCCGAACTCTTCGTCAATGGCAAGTCCGCGGGCGTACGGCATCGAAACAGTCAGGACTTCCCTGCCGCCGGTCTCCGCTGGATGACTCCATTTGCTGCGGGAAAGAACAGCCTTCGCGTCGTCGCATCGAAGGGCAAGACCACGGGGACCGACGAGATTAACTTCATCTACCAGACGGAGACCTGGGGCGAAGCGGCAGAGTTAAAACTAGCGGAGAAGAGCCACACTGCGGAGGCCGTAACGGTAGAGGCAACTCTCTACGACTCGAAGGGAGTCCTCTGCCTCGACGCGCGCAACCAGGTGCATTTCAGCGTTGCAGGAGCCGGAAAGCTGCTCGACAACAGGGGAACCTCTCGAGGCTCGCGCGTGGTGCAGCTCTGCAATGGGCGCGCGGAGATCACGTTGCTCCGCAACGATGGAGGATCGGTTGTCGGGGTCGCTACGGCAGGCCTGCCCACGGCCTTCTGCACAATTCTATAAGTGAAATTATTTTCTTCATTCAAGTTTTAGTCGACGCTACCCGATAGAACGATTGACAATTGTTCGCTCAACGAACTATCGTTCAGCGGATCGATAAAATATACTCTTTGGCAGTTTAAAAAATAACTCCAAGACAAACGGTTGACTATTGGAGGCAGTAGATGATTAAGCTCCCAAATTCTCTTCGCCGTACATCTATGCTGCTCGCGCTGATCTCGGCCATCTTCAGTGTTGGCGCCCAGGCGCAGCTCACAACGGCAACCATCGTCGGCACCATCACCGATTCAACCGGCGCAGTCATTCCCGGCGCTTCAGTAACCGCGACCAATGTGGATACGCACTTTGCCCGCACCGTGCCCAGCGCGCCGGATGGAACATACCGCCTGGAGTTTCTGCCGATCGGCAGGTATGAGCTGAAGATAGCCTCGAGCGGCTTTAAAGCATATTCGCAGACAAACATTACGCTGAACCTCAACGATCAACTGCACAATGATGTGACGTTGTCACTGGGTAACGCCACTGAGACGGTTACAGTAACCGACGCGCCGAGCCTCGTGCAGTCGGCCGCTGCCAGCTTGGGCAGGGTCATCGATAACACCGAGGTTGACAACCTGCCCATCGTCGGTCGCAACGTATATGATCTGCTTGCCCTCACAGCCGGCGTCCAGAACAGCACGCAAAGCAACGTGCTCGGCTATCCGCAGCAGGTCGTCTACATCAACGGCGGCACGGACAACTTCGTCGGCTCCGTCAGCTACTACCTCGATGGCGGTCTGAACATGACAAGCCTTCGCAACACAGGCAACATCCTGCCAAACCCCGATGCGCTGCAGGAGTTCAACGTCCAGACCAATAACTACAACGCACTCTATGGCCGCATGTCCGCTGGCCTGGTGAACGTAGTTACGAAATCAGGAACGAACAAGTTTCGCGGTTCCATCTTCGAGTTCCTCCGCAACGACCGCCTGAACGCGCTCCCCTATCGTTTTACGGCCAAGAGCGCCTATCACCGCAACCAGTTTGGAGCCACACTGGGCGGACCCATCTGGCGCGATAAGACCTTCTTCTTCGGAACCTATGGCGGCCTTAGACAATCAACCCCCATGAGCGTCTCCGCTGCCGTTGTTCCAACTGCTGCAGAACGTACGGGTGACTTCAGCGCTGATCTGCCTTCGAATTTGCCGGCCAACTACGGCTGTGACGCCGCTTCGGCCGCTGATGTAGCGGCGGGACGATTTATTGCCTGCAACCCGGTTACAAAGAAACCCTTCCCAAACAATAAAGTCACGACACTTGATCGAACGGCCCAGAACATCATCAACAAATACATCCCCCTGCCGAACGCTCAAAATCTCTCGACTCCATTTTTCAACAGATGGACCGGATATACACCTGCCGTAATGAACACTGACGAATTTCTTATCAAGGTGGATCACAATCTTACGCCCAGCCAGCGCGTCCAGCTCAGCTACTTCAACACCAGCGGTATCCAACAGCAGAGTCCCGGCGGCAACCTCGTCTGGTCGCAGCAGAACTATAGCTGGCGGCAGCAGAATGCGAACGTCAGCCATACCTGGACCATCAGCCCTACGAAGATCAACCAGATCTGGCTCAACTACACCCGCATGCTCGCCGGCCGCGTGAACACTCCAGCCGTCTCGCTCGGCGACCTCGGCTCGTCATTCACCGCCCAGGGCACACCATCGCTTCCGCAAATCACTGTAACCAACTACTTCACCCTGTCACAGTCGATCGCAGGCCCCAAGGCTGGCACCAACTTCTATTCGCTCCGTGACGTCTATAGCTGGAACAAAGGTAAACACGCCTTCGCCTTCGGCGGGGAGGGTTCCCTCAACAAGGATATCCAGCAGACGCTGCTCAACAACTACGGCGTATTCAGCTTTAACGGTACGCGAGCTGTTACCGGTTGCACCGTCGGAACCAGCACTACTCCTTGCCCAGCCCGCGCGCAAAACGGCCTGGTGGATTTCATGCTTGGCCTGCCAGCCACAATGGGCCAGGATACGCCGGTAACGGCCATCGATAACATCTGGTTCTACGGACTCTTCCTGCAGGACGACTACAAGATCAAGCCAAACCTGACTCTAAATCTAGGTCTTCGCTGGGATGTGCAGCCCGCGTCGACGGAGCCGCAGGATCGTCTGGCTACCTGGCTTCCCGGATCCCAGTCCACGGTCATTCCGAACGCTCCGGCCGGGTTGCTCGTCGTCGGCGACTCCTACAACGGCAAGAAGCTGCCGCGCGGCATCGTCGACACTCGCTACCATCACATCTCCCCGCGTGTCGGCTTTGCCTGGGATCCTTATGGCAACGGCCACACTGCTATACGAGGAGCCGGCGGCCTCTTCTATGGCAGCATCGCAGGCAACGAGTGGAATGCGACCTCCAACTTCCTTCCCTTCGCGGTCCGCAACACCTACTCCAACGTCACTTCGCTGACGGATGTCTACTCCGACAAGACGAACTTCCCCAACGGGAATCCATATCCTTACGTCTACAGCCCCAGCAGCGCCCGTTTCATCTATCCGGCGGCCCTCGAAGGCATCGACCCTGCATATCAGTGGCCATACACCTACCAGTTCAACCTATCCATCCAGCAGCAGTTCACCCGTGATTTTGCAATGACGGTAAGCTATGTCAGCACGCTAAGCCACAATGTACCGTTCGCTCCCGACGTCAACTATCCCATCTGGTCGTCAACGGCGAAATCGGGCGATCAGAACTCTCGCAGGCCCTTCAACCCGCAACTCCCCAGCACCACAGACAAGAAATATCTGTCTACGGTGAACTTGATCCAGTCCAAGCAGAAGGCCAACTACCACGGTCTGCAGATCGACGTTGAAAAGCGGATGGGCCACGGCGTTAGCGTCAAGAGCTTCTACGTCTGGTCCAGAACGATGAGCAGTGCCCAGGTTAACAACAGCGGAGCAGTGGTTAATAGTGTTCAGGATGCTAACCACATGGAGCAGGAGTATGGCCGCAGCGACACCGACGTCCGGCACCGGTCGCAGACCTCGATCGTATGGCAGCCGAACTACTTTGCGAGCCGGGGCCTATTAACTCGAGCGCTGTTGAATGGCTGGACTGTCTCCGGAATCATCGCGCTCCAAAGCGGTTCACCGTTCACCGTCCTCACCGGCGCAGACACCAACTTCGACGGCATCACCTATGACCGCGCGAATGTTGTGGCCGGGCAGCCCTTTAGGAACTATAACTACAACCATGTGGACACAACATCGAAGTTCTTCAATGTGAATGCCTTCTGCGTCTACAGCGCGAGCTGCCAGGGTATTGGACCCGGTGGATCGGACGGCAACTCCAGGCGCAATGAATACTCAGGCCCCGGTGCCAAGAACATCAATGCCGCGCTCTTCCGGAACTTCAAGCTTTGGGAGAGCGTTCAATTGCAAGGCAGAGTTGAAGCGACAAATGTCTTCAACTTCCCCAATTTTAGTTTTGGTACCGGGGTTGGTCCGACCGTCAACATCAACAATGCATCGGCAGGAACAATCTCTTCGAATCCCTCGACTTTCCCGATGCGGCAACTTCAAGTCGGCGCTCGCATCCTCTTCTAACAAATATTCCAACCTCCCGGAGCACCTTGCTGTACACGGCGCTCCGGGAGGTTTTTTATTTAAAGACCGAAGCCATGCCATCCATTCCGGAATCGCTCCGTCCAAAGGAGAATTCCGGTTCCCTGCTCCGGTATAGTAAGTCTTCCGGCTGTAATCATTTGGAGGTAGTTCCTGTGCGAGTTCGAAATGTACTGGCGGCGGCTCTAACGCTGGGAGTGGTCTTATGCGCAGCTAACGCTCAAGACCTGGCCAGCTTTGAAAAACGAACAACAGTAAAGATACTGCCGAACGGCCTGACGCTGATCGTCTGCGAGCGCCCCGAAGCCCCCGTCTTCAGCTTCTACACCCTCGTCGACGCCGGCTCCGCCGACGACCCTCTCGGCGACAGCGGTCTCGCCCACATGTTCGAGCACATGGCCTTTAAGGGAACCACGGAGATCGGCACCACCAACTACCCTGCCGAAAAGGTCGCCCTCGCCAAGGTCGAAGTAGCCTACGCAGCCTACGACGCGGAACTTCGCAAGCGCGTAGGTCAGGATGCCGCGAAACTCGCAAATCTGAAGAAGGCATTTCAGGACGCCCAGGCCGCCGCCCAGAAATACGTCATCCCCAACCAGTTCTCCCAGATTGCCGAGCAGAACGGCGCCGTCGGGATCAACGCCTCCACCGCCGAAGACTCCACCCAATACTTCTGGAGCATGCCCTCCAACCGCCTCGAGCTCTGGGCCTACCTCGAGAGCCAGCGCATCGGCCAGCCCGTCCAGCGTGAGTTCTACAAGGAGCGTGACGTCGTCCAGGAAGAGCGCCGCATGCGCATCGACTCCGCTCCCATCGGCCGCATGGTCGAGCAGTTCCTCGCCACCGCCTACGTAGCTCACCCCTACGGCCGCAGCGGCGTCGGCTGGGAGAGCGAGATCAGTCAGGTCAACGCAACTGAAGCCGAAGCCTTCCACAAAAAATACTACGTGCCCTCAAACATCGTCATCGCAGTCGTTGGCGACCTGAAGGCCTCCGAAGCCATGCCTGTCCTCGAGCGTTACTTCTCGAAGATCCCCGCCGGCCCAAAGCCCGAGCCCATGACCACCATCGAGCCGCCGCAGTTCGCCGAGAAATCAGTCGTCATCAAGGAAGCCACACAGCCCTTCTACATCGAGGGCTACCATCGTCCCGACTACCGCGATCCCGACGACTCCGTCTACGACGCCATCACCGACATCTTCTCCAACGGCCGCACCGCTCGCCTCTATCGCAGCCTCGTCCGCGACCAGAAGATCGCCGCCGCCGGCGAGGGCTTCAGCGGCTTCCCCGGACAGAAGTTCCCCGGCCTCTTCGCCGTCTACGCCGTCCCCCTCCCCGGACACACGCCCGAGGAGATGCGCGAAGCCATCCACAAGGAACTGGACCGCCTCAAGAACGAGGACATCTCCGATGAGGAGCTCGCCCGCTTCAAGACCCGCGCCCAGGCCGACCTTCTCCGCGGCCTCGCAGATAACGACGGCCTGGCCCACCAGCTCGCAGAGTACCAGACCCGCTTCGGCGACTGGCGCCAACTCTTCCGCGAGCTCGACAAGATCAACGCCGTGACCAAGGCGGATGTCCGCCGCGTCGCCAACAAGATCTTCGTCGACAGCAACCGCACCAGCGCAAGAATCGAATTCGTAGCGCCGCAGAAGTCGGCCAAGAGCACGGGAGGTGCTGAGTGAAGAGTTCTTTGAATGGATTGGCTGCACTTCTGAGCATTGCCTTGGCCGGACAACTCGTCATCGCCCAAACCGCAACCCAGCCCGCAACAAAGCCAGCCTCGCCCGCAAAGCCCGCCGCCTCAGCTCCAGCCGCACAACCCTGGAAGAAGATCCCGATCCCTCCCCTGCACGCCTTCAAACCCGTACAGCCGAGGCGAGTCGAGCTTTCCAACGGCCTGGTCATCTTCCTCCAGGAAGACCACGAGCTTCCCTTCATCAACGGGTCGATCCTCATCCGCGGCGGCAGCCGCGACGAACCCGCAGCCAAAATCGGCCTCGTCTCCCTCTACGGCCAGACCTGGCGCACCAGCGGAACCGCCACCGTCGACGGTGACAAACTTGACGACCAGTTGGAAGCCAAAGCGGCCCGCATCGAAACCAACGGCGGCTCCGCAAATACCAGCGTCCGCTGGTCCAGCCTCAAAAAAGACTTCGACTCCGTCTTCGCCTCCACACTGGACGTACTCCTTCATCCAGCCTTCAAAGACGATAAGCTGCAACTCGCAAAGCGCCAGCTGGAAACAGGCATCTCCCGCCGCAACGACGACGCCAGCGGAATCGCAATCCGCGAAGCCCTCAAGCTCGCCTACGGCCCCACCAACCCCTACGCCCGACAGACGGAGTACGCCACCGTCGAAGCCGTAACCCTCGACGACTTCAAGGCATGGCACGACCGCACCGTCGTCCCCAACAACATCATCATCGGAGTCTCCGGCGACTTCGACAGCGCAGCCATGGAAGCGAAGCTCCGCGCCGCCTTCGAACCTCTCCCCCGCGGAGCAGACTTCAAGACAGCGAACATAACCTTCACCGACCCGACCAAGGCCGTCTACTTCGTCAATAAGGATGACGTCAACCAGTCCAACGTCCTCATCGTCGGCCTCGGCACAGAACGTCGCAACCCCGACTACTACGCCCTCAGCGTAATGAATGAGGTCTTCTCCGGCGGCTTCGGCTCGCGCGTCGTCCAGAACGTCCGCACCAAACTCGGTCTCGCTTACAGCGTCAGCGGCAACTTCAGCGCCGCATACGATCATCCAGGAATCTTCTACGTCCTCGCCGCGACCAAAAGCGAGTCGACCGTAGCCGCAACTCAGGCCATGCTGGCCGAGGTTGAGCGCTTGAAGACCGCACCGCCCACGGCCGCCGAACTGAGCAAAGCCAAGGACCAGGTTCTCAACTCGTTCATCTTCCACTACGACTCGCCCGACAAGACTCTCAGCGAACAGGTAACGCTCGCCTTCTACGGCTATCCCGCCGACACGCTCGAAAAATACAAGACCGGCATAGAAAAGGTGACGGCAGCCGATGT
>WNFI01525682.1_pt1 | contig 18464 bp, 19 predicted proteins | sample 5400471 | NCBI WGS metagenome assembly WNFI01 (sample SAMN13153348, study PRJNA577476) | soil metagenome | isolation source: 100 cm saprolite on Douglas fir-dominated hillslope | place: USA:California | collected 2013-09-17 | reverse complement strand
GATCTCTGGCATAGGAATGCGCTTGAGAGGATCGACAACGAGCATCCGCGATATGAGCCATCTGGGCTCAGGGGAGATCCAGTTAGGAAGTTCATATGCCTATGGTGAGGGGGTTTGGTGTTTGGTCAAACATATTAATTATTCAGGCAGGGATTTCCTACCCCATACTGGATCTTCTGGTACAGTGTGGGCGCGTGGTCATCCTCAAAAGGCAGACGGCCGCACACGAGCAGATAGAGCATAACGCCCGCACTCCAAACATCAATCTCTGGTCCCGGGTAAGGACGATTACAGATGACCTTGTCAATAAGATGTGAAGCGGCGCTAAATCTAACAATGGTCAACTTCACCTACCTCAGGAGCAGCATAATTGGCGCTCCCGCACCAAGTTCGGAGGAAGTCACCATCAGTAATTTCGTTACTGGTCCTCAGGTGTGAGCAAGATACACGTGCGACTCATCAGATAAAACATACCTCAGGCCGAAATCAGCGATTTTTACATCGTTAGTATGCTCGTCTAAGAGTACGTTTTCGGGCTAGCGAATGCGGTGTTCTCGAGATGAAAGATATCCAAAATAAGCACATAAATACGTTACCTTCAGATCGCGATGAACTATCCCCAAGGAGTGGAGGTACGCAATTGCCATCCTAGAGATTGATAGGTAATCTTAGCACCGCTGGAAAATAAATTACCTAGATCCCGTACATTATCTGTTGGAAGAAGCGTCTAGCTTGCTCTTCGGAAATAGAGCGATGCTCTACGATATACCTGAATAGCTCCCCACCGGCATACTACGGGCGGATCGATTAGTTCGAAGCATGAGAAGCAGCAACAGATGCTACCTCAGTGACGAGGATAACCTCTACGGGGGTCTGATGGGAAGTGACTTAAGATATTAGGGATCGATTAAGATACGATTGGAGAAGTCGTGTTCACATTGATAACTTCATAGCTGGGGATGGGGTGAGATCAATAAAACGGTAGGGTTTCACGAAGGAAAGCTCACAGTTTGATGATATGAGGGTGCTTAACAATCTTAAGGTACTCGATCTCACGAGCGACACGAGTCTTTGCCTTGGGATTTTGGGCGTTCACTGTTGCCTTGCGGATACACTTAAGCGCCACTCGCTGGCCGGTTAGTGCATGAATCGCGACTGCAAGAAATGGATCAGTCTGCGACTTCAACTTCGGGAGCCAGTGCAAACGAAAGTAGACAATGGAAGCCGAAACGCACGCTTGACCTTGCCGCTGTTTTAAGATTTTAATTCAGTCTTGGCATCGGGTCCCAGTTCGACCACTCACAAAGCACCCTCGGCGATATCGGAAACAATGGAATATTCCCCTAGCCAGCCTTTCATCTCCAGGAGTGACGGGCAGGATGATCGAGATCACAGAGAAGGGAAGGGTTGCACTAGGGATTTGTGTTCTAGACTCAATCTATAAGCCTCAAGCCTACTGGAGGCCACCTTTCCTAGAGCACACCGCCTCCCTTAATTTATTTTCGCAGCTGTGCTAGACAGAGGTTTATAGAAGGAAGCGGGGATGGCAGTGGTGGAGAGACTAAAGAGAAGTCTGATTATCGCATTCAATGGTGTGCGGTCAGATGACGTGAATTTAGGCGTCCTGAAATTCTGCCATAATTGGTGGCTCCTGCTCATTTCCCTCGTATCGTTTCGTTGGTGATGGGAGAGGAGCCTCATGATCACCCATTGTTACCCTCTGAGACGTTCTCAAGGAGCGGACGCCCAATTGCTACCCCCCTGGCGTCAGCGCGACCGATAGCAAGTTATTTTGATCTAAAGTCACAATCCGAAGCTCGCACTGCGGGATTTGCTCAGTCGGGATCAGGTTCAGCGTCCATTCGATCAAATGGAGATTATGATGGTGTCGTTACTCCGCGATCTACTTCTGCTTCTAAGCCCGGAACGAGCCATGATGCAATCGAAATCAACTGGAGACGCGGTTCTCAAGCAGAAAAGAACCCCCCAGTGCGACCAGCTATGCATTTTACATCAACGTGCTCAGGAGAAGTCTCTTCGGACACGTCGGCACCCGATATTTTGCGTATCCCTTGGGACCGATTGGACGATGATAGCATCCTCTCGTTGTTGAATACGCCTTCCGCTATGATTGAGGTGATCCGTGTATTATATCAAAGGGAAGAGGACCTGAGTAAGCGCTATGAGGAGCTTCAGTCCTTGAGAAGTCTCGAGGCTGGTCGTGAATCGCGAGCACGGCTACGTGTCAAGAACGCAATGCGGAGCCTCCAACCCTCGGAACGTGATGTGGCACGTCGTGTCCTCGAAAGCGTATTCAGTGATGAATCCGATGAGGGCCCTACAAGCTCGGGAGTTAATGCAGATTTCGTGAGTCGTCCAATGTGTTGTTAGGGTGTTCAATAGACCGATTAGCACCCTCCTGTTTGCCTCAGAAAATGAGGGCCTCAATATCGGAGGCTATGGAAGACACCTTTACAACGCTGGCGAATCATCAGTCAATATCTGCATCGGAATCCAGCGATATTTCGCCCCACACCCAGCTATCCAAGAATAGGAATAAGTCACCTTCCGTATGCTCAGGTACTGTATCTACGCAAGCGCCTAAAGAGCCTTATCCTTCAAGAGAGCACCAGTCATCGGATAGGCAGAGGAAAAAGAGAGGTGTTTCACTTTGGATGGGGACATGGTGGGCCACTCAGCCCACTATAAAGAGCTCTGCAGCCGAAGGGCTTCGCTCGGAGGATACGCCGTCCGCATCCATCACAGATGATGCACGATCCTATATGTCGGGTAAGAGTGCTAATGGATTACTATCCAATGGTCCTGCAAGGACTGTTACCCGAACACTCGCTGAACGAACCAAAGGTATAATGAGTGCCCTTGGCGCATCCCCGAGCCCCACTCCACAAATATTGTCGGAGGCGCCTCGTCATCGGAGTAGAGCGCCGTCGACGTCTAGTCGCATCTCGGTCATTTCCACGTCATCATCCCCCGTCCAAGCTATCAAGCCTGCAACCGTACCGTTCCGCACTCCACTCAAATCCCCATCGGTAACAAAGGTCATGATGCACTCAGAAAGCTCGTTACCCAATTCCATGGGTACACCATTTCAAATCCCTCCATCAGACAATACATCCATACTTTCGACACCTTCTGCAATGGCGCATCCACCACACGTACACGCTATTTTCAATGCCACCCGCGTTCTCGCCAATGAAATGCCTAGCAGCATATTGATCAATCGAGCGCAAAGTTCTTCACCCCTTGTCTCCCAGCTCGCTCTCCAGCTAGTGAAGCATGCAAGGGACGAAGGGCTTGATATTGCATCAACACGTACATTAAGGGCTACTTCTCCAATCAATTCTGAACCTAACCCATTGTTGGCTAATTTCCTTGCTAATGCAGCTTTCATAAGCCCAGGAACCAGCCCTGGCGCTTCTGCCTCTGAATCATTAGGCAAAGCTTTGGCTTCGTCATCATCTGCCTCGGTGTCCCGAGAGCATGAGCAGCGCACAGTCAAGGGAAAACTGCCACTGTCAGTGTCGCGTCTAGCCAATCCAGCGGGCCTTACGATTCCAAAGCTGAACAAGGCACCTCGAATGGGCGTAATCCGATCCGGAAGCTCTACGCCGTCTTCCGTGAAGAATACCAATGGTGCCGAGCCTTCGGGATCGAGCGATCAGCCATCCGATGCACTGGGTGCCCCAGTTTCCCAGCTCGCCAGACCTTCAGGGACGCTAGAATTAGAGTCCATTATCCCTCAAATATCCCAGCCTCCCGCGTTACTTCTAGCTAAGAGTCATGGCTCATCCCTTTCGTCTCCCAACTTCAGGCCCACATTACCATACGCCCATGCCACTGCCATGAAGTTTGCAAGTAAGGAGCAGCCGTTGACGGACCGGTACGGCTTCATATACGTCAGTGGCTGTCCTCTACCTCATCACAGTGTCTATGACCGGCATTCTTCGTTGATCAATAGGATGTTAGTCAGTATGACATGAATCTTTTAATGAGAGCGAAGGAAGCCAGCAGCAGTGCCCCTGCAAGTCTGACAGGTCTCAAGATATCCGATCGTGAGACTGATGATACAACTTGGCATGAAGATAACAGCTCTGGCTCGTCGTCACGCACCTCGATGCTGGTCGTCCGGGGGTACTGCGAGATTTGTGGTGGGTCGGCAGCTCACGATGGAGGGCACGACGCCACTATGGCCCCGTCTGAGAATAAATCGAAGCCAACCAAAGTTACTAACAACAAGTCTCTCGAGATTAATCATGGGGCGGTGTCGTCGACATCTTCGGATAGGTTACGAAAACAGGGCCGAAGCCGCTCCATAACTGTCAGCTCTACTTTGACCCCCTCACCATCGAGGCCTGTAGTTTCGTCACAACCCCTGTCCTCATCTGACGCGTCTATCTCGGTCCCGGCTTTGATGCGACCCTCGCGAGATGGTTCGGTCACCCCATCAGATTGGCCCACACATGCCTGTGGAAGTACCGTTGCATTGCTTGTTTCTCAGTTGACTGAGCTCCATGACAAGCAACAAACCGCCCAGAAGACTGGATGGGACGCATTTCTCAAGAAACGAAAGCGAAATACGAAGGGAAATTTGCTTGGCTCCGGAACAGCAGCACTCTTCGGTGCTCCACGATCTGAGGTCGGTGATGATGAATTGCTTCGTTCGGAAGGTCTTGTAGGTGTTGCACAGATGGGTCACTCGGCCAATAAGGAGGAGTGGAAAGAGTTCTCTCGACTAGTTCGGGCTGGGATCCCTCTCGTATATCGTGCCAAAATTTGGTCAGAATGCAGTGGCGCTCTTGATATCGCGGAGCCCGGCGTTTTTCAAGAGCTTCTGTCCGCAAACAAGGATAAGACACACCCCACCCTAGTTGAGATTGATAAGGATGTACGAAGGACAAGTAGGTGGACGCAGTTCACTTGAATCCATTGTCTGTTGAACAGGATACTGGCAGTGCCAACGAATGTTTTTTTCGGCGGCGATGGCGTGGGTGTGAATAAGCTGCGACGAGTATTGCAAGCTTACAGCTGGTACGTCTTCAATGATTCTACTAGTCATACCCCATGTGATGCATCTATCATATAGGCGTAATATTGAAGTAGGTTATTGCCAGGGGATGAACCTCATTGCTTCCACGCTGCTTCTCGTTCACGCGGACGAGGAACTTGCATTCTGGGTGCTGACAGCAGTCATCGAGAACCTTTTACCCCAGGATTTCTTCGGACATTCACTTCTAGTTTCGAGGGCCTGCCCCCTTGTCCTTTTAGATTATGTCCAGGAGCTTCAGCCGAAGCTTTATGGTCATCTACAGGAACTTGGTGTTGACCTCGGGGCAATCTGCTTCTCGTGGTTCTTGTCACTTTTCACTGATTGCCTTCCAGTAGAGGTGGGTTTTAATTGTTATACCACAGCCACAATCTCAACTCAAGCCCTTAACTAGACCCTGTTTCGGGTTTGGGATATTTTCTTTTTGGAAGGGATGGACGTACTATTCCGAGTAGCAATTGCAATTCTCCGTATAAATGAGGCCGAGTTCCTGGCGTGTGATTCCGTCTCATCCTTGTATATTCAGTTAGAGAGTGTCACTTCACGTATGTGGCATCCGGACAAGCTGCTCAAGGTGCGTTATTCTATGGGTACGGCAAGGTTCCTCTGACACCAGCTGCAGGTTGAATCCGAGCTCAAATCGTGTGTAACGCACAATGAGCTCGTTAAGCGTCGCGAGGCACATGTTGCAGCCCTCAAAGAAGTTCTTTAACATTGTATTTTATGCTCGCCAGGACTTATTCGTAATGAGGGTTTCTTGGTAATCCCACTTCAATTTCATCATCCCTAATGTAACGGTTGTAACCCCCTCTAGTCTACATTCCCATCGCGATTTCGAAGCATGGCATAATAGAATGTGTATTCAACGTATCAAGCATTTCCATGGATCAATAGGAATGCAGATGGTACAGTACATACACTGATCGTAAAAAAACATGTGGTGAATCAGGCAAAAGTGCAAACAGGGTAAGAGCATTAGATTGACCACAAATCACAACAAAAAATCACGGAGATCAATGACCCTTGGGGCCTCATATCTGTCGCACAGAAGCTTACTGCGTAGTAGGACACATTGACTACAGGATGTCACGGCCGGGATCTATTTGGCTCCGCATCAGGTAAGCTGGGTGGTCGTGAACCAAATGTAGATAGACTCGGGCGAGGAACAGACACTCCAGGAACCCGGGAGGAAAGAGATGATTGGATAGAGTGAGGGATTAAGTCAGGAGAATAATCTTCCTCATTGCTTTGACTGCGCGAGCGAGAATAACCGTGGGCAAGACGGCCGGATGATTCCGACCTACGATCCATCTCAGTTTCGTGGAAGACGATCTGAAGGTGTAAGGCTAGTTGAGTATCGAACAGAAAGGCCCATATTCAAGCTTACCTGGCCAAGAGTTTCACGGCGGAAATGACCCAGTGTGCCGTTATGTTCCACTGTTACGCCCCGATTCGGTCTCGACAAGCTCCTAATGGATGAAATCCTTTGCCAGTCACCTGCAGCAGAAGGTGGTTCAGACTCCAGGTTTACCAAGTCACTAGAGAATGCGTAGCCACTATCCGGCGAAATATTGAAGAGGGGTTGAGAACCGTGGTCCTCGAGACCCGGAGGCAGTTGATAACTTAACCCAGTGAACGAGTGAGAGCGACTGCTCATTGATGGAACGCTACCTTCTCGCGGAGGCTGGAGAACGACGGAAGGGAGAGGGGCCGGCTCATCGAGAACGTCAAAGTCTAAAGGAGTAGGCTGAGGGTCTGGTATTCGTGGAGAGGGACTGGGTGTACGACGTGCAATTGGCCCTGGATTGAAGCCAGTGGACCGCATTGAGAACAACGAAGAAAGGGGGGGCATGGACTTCACTTGGGGTATTGGATGAGGATAATCACTTCGAGCAAAGAAAACCTGAGGGGGTGAGTGAGCCTCCTGTGTGTCAGGAATCTGCTCCAGTGCATCATGGAATACTGTTTGGCCAGATGCTACGGACTGAGCTCCAGCGGAGTAACCAGACACAGGCCTGGTCGAGCGTCCACCTTGTCCAGATTGAAGCGAACCAGAATGAGATCTGGATCGCCGCCGTCGAAAGAAGCCATGCATGCGGCCAAAAGTGTCGGGAGGCGTTGGAAATGCATCTGAAGCCAGGGTAGCTGGTCTACCACCTGTACTTTCCTGAGCCTGCACAATGTCAGGCCTGGCTGCAACGTATTCACTTTTCTCGCCCAGTTGTGAGGGATGATCGGAGAGTGGAATAGAGTGTGATTTAGCCGATTTGCGAGATTCCTGGCTCCCATTTGAGTTTTTTTCCGACGCGGGTCTAGATAGGCGTTGGCTGAGACTCGACAGCCAACCCGAATTTCGACCTTGGAAATAGCTTTCCAGGACACCCACCAGTGCCCTGAAAGAGTGTGTATTATACGTTCCGCCGCCCCTTGAGTCACCATTCCGCCCATTATCAAGAAGATTCTCGTGCTCAACGGAACGATCTCCGCGGCTAAATATAGGACTGGCCGAAGAAGATGCAGGGTCTTCTGGGATGTCTTCCACGTTATCCAATGGCAAGCCTCGATATGCGGGACGATCGCCTGATCGTGCTGCAATGGAGGAAGACAGCTCTTCCCCATAATCTGTGCTGCCGCTGTCGCGACTGGCACCCGCGACAGTTGGCATCTCACGGCGTGCTCGTCCCGTAACATACCCAATAGTAGCGCCCTCCACTGAAGCCACGAGGGAATCTCTTCCAAAAGGGGGCGAGGGAATCGGATGTGACGCCCTGTGTGGCGTCAAACGAGCGAAGGGAGAACGCTCCACTAGTCGGGGGTCTGACTTTGTGACGAACTCCCAATCACCTTCCTCAGCTTCTCCGAGCTCATCAAAACCAGCCAAATGAGCAATCGTACGGCGAGACCGCCGCTTCCGCCAGAAGGCAAAACAACACAAGGCCGATATGAGCAATACCATAAGACCACCGACTAGGCCAGCAACGAGGCCTATCTCAGTTCCGGAGAGCCCACTCGAGTGCGAAGTATTAGAGCCTGTGGGTGGATGAGCGAGAGAGGAGGAAAATATTGATGACGAGGGGGAGGTCGTAGTTGGAGACGAGGTCGGGAGAGGAGAGGATATTGGGGGTGAGGTAGATGTGAAGGTTGGAGCAACTGTTGGTGGGAGAATGGATGATATGGAGATGGAGAATGATGTGCTACACGAATTTGGGCTACACGTGGGAGTCGGCGTAGACGTCGATGGACCAGGCGACGTATAGCCACCCCAAACCCAAGAACCGTCCGATGGAAGAGGGATCTTGAAGCCGTAAGGACAGTCAGAAATCGTCCAAACTATTCGTTAGTGATTCGCAGAGAACATACTGGCGGTCCATAGTATGTCTGTGGCAATTCCACCACGGTAAGAGATATCTGTGAGGCTAAATGGTTGGGAGTAAATCCCAGGAATATCAACTTATAAGTCATACCGAGTAACTGCCAGTCCCTAGAGGCACGGTAACGGATGCATAACTCAACCATGACGGCAGGACTTGGCGTGGCTGGGAGTAGGAGGTCATTTTCTAATGGGTTGATTATGCGCGTCTAATATTCGTCAAAGAGAATGGCGTTCCTTGCTGGGTGTTGTGTCGTGAATGGTCGTGGTACTTTTGAGGGATTGGAACAATGCTCGATAATTTCCGAATTTAGGGTCGAGCACGATGAAACAGCATGGAGCATGATCTTACCAGATATAGTTTTATGATTCTAGATCGCTCAAACAATAGGTACAATATGGCCGTCGGTTCGCCAGTGACGAGCGTCTGGGGCGAAGATAGATACCCAAAGTGTTCGTTGGTAGGATAGCAACAATAAACAGATCCAAACAGAAGCTGGCGCGAATCAATCCCGTGACAACTTTATAAGGACAATCGTGGCAAAACTAATCTCTTGAGCTTCGCAAGGTCTGTCGTTAATTTATTCATAGACTATGTCGAATAGCGACAACCCCCTGCGTCACCCAAGGAAGGAGGATCCCATGATTCGGGCCATATCAAGTCCATTTGAAGTCCATGCCATTTCCAATCCATCTCTGCTTCGATGAAGGCTGGAAACGTGGTTGGCATACGTTTACGACCGAAAGGCTTCACAGCTGGGCATGGGCATCTGTACAGTAATAATGACCTAACTGAAATCAAGGACAGATTTGAGGGGACAGGCAAACAGAACACGTGATGCCCGCCTCATCACGTGTTCTGTTTGCCTGTCACTTGTCCACGCTCTTGACTATAGGATGCCTGCTCCGGTTAAAAAGAAGCGCGCTCCTAAGAAACGTGTGAAGGATGATGTTTCAGATGATACTCATGTGCATCACCCCAAGCCCAAAAGCGGCCCCGACGCTGAGCTTGCCCTCGAACGAACTATCTCCCGGATATTTCTACATCGATTCGAACATGATATCGCTCGATTGTTCTCAACAGTACGCACCACATAGCGATCTCTCACATGTCATTTTACCGATTTATCGACTCATTCTTTAGCATATACACTATATCGCCCTCACCGAGCTGCCACGCCTCATCCAGTCTGCTCTAGTCATCGCAACACCGGGCTGGATCGCTTTGAATGCAAACTCAGATGATGTGAAGGACTGTTTGTATATTTGATGGCAAGTTTACGCTCTTCTTTCTCACCATTATTCTAGTCTTCCGAGGAGCCCTGGGGCTGGACCTCCGTCAAGCTGGTGAGCGTGTCGCAACAAAGAGCGTCCTGTGGTCATACACTGCTATTCGTCATTTTGTGAGTGATACATACTAATGCTCTGCTTCGTACCTTTCAACTTGGCCTCCTGCACGACTTCTTTTCTCCCTTAATTAGGCTGTTTCCCATGAGGTGCCTTTATGTGGTCACCGCGGTCTCCATTCTCATTTACTTCTTCCATTTCATGATCACATGCGTGCACATCTCAGAACTCTCGAGCGTGGCACCCCATCAGCATTCTCTAAACCATGTCATCTTGGCTCAACAGCCGGCGGGCTCAAGACTCTTGAGACATACTGTGTTTCCCGCATAAAGAATACTGCAACTGGTAAAATACCGAAAGGTTGGGCCAATTGGAAGATCAAGGTGAAAGAGGGGTACGATCGCATAGTAGAAACCCTTTGGGATGTAGCACAAGAATTTGACGTAAGAGGTAAGCTCTGTTATAATCTGGTAATTATGGTGACTACAGTGACTATCGATCCCAAAAGGATATGGATTAGTTCTACGGGAGAAGCTTACGGATAAATGGTGCTGCCTCGGCTGCCTTGGAACGGTTTGTTTATGCACAAAATTGGGGAAGTCCTTGGAAACTGACGTAAAATTTCAGGTTTGCGAGCCTAGTGTCCGATCCTGCGACCAACATAAGTCCTCAGCTACAGGAAAGGGGAAGGAACGAGAATGGGATGGCCGGGGTGCGGGCGTGATTGGCTGGGAGACTGAGCTCGAGGAAGATACATGGAAAGCTGATCTGGATTTTGGTGGCCTGCCAAATGACGAGCTGGACGCGCATCGAGACGAATTAGAGGATATTGAGGACATTGAAGGTGCTATGAGTGTAGGTGAACTGATGGAATGGCGCTACATCAAAGCTGAGCGCGAGAAGGAGAAGGCACGCCTGCACTTGAGTCTATCTGTCTTATGCATCTTTTCTAACACATCCGCACCAGGGAAATATCGCGTTCAAGCAGGGTAACTACGAGGGTGCTGTCCACCATTATGAGAGAGCGTATGGTATTGAGGCAGAAATCCCCCATTATCAACTTAATATGGCGGCAGCGCACCTGAAACTCGGAAAGTTGGTAGTGTGGTCGATGCTCTGACCCATGTTCGCTGATGTATACCTTCCAGTTGGATGCAAGCCGAGGAGTCTTGCACTGTTGCACTTGGACAACAGAAGAGTACGAAGGCTTATTGGAGACGTGCGAAAGCTCGTAAAATGATGAATCGATTCGAGGAAGCCGAACAAGGTGAACTTGGACTATGCCCCACCATCCGTATCGTTGCACTTACCGCTGTTGGAAAGATCTACGAGCAATACTAGCTCTTCAGCCGTCGAACGAGGATGCGCTCACGGAGCTTGCGATCATGACGCATCCGACTATGCCCCTGCCAGATGAAGGAGGATCTTCTCAGAGTAATGCTCCATTTCCTCACGCTGCAATATCATCGCCAGCGTCATCTTCACACCCTCGACCACAGTCGCCTGCATCTCCTAAATTACGAGCCGGGCAGAGATCTAAGCTGAATGGCCGACCTATGCCATTCGAAGTCTGCGACACCGATCGTGTTAAGCTGAAGATTCAATGCCTCCCGCTTACTATAAATATTGATCCAGCCGTTGGTCAAGAAACTTTCTCATATCCAAGTTGGGATCGGTACCAATTGAAGAAAGTCTGAACACTTCTTCACTGCTTGTTTGTTCTACGATTATACTGCTGTTTTCTCTTTTGTGCTGTGTCATGCCCCGAATCACGTACTTTGGCCTGTATGTACTACACCCAACCCTAGGTTCTCATCGCGAAATTATCGAGTTGAGGAAACGAGGCGCTTACACGTGCAATGCGCAAGCCGTAATCCCCTTCGCATGCTACGGATCTCGTTTGAATCCTTTGGCTTCTGCCTCTAGCCGTTGTCTCTCGGCCTCAGCAAGCATCCCCTTCTGTGCATCGGCGATGACACGGCGTTTGTTGAAGTATTCAACCTACACAACATGTTTCATGACGCCATACTTCATGAATGACGAATACTCTACGGTCCATGCACTGTGACGTACCCAGCTCTTTGCGCAAGCCCTTTCGTATGCTTTCTTTTCTACCTTGCACTTCTTGTTTGACGCCTCCTCTCCTGGAACGACTATGCCAAGTACATCAAGGCAAGCAAAATAAGCATCGCGCGTGTTCCAACACTTTTGTCGTTCTTCGCGCTGCGGGCTCATTGAACTCTGAAAGTTAAGCCTGGGGGGTCACGTGATGGAAAAGATGGAAATCTAGTAACCCTTGTAGGGCATGAATGTAGGTGAAGTTGACATTAGACAATTTTTGCCTGCGAAGAGGCCGTCCTGACGGCAGCTGTTATGATGTCAAAATTGTCGATTGCCGAATGTGGCAGTGTCGTGGTTCAATGACCTCAACACTTTCTTTTCGAGTACGGTCCATCTCTTCTCCCACGAGTAGCCCATCGAGGCTCCAAGCGATCAAAATCAGGGTTGGGAAGCTTTCGTTAACCCGAGGCTTTACTGGATCGGATGCTTCGATCGACATCCTTACACCTGCTCTATGGACGCACACATCCCGTGGAGTCGTTCCGCATCTGACAAGGGATCAAGTCGCAAGATCGCCCGCAATCAAAGGGATACACATCCCCTTTGAGTCTTAGTACGGAATCTCACTCTATTAAACCGGAGAATCTCGATCATTAATGGTTTCGCTCGATTAACCGTTTCATAGTTTAGAACACCCCACCCCCATTCCTGTTCTGCAGCCTGGAGACTATCCATGTCACGAATTTCATGGATTCCCACAGGAAAAGCATATATTGTCGCTAGGTCTGCGTGACACCAATGATCCAAGGCAGCTGAAGGGAAACGGAAACGACTTCGTGATAGTTCAGACTGTCAGAGGAGCTCGGAAGGTGAGAATTTCAATTGGTGAGGAGCGATATTATTGAGCATGTCGAACGAAACATGGAAGGTCACTCCGGCTGCGTTTGCGTCATTTGCTCGCACGCTCAAACCCGACATAGTCTTCACCCTCCCGGATATTCCGTTCACTCCGCCCCCTTACTCTCAGAAACGCGTCATAAAGTCGATTGAGCGTACTCACCGCTGGCTGACTGATGCCCTCATCTCCCAGCGTGCTGCTAAGGAAGACTCGGACGAAGCACCCAGAAACCCTGCCATCTTTGGACATCTGCTCGGAGGGTCGACTCCCCAAGCAAGATCTGCATTCTCAGAAGGCCTGCTGGAACCATTCGATGGCAAACAGGTAACCTTGCTTCCTCATCTGTCGAATCTTGACGAAGCTTTGGACGGCTATGTTCTTGATATTGTCCCCATCCGGCTTGCACTCGGCGAATTTGCGAAAGGACAGGGAGCACTAGCACAACTCGATTCGGAATCTTCAGATGATGCCTCAGACACCCGTATACCGATCAACGTTCCGAATCGCGCACACCACGCGTCGCTTCTTCAATCGTCGCTAGATGCGCTACCATCGTCAAAACCCCGCATCATGACGGGGTTGACTTCGCCTCATGATATTCTACACCACGTAGTTCATACCGGAATCGACCTATTCGATAGCTCATGGGCCCAGCAAGCGGCGGATTGTCTCGGATGATCTCAAAGGTGCTGCGGAGATCGTGAACGGCGAGAATGTCACGTCCACGTTGGGCTCTCAATCATTGCGAACGTGTCCCTGTGCAGCGTGTTCGCCGCCTTTGATCGATCCTGTAAATGTTGCCGTTGAACAAGGCTTACCAGGATTGGATCTACAGCCTATCGAGTCTACATGTCATGAGGCGTACGCGCCTCCTTTCACTCGCGCGTACCTCCATCATCTATTATACACCCATGAAATGTCCGCGCATACTCTTCTCGCTTTGCATAATTTGTCCGTCCTCGACTTATTCTTCAGCGGGATTCGAGAAGTACTTGGAGATAAGAACGGGATAGAAGGCGAACGGTTTCTGGCTGAAGTGAAACGCTTTGGAGAGTTCTACGACGAGGAAGGGTGGTATGGTCCAAATGGAATGCTGGAGAGAGGAAGAGCTAGGTGGCGGGCCGTAGATCTCGCCAGAGGAAAAGGAAGGTTCAAGAGGGAGCGGATGGACAAGGCTGGAGACCGGGATCAACAGGCCATCGAGGCAGCAGATGTTGAGGCACTATAAAATAGCCGTTGCATTTTGACGGAGTCCTTGGGCATTACATCCTTGTGGCACATACATAGACTGTGATTAAGGTAACATACATGTCTGGATCATGTCCTAGCTAGAGCTGGATCTTCAGACCAAGATACTTCATTCCTGCTCCCACAAGAAACAAACTAATAACGGCATATGGAAGGTGTAGCTGAATAATCATGTAAGTCCAAAGCGTGGCTAATGGTGGCCCCTAAACCAGGAAAAAATTCCTGAGTCTTCATTCCAGCTTAATTCGGGTGGACCAAATACCTGACGAATAACAGTCAACCGGGGTGACCTGTTGACGACATAAATCATTCGTATCCCAACTGCGATAGATACCCAGAACATAAGTATTTGCAGCCATTTCTCCATCTTACGATGTGCGGCTGTAGGGGATGAGGTCAGAAAGACGATTGTGTCCCTGAGAGAGACTATGACTGACTAGAGCCAACCATGATTGCGATTCCTCGAGAACAGGTGAGAAAGAGCACCGTCAGGAAACACGGGCGGACTCACCAAGAAGGGCACGACCCACGCGGCGCAGTTCATCCATTACCGAAGGTTGTATGTTATACTGTTGGTGGACCAGTCTATGTATCGAGCTTGTGAGGCAGACTAGAGCGGCAAGTCTTAAGAGCTTACATGTCCATCATCAGCCAAAGAAACGTTAACGGAATAGTGAGAAGTATGGCATCAAAGATCTTATCGGGAAGATCACTTCCGGGCTCTTGATAATCATCCTCGTCGTCATCCGTGTCGATGTCATCTGGATCAACTTCCCGAATTTTGCTAGTGCCAGAAGACGCATCTCGTTTCAGAATCCGAGCTTTAGGGCCATTGTAGCTATCAAGCAGCCCTGAATCGTTTATTATTCTCCACTGCTCACTCGCTGGGATGAGTTTTTCCGGTGGAGGACGCTGCTGCTCCCCGTGGGTGACGGTAGAAGTTTGTCTAGGCATATCAGATGACCGAATCTGTCAAAGAACCGTGGGAATAGAGCCCAAACATGGGGTACCACGACACACGCGGTGAGGCTAATACATTAGTTGGTGGTTATGAACAGGAAATGCGAGTATACACGGGAAATATGAAACGAAAGATACTCCCAAATAAGTATTGTGATCCAGCTCCGCCCACTAAGTGCAACAGGAGACTGGAATAAGCTTACCCGCCTCATGCATCATCTTGTCATCATTCCCTTAGGAGGTGGCTCGAATAGCCCATTTCACAGAACAAGTAATATGCACAGTTATGGTTTTGCGCCAGGTTATCATCGAAGCCCTGCCTGTATATTTGACGTGAGCGATAATACATCGATGAGTACACTGCGGAGTTAGATAGTATAAGGACAAGGACGAACCGGAGCTATGAGAGAAAAGACAGTTCGAGAGGTCCGTTCCTTCTCATCCTGGAGGATGTGCACATGCCATACACGCATAGCTGCTCTTAAATACTTGGCGCGTACCCCCACATCACCTCGTTGAGGGGCTCAGGTGCGTACGTTCTTGTTCTTCAAAGAGACTCGTGAGACGCTCTAGTCTATATCTGATCTGATTGGACCGAGCTCGCTATCCTGGAGGGCGATTTAATGCGATGCGAGGATTTCGTCGGTACGGTTGGGGTTGCCAGTACATACTACATACATACCAGGGTGTCTTCAATGACTCTTCATCATCGGACTCGTCCGGTTCCACTTCCCCATCCAGCCTAGTCAGCTATGTGCAAGGGCCTATAGCGGGGTGTTGTTTGGCCCGTGAATAGGGCCTAAAGGGCCCGTTTAACCAAGATCGCTTTAGTGGAAACCTTTTTCACGCGCGGTCGAAACACATCGAAGGTCGGCACCATTGGGTACGACGGAACGATCAAATCGAATACATCCCTACGGCCGATCAAATCGCGGACATTATCACGAAGCCGTTGAGTTCGGAAAAATTTGAGAAATTCCGAAACGCTTTAGAGCGTTGAGCGCGAGTGGGCGTGTTGGAGCCTTGGAGGACAACGCACAACTCCCAGTTTGGAAACGGACTCACTTCCTTCGTTACCTGTATTTATGTTCAGCGCTCATTTCATCTTCCTGTATAACTGTACACATAAACTTTTCCCTCAGTTCTCACTGCCCGGGATGGCCGCCGATCCGTTAGGTCACTGCTCAACAGAGAATTTTGTAAATTGATGGTCAGGCGCTGGGACAAACTTACCGATTGCGGTTACCAGGAAAGAGCAGTGTTTCTCACTTTACTTAACTCTCTATAGTTAGCCAACGCATCCCTTTAGTGTTCATACGCGTCGAGCACGCTGTGGAGTTACTTTATATCATCGAACAGATACAGTTGTCTCATCTCAGATTAATGTGGAACAACATCTGATGGCATGAATGCTAAAAGCAAGTGACATGTATACCAAATGAATGATTGACACTCCTTTAGAATTCTGTCTTCAAATGTACTTGTGCCTCCTCCTCATCAGCGATAACCTCGGCAGCCTCAGACACCTTCTGCTCAACGAAGGCAGTGAGGATGTTGGCCTTGATCTTGATTTCATCAAGCTTTTTGGGAGAAAGAGTCTTCTTCTTTAGAATGGATGACAATCTCAAGACGAACATTGGGATCATGGTGACACGACTGCAATTGTGTTGATTACATACCGCTTGGTCTCTTTCGCAACAAAATCTTCGGTGCCGTTAACAACCTTTTTCATCACCCGTAGATAGTACTCGGCGGCAGAGCCGAGAGACTCGCTAAGAGAAATAGCCTCATCGAAGATCTGTTGCCGCGACGTAGGAATAGCTGAATAAATTCGAGAAGCAAGGGCATCCAACGCAGCCACACGTCCGGCCTGTAGAAAGGTGTTCAGCGAATGCACCCTATACTCTCGGGAACAATACATACAATATCATTGAGACCACCACCAACTGCACGATGAGTACCACAGTGCTTGTTAAGGAACTCAGTGAACTGAGCCTCATCGCGTCCAGTGTCGTATTCGATAGGATTCTGGTCCGCTCCCTTGGGGAAGAACTTAATAGTTGGGAATGAACTGACACCATATTCCTGAGCAAGGGGTTTACTCTCGGGCGCATCAGCATTGAGGTCAGCGATGATGCAGTCCTCCTCGCTCTCGAAATTCTTGGCAACTATGAAGCGACGACTCAGGGAACAGGCCGATGGAAAGAGGACAACACGCACCAATTTCCAAAGTGGGCTTCATGGCCTTGCAGTGCCCGCACCATGGGGCGGTAAATGCTACGAAGTCATACATGAGTCGCAGTTTGAATTACAGCTTACTCATACGCACCAACAAGCACGTTCTTCTCAGTATCGAGTGCAATTTTTTTGAAGGACGTCGGGTCAAGCTCCTTAGTCATCTTCTTCGGCTCGGGCTTCTTCTTGTACTTGACGCTGCTCCTCCGGGCAACGCTATGCAGGCCACGTCAGAGAAGCCTATGTCAAAGATGTGAATATCTAGGCTTACAAGTCCGCGAAATCGTCCAGCTCCCTCCCTCCTTCATAATCCTCTGGTTCGGAGTCTGCCCCACCAGGGAACCATTTGATGGCTAATTCAAGTTTAGTTCGGCGTTGATTTCTGGTATCGTGAATTGTCAAACTCACTCGGGAAGCCTTTGACGTCAAACTTCTGGCCAATTTCTTTCCCTTCACCATCGGCATCAACCTTGACAATCTTCACCTTATCCTAATTAATAGGCGAATGCATTAGGAAAGGGAATAAGTTCGAGGAGAACACGGCGACCTTTGAGCTACTAAACAAGTCTGCAAGTTTCTCGTAAGTTGGTGCCAAATTCTTCACATGGTGTTTATTATGGGGCCCTCCGAAAATCATGGTGCCCTTACCTTGCAGTGGCCGCTAGAGCAGATGGCGATGCAAAGGTTAGTAAGCCACGTATCTTCTCCAAATTCCAATATGATACCTACCACCAGGGGGCGTAACTGTCACCAGAGACAACGAAGGAATGAGACTCGGGCGATAAGACGTGGATCTACTATCAAGGACTTACAATTCGACGAGTGAAGGGGTTTTACCAAGCACCGAGTCGAATGTTTTGGTACTTGCTTCGAGAACATTTGATGCATATGCCATTAGTGGCCCAGCAGCTAGAGCCAAGACAAAAGAAAACCGCATAATGTCGAGTTGAAACGGAGGAAAACAAGATGATAGATGATGATTACTAGTGTGCTTTAATAATAGAAATTTTGTCGGAAAACTGCGGAATGTGTTATAATGCGTTATAATGCGTTACAACGCTTGTAACGCTTTCGGGCGTTACAACGCTTTTAACATTGGCTCAACTGTTGCAACGCTTGGGGGGTTGTAACACTTCAGAAATGTTATAACGTTTTTGGAGCGTTGTAACACTTGTTAGAACGCGTTGTATGTAGGCTACCAATAGCATTTCCTATGCCGCCCCTTCACACACAAATCTAACGCATAATAGTGATAAAAAATCGATGATTAACATTGGTAC
>WNFI01479377.1_pt1 | contig 18466 bp, 20 predicted proteins | sample 5400471 | NCBI WGS metagenome assembly WNFI01 (sample SAMN13153348, study PRJNA577476) | soil metagenome | isolation source: 100 cm saprolite on Douglas fir-dominated hillslope | place: USA:California | collected 2013-09-17 | reverse complement strand
AGTCGATCTCCTGTGATGTGTAGTCGTCCAGCTTCAGAAAGTGCTTGTTCCTCAAAACGAAAGCCATTTTACATCCTCCTGTAACTGCTCAGGCCCCTCGGGCAACGAGGAGTGGCGTTTACAAACGAACTGCGTCTCGGAAAGGGCAATAAAAAAACCCTCGTCCCTTCCTGACGAATAACTTGAAGGGACGAGAGCTATGTTTCTGCTCCCGTGGTGCCACCCTGATTGTCACTATCTGCTACCTTGCATCTCCCTCACGCCCTTGTGGAGACCTGTACACCTGTGGGATTTCGCAACCGGAGAGTAAAGCGCGGGGAGTAGCTGATCTCTATGCGACCGCGCACCATCTCCGCAGTATTGAACTGCCTGAAGCCTCGCACCTGAAGTCGCAGCACATCATCCCGGTGTACTAACAAATCAGGCCCCTCTTTGTATTGGGTTATTATACCATTTTTCAGGTAGCGCAGTATAGTCACGGCATGCACGCCAAGACAATGACCCGCTTCCTTCGTAGTAAACCATTCCTGTGTATCGTCGGTGCCTGATGCCGCTGAAGACAATCCGTACGTTTCGGTCGGCTCATGCACCAGTACCCGCACGCCCAACATGTCGAGGGCGTTGCGCTTCTCCTGGAACGTGGCCTGGTCATAGCTGCCGCGCATCACATTCAGGAAGTCCCAAAAGTCTATAAGCTGCTGCCGGTAGGCCCTGGCAACCTGGTCTATTTTGGCAGCGCTGATTTCTTCTGTGTAGCGGGCAAGCTCCGTTTCCTGCCGCGTGATGTCCTGTGAGAGCAGATTATGCATGTAGCTGCCCTCCTCGTACTTCTCGCGCTCGGTCTTCGCGAGCTGAATGGTCGCCTCGATGTTTTGGATTTGCTGCTGGCCGGTCGTATCTTCATAGTTATTATGCGTGTGGGCGCAGGCATAGATCGGGTACGGTTGGCCGCTGCGCGTTGCTCGGCCGTTCTTCCGCGTGCGTGGCTTCATGGCGTGCTGGCAGGCCGCGCAAAACACATGTCCGCGAAGCAAATAGTCTTCTGCATGCAGGGGCAGGTGGCTTTTGTCCGCTTGATTGGTCTTGAGCTTTGCCTGTGCCCGTTCATAGATGACCGGATTAATAATAGCTGGTATGCCGCCCGGTAGTTCCTTGCGGCTGGGATGCGGCTCGCTCCGGTGCCTGCCATCCTGTCCAAGAGTCTGCTTGTGCTTGCACACGACCAGGGTGCCGATGTTTTCTACATCCGTTAGCAGTTTCCTAATGGTTGAATACCGCCACAAGCAATGCTCTAGTTTAACCTCCGCGTCTTCGGGCGGCTGCTCCTGGAACTGCTTGGCATAGGTTGGTGTCAATATCCGGTCTTCGGTGAGGGGCTGCGGCCGACGCCGATTGGCAACCCGACTTCCACGCGCGTCTGCCAGCGCCGATTAGAATACTCAACAATCTTCTCACGCTCACTCTCAGCACTCCACGCCAAGATCGAGCGGATGAGCTTGCCAGTCAGCGAGTTGTCTATGTTCTCACTGACGCTGACGATCTCAGCCCCGGCGCTTTCGATCTCCTCAAAGATCATGGCCGAGTGCACGAAGTTGCGCGAGAAGCGGCGCAAATCGAAAACGATAATCACGTCAGCTAGGCCGTCACGGACAAGCTGGCGGGCAAGGGTCAGTTTTTCGCGTAAGCTGTAGTGGATATATCCGCTTTTCGCCTCTCTGAGAACGGCAATAACATCGAGGTCATGCAGTTCGGCATATTGGCGGCATTTCGCTTCCTGGTAGTCCAGGCTCTCGCCGTCAATCTCCTGCTTGTCGGTTGAAACCCGGCAGTAAATGACGGCGCGTTTGCGCCTGGGGGTCGGCTGCGTGGGTATGGAGGCAATCATATCTCTTTGCTGCTCAGATAGGGACATAGGTACTGACCTTTCAACTATGGGCACTATTTCACCCAAATGTGTACAGGACGCGCTACAAACCAAACTGCTAACAAAAGGTTCCTTCCGATGATCTTAACCCCGGTCACATGCATATATGCCAGGATGTGGTAGGTAACGAATTGGCAGCGCCAGGTGACTATGACAGCGCCGCGTATCGTTTCTAAACAGGGATAATGCAGGCCAGTAGCTTCGGCCGCCAGCAGGTGATGGGCGGTAGTCACCGCTCGCTGTGTGTCAGAAGCAGTCACAAACGCGACTGAGGAGGCATTGCGGCCACCAGTAAAGGCCGCCAGGTTGCGCACATAGACGCTTGAGCCTATGACAGTATCAATAGCAAGTGCCGGAATGTTGCCGGACGTGCCAGGTATCGCGGCGTGGGCGTTCACCGTTGCATAGCCGTACCCGTTGGCATTGCCTGCTGGTACAAACACCGCCTGATCGGTGGCGATTGAAATGCCGCTATCTGTATTAAATATATAGCGGGCTGGCAAGACTTGCGCGATGACTGACCCATTAGTAATGGTCAAGCTGCCGTGCGCGGTTGTGGCCGGGTAGGTCTTGATGCCAGTAGGTATAACCGGCACATGAGCAATAAACGTTCTCGGTGGCAAGAGGACAGCCGGGACGCGGATAACAGCCCGTGTCACCGGCTGCTGGGCAGGGGAGAGCACACTTAACGCGACGAGCAGGGAGAGAGCCAGAACCGAAAGGAAAATGGGAAGCAGCGAGGGCTTGGGTGCTTCTTCCCGTTCGAGATAGATATGCAGCGTTTCCATCGGTGCGTCGTCCACGTCAAACATGGTCCTCTCCTATTGCTGAGGCTTAAACTGCGTTCCATCGTTGAGGTAAATAATCCGTTTATCACCGATGTGAACAATCATGTCAACCTTGCCGTCCCCGTTCACGTCCTTAAATTCCAGAGTGACCGGTATCGAATCCCCATTGTCTGAATAGAGGGTTGGGCCTGAGTAAATCCGAGCATGTGACGTGTCGCCGCCGGGGATTTCAATGATGGTTATGCGGGAGTTGAGGTTGATCGCGATAAAGTGTGTCGGATGATCTGTTGAGTCCCCGTGGCCGACGACCTGATCTGTCTGGTAGGTTAGTGGGTTCCCGTAGACATGGTTATTCCACCAATTACCAAGCATCTGAAGACCAACAAAGAGAGTAAGCATGAACATCATGCCGACGCCGACATATACCAGATAGTGCTTATTCTTCTTCGGTGGTGGTTCGGGATGAAGCACAATGCGGCGGTTGCCCTGTGTAAATGTATATGGGCGTCCTATCGGATAGCGGATGGCACTTCTGGGAACGCTGGCAGTATAGTCATCCTCATCATCCGGCTCGTAATCCTGACTGACAGGGCGGCTGGCTCGCGGCGGAATGTTACTCATACTCCCCTCCGTTTATAAAGTCCGCTGCTTCCCTCAGCGTCATAATCCCGTCCGCAATTAGCCCTAAGAGCCTTTCAACCTCTCTTTGGCTCCTGTGGCATTCGCAGTCTCGGTTACGACAATAAGGCTGTTCAAGCGAATGGATAAAATAAATAGGAATGGGTTGTTGTGGCGTGGCAGTATCCGTGGTCATAGAAAATACTGGCCGGTACTGCTCAAGAGGAATACCGGGTCTCTGCATAGTACGCGCTCCCTTCGGAATAGTCAGGTCTAGTCGGATTGAATCTCTCAAATAGAGTTGTAACATATTTGTAGCACTTTTGCAACCCTGTTCGGATTATCACCCTCTGCGAAGCGTGGTTGACGGCGCTTTGGATAAGGACGTATAATGCCCGCAAATCTGATTATTTCTTATTTCGGGGTGCAATTATGCCTGACGATACCGAGTGGTTGACCATCGAGGATATTTATGAGCTTCTAGGCAGAAAGGTGCCGATGGATTCGATTCGTGAGTGGATACGGACAAAACGGCTTAGGGGGTACCGCCCAGGTAAGGCGTATTTAGTGAAGCGAGAGGATCTTGAAGAATTCTTAAGACGGTCACAGACCGATAGAGATCAAAATCAGCCCTAGATATATTTCCAAGTCCTACAGCTGACAATGGAGAATATTTAGTCTCATAAATCGAAATCGCTCCGTTTTACCACCAGGTCATGCGGCGGTATTTCATAGTATTGCGCTGCCAGGTTAATTGCCAGCGCCGCCGTATCTGCTTGCATGGTCCCGATAAACTGCGCCGGATCAGTGCCGTCAGCCTCCTCAAAGTAAACATTCCAAAGGTATAGGCCAGGGTCGCGTTCCATCAGTTCGCTAATAGTTATTCTTCTCCGTTAATTGCTGCCGCCGTTACTAACCTGCCGGCCTTCAGAATCTTATCCGTAGCCGTAAATACGTCACGAATAGCTTTATCGGGTGGTCGCTCTCCGCGCAACCACTCTTGAATATACCCGCGACTATGTGTCGCCATTTCGACGGTCATCCGTCCGAGCTCCTTCATGGCGAGGTGGGCGACACCCTCAGCCCCGAACTCCATGAGGCCACGATGTTGCTCGTATTCAGCAAGCACCTCGGGCATGGTGTGGCCTAAAACGACGTGGCCCGTCTCATGAAATAGCGTCTTCTCAGGATGTTCTGCGAACGGATTAATGGCAATGTTACGGCCATAGGCATATCCCTGTATATTCCCGTCATTCTTGCGGAATTGTACCCGGCTAATACCGAGCTTTTGCAAGGCGGTGTCCATATCCCATTCCGGCAACTCTACCGGAGGCAGCTCGTCGCCCTTGGTCTGGGAGTACGTAAAGATGCGGCGAGCCGACCGAAAGCCGATAATGGTTGGTTCAGCGTCGGGGTCGTCATCAGTACGCTTGGCGAAGATCGGCAGGATGATTTCAAAAGCTTTGCTGCCGCTGAGGACTGTTCTGCCAAGGGCGTTCCATCTTTTCAGGGTAGCGACCGGCTCCCGTGCGCCTTGCAACCACAGCAATGCTTGGTTGGCGTAGGAGTAATTGTAGAAACGATTATAGGCATTCCCCACATTCCCCGGCATGTCCAGGGCTGTCTCGATGATTTTGGACCAGTCGATCTCGCGAGGTTGAGAGACTTTTTCGCTCATGCCCCCAAATAATCCGCTACGCCTTGCAGCATCGCCATCACCTCGTCCTGCTCGCCAACATGCTCCCAGCCCCTTGGCAGGTCAGTCCGGTACTTGGTGGCTAAGCGGCCGTTGATGCGGCCCATGAGTTCTAGCAACTCGGCGTAGTTCTGCTCGTAGGCTTCCCGAGGGGTAGCATGCGATGGTGATACTTCGTAGCGCAGGTTTTCCATGGAACTTTTTGTGCTTGTTCCTCCTTATGGCTGGTCACCCAGCGTTTGACGATTGACCAGGAGTACAACATGCCGATGGGCTTGCGCATGAACTTCTGGATAGTGGTCAGCGGCAGCTTGTGGGTCGCCATTTGTGTGAACTGGGTATAGCCCAATCACAACAAATTGAAATGCCGTCCCAAGCCGTCTCTTTCCCGGATGTTGGGTGGTTGGTAGCAGGGTACTACAAGTTCGCTCAGTTTTTAGTGGAGTGCACCTATTCCAATCGCGTCTACAGGTTCGTCAAGGTCAGATCAGGTAATTGTATAAGGCTACTCAGCGTGGTGCTGTAGGAAATTCGGCTGCATGACGACCATAGTAGTTATGGCTGAGGGGGATTATACACCGGAAGGGAACAACGTATAGTTTGCGTTTTAGCTGTATATCTTACGTTTCTTTATTTCTGATTTGCCGCCAAAGTCCGGGCTGATATGGGGCAATCGCTGCCGTTACTCAACAAAATCTATTGCGGCAAGGAGTTCAGAACCTGTTGTGCGTACGCAGAATGCGGATAAAGTTTTAACTCCCGTTGCAGGTAGATCCTGGCTTTAGCGGTATCCCCCTTCTTGCTGTATATAAGCCCAATCGCCAAGTTCGCATTTTGATTCTTGCTGTTAATCTGTAATGCTTTTTTAAATTGTGGCAAGGCTTGATCATACTTACCGAGATTAAAGTAATACAGACCGAGATTATACCAATTCGGCGCATAATCCGGCGCTAGCTTAATCGCTTTTTGGAATGCGTTGTAGGCAAGGTCGGTTTGTCCTAGTTGCGCATAGGTCAAACCAAGTCCCGTGTATGCTAAACCGTAATAGTTCCCCAGCGTTCCTGCCTTGACCGCATTCTGGAACTGGTGGTTTGCCGCACCTGTTAAGCCAAATTCATTCAGCAGCAAGCCCCTCGATATGAAGCCGTAAGGTATGTTAACCGGATCGTGATAGGTTGGTAGATGATCGGGGTCATAATTCTTGCGAGCGGAAATGTTTACGCCGTATGTATTGATCAAGGGTTGATTTTGAGGCGTATTGGCGACGAACACCGCTGTTAATTCGTCAAGGTACACCAGCTTCCACCTGCTGTCTGCATAGATTTTTGCAATAAGCCCGTACGTGTCCAAGGAAGTGTACTTGAGGATGAAATAGTTAATGTGGTACTTCTTTGCAATATCGTTGTAACTGAGCCTGCCTTTCATAACATTGATGTAGTTGCTATGGCTGGCAGCCGAGAAGCTGTATGCGTCAATAAACGTTTTCCGTGCCGGATAGAACGTCCAATTAAGATATTCACCCGTACCGTAATCATTGAACATGTTGCCTTTGAGGTTGTTGACCGCAATAAAAGCCGCAGCATGTATCGGGAATTGATTTTCAGATAATCCCATGCCAAACTCGCGCGTCCGGTTATCGTGGACGTAGAATGTACCCGTCACCGTGCCTTGAATGAAATATATGGCGAGGCCAATAAGTATCAACATACCCGTGACTTCTCCGAATGTAATCCCACGGAGGACACCAGGCCTACCCCTGAAGAAATGGCGGCAGAAGCCCAGCGCATTGTCGAGGTAATAGGGCAGTATCATCGCGCAAAAGATGGCGAATAATGCCATTTCCCGGTTATACCTCACCGCTAGATATGCAAATACGGCAATGATGAACACGTCAGCGAGGTAAAGCTTCTTCGCATTGGCAACGAGAGCCACGGCCGCAACACACAGTAGGACCGTGAAAACCGTCACCGAAAAAACATGGTAGTCGCTGGGTGCGAACGGGCTTTGCCACTCCTCGATGTAGGGTTGAATAGCAGATGATCCATTGAACGCATCAAAGAAGGCCCGCGGTCCGTACGGATTTAAAACGCTTGCAATACACGTGATGAGGAGAACTGCGAGAAGGGCTATAACATGCGTCCCAAAAAGTTCGACTGCTTTAGTGCCTGTGCACTTATCTACCAGATACTGTATTACATACGCACCAAGATATGCTGCAACGATTACGAAGGCGAGCACAAACGAACCGTGCGAGTTAGCCCAGATCAACTGGATAACGAATAAAAGCAGCAACGGAAAATACTTGCGCCAACCGTCACGTTCATACTGTTTGTTTTCGATATAGAACCGCAGGACTGCGTAAAACCATACGGCCAGCAGCGTACCAAATAAGTCCGCCCGCAGCGCAAACCGATCCATGCCGATTAGTACTGCCAGAAAAATGAAAAAGCCGGTTGAGAAAACGCTGTACCGGGAGTTCCTAGCCACAAATGCAATACCCCCGAAGGTCGCAAGGATGAGTGCAACTTGCAATAGCTCCAAGCCGTTCCACCGTCCAGCAAGATAGTCCGCGTAGGATATGACATTGAACAGCCACTCATGAGCATACGATAGCTGGCATGTATGCGGCACATAGTTGAAGGCGCAGAAATTTGCGAATAAGCCTTTGGAGAAGATCAGCCTCCCGTTCGCCAGGTATTGCATCACGTCCGGATCGTTGATCTTAAAAATCGAAAAAGCCAGCAAAAGGGCCAGGAGCGCGATCCCAAATACCCACTTTAGATAACGCATATGTAATATCATACAGGTACTACGCGTTTGCTTAATTAGCGCTAAGTGTTATTGACACAATTGTTCTTAATACTTATGCTTAAAGTGAATATAAGAGGGGGCGATATGTTATTTAAAAATAAACTTGCTCGCGTTTTCAGGAACTACTTCTTACTTTTCGCGCCCATTATAGCTTTAAGCTCACTCTTTTTTGCCGTACCCCCTGCAATGGCCTCTGGTGAAACAGTTACCATTACCGACCCTGTAAATGGGGTAGTAGAGTTCGCCAATACCTATAATCTATCTTGCGTTGGTTCAAACTTAGGATGGAGCTATGCGCAAACAAGGCTTGTCGATGACCAAGATAACGAGCGTTTCGCGTACGCTACTACAACGACGGGCTGCTCAATTTCGGGCGGGAACGTTATATTAACGTTCCCTTATGATTTTACTACCCACTCAAGCGATACAGGCCATTACACCATTAACTACACATACAGAGATCCTAGAGTTTATGACGATAATAGGACTTATACCGCTAGCTTCAACTATGACCAAACACTTTCGATCCCAGGTGCACCAACCAACCTTACGGCCATTTCGTCTACCCCATATCCATCGATTAGCTGGACCGCTTCGACCGGCGCCCCTGCTTCCTACAACATATATCGCAACGGCACACTTATTGATGTCGTTTCGCCCATTACCACTACTTTACAGGACACCGAGGCTCCTTATGGCACCAGTACGTACTACGTCACGGCTGTCAATGCTGCCGGTGAAAGCAGTCCGAGTAACAGCGTGAGCATCAACTTCCTTTATGGCCGTGAGACTTCCCCTGAAACAGTAACCATTACCGACCCCGTGCATGGGGTAGTGGAATTTGCCAACACCTATAATTTGTCTTGTGTTGGTGCAAACTTAGGATTTAACGGTCGGACGACATCACTCAACGACGGTAAAGATGGGGGGAATACCACTTTTGCTACTTCAACGGGCTGCTCAATTTCGGGAAGTAACGTTATATTAACGTTTGGCTATGATTTTACTACCCACACAAGTGATACTGGACACTACTACGTTAGGTATGCATTTAGAGACCCTAATGTTTATGACGATCCTTGGACTAATACGGCCCAATTCGCTCCACCTACCCCCGTTGTACAAATTAATTCAGGCGGCGATACACAGGGAAGCTTTATTACGGATACAGACGTAAGCGGTGGCAGTACCTACACCTCGTCAAACAGTGTAGATACCAGCAACGTCACCTACCCGGCCCCCGAAGCTGTATACCAGTCTGTCCGTTATGGCAACATGACGTACACCATTCCAAGCCTGACGCCAAACACCAATTATTTAGTAAGGCTACATTTTAATGAGCTGTATTGGGGAACCTCCAACAGCGGAAATGCAGGCGGCGCAGGCAGCAGGGTATTCAACGTTGCAATTAATGGCTCTCAGGTATTAAACCACTTTGACATCTTCTTAACCGCAGGCGGCGCAGACAAAGCCCTTGTCAAGGAATTTAATGCGACTGCGGATGCAAACGGAAACATCGCGATTGATTTCAGTAATGTAACGGATAACGCAATGGTCAACGCAATTGAAATCGACACGCCTGGTTCCGTTGGCGCACCACAAGTCGGCAGCCTCTCCCTGAACGCAGGCGGCATAGGCAGCGGCAGTTTCCAACCGGACGATGATTACAGCGGCGGTACAATTTACTCGACAACAGCAAGCGTAGATACCAGCGGCGTCACCAATCCCGCACCGCAATCGGTCTATCAAACAAGCCGCTACGGCAATATGAGCTACAATATTCCGAACCTCATCCCGAATGCCAGCTATACGGTCAAACTCCATTTCAACGAGTTGTATTGGGGTACGTCCTTATCAGGTGGTAGCGGCGGCAATGGCAGCCGGGTGTTCAATGTTGCCTTAAATGGCACAAATGTGCTGAACAACTTTGATATCTATCAAACCGCCGGAGGGGCAAATAAAGCAGTTGTCGAATCATTCACGACCAATGCGGACTCAAACGGCAAGATCACCATTGACTTTACAGGTGTCACCGACAACCCCCTGGTCAACGGCATTGAACTATCGCATTAATCGCTCCCCTCTGTAGTGTCACTACTCCGTGCCCGCTGCATGGGCTTGTCTTGACTCGTTCATTAGCACTACGAGCATACGTTGGCAACGTCGATGCCCTGTAGCCGAGGTAGGAAGTTGTTCATACTGTACTAAATCCTAATTTCGCTACGCGTAGGAAGCGGCATATTCGGTGACAACCGTCAAAAACAGTGCTAGGCTGGTTGTATGAGTGATGCAGACGTTAACCACTTGAGTGTGCTTATGGAACACGTTGTTGACCAGAATAGGGCAGTGCTTGAGGTGGTCGGTGATATCCAGCGAAAAGTGGCGAATTTGACGACGCGGGCTGAATTTGACGAGCTGAAGCAGGATGTAAGGATTATTAAGGCTGCGGTGGTGGACGTAAGTCGCGACTTGCCAGCGCACGTGGCGCATGGGCATGCGTGATAGTGGCAAGTGTGCTGATTGTGGGTGTGATTTACTGGCGGTTGCTAAAAATAATCCGGTGCCTGGCTTTGTTGCTGCAATTCAGTTTGTGCGGCGTATGACGGGCAAGCAGGTGTTTATATGCTGGCGTTGTGCTGCCGAGCGGTATAAGGCGCGGCAGATGAAGGTCTGCTAGAACAATAGAAAGCGTTTGTGTGGTAGCTTGTGCTACTGATATATGAATTGCAGGGGTAGTGCGAGCAGTACGTGTGGTGAAGCGGTGTTCTGTCAGTTGATTATTATTCCCAGGTACGTTGTTCATAACCTGGGTGGGGTATCGTAAAGGCCACCGCAGCACTGCCCAGGTCGCGGGCAACTCTTTCTACTGCCTCCTTGTCGCGCACGGTATCGGGGTCAACATCCGGTATGGTCGTGGTATGCACTATACCATCAACGCGAATGACGCTTACTCCGAGGGTAAATGCCGAACCACGTAAGCATGCTTGCCAGCTTCATAAATGGTGGGAAGGTCTGGCCGTCATGCGTTGCGGCGTATTCCTGTAGACTGAACCCTTGGCTCCTGATATAGCTCGGTGACACCCGCACTGGTACTGCCTCCTGATGACTCGACTATCATAGCAATTTATGGGGAATAATCAATGGAATGTTTGGCACGCGTCGCGCGGGTAGGGCATGGGTGCGTGTCATGTCGCTCAATACTCATTGGATGCTGTATATGAGAGTTTGGGACGATCAAATTAGAGCGGTACCATCTAGCTTCCTGGTTAATCGGCTGCGAGTGTGGTTTTTATATCTGACTTCACTTGGTTGATGTCGTTATTGATTGTTTGAACGTCCTTAGTCATTGTTGCGTTGCTTGTGGTCTGGATTTGCCAGCCTACGGCGTCGGTAACCCATGTTGATATATCGGCCTGGAGGGTGCCTATGTCATCTTGATAACTTGATATGGCTTGTGGTTCGTTTGCGGCGGTATAAAAGTTATCGGCGCTCTTAAAGGCGTTTTGATATGTGGTTACGTCCCTTTCGATATTGCTTGATTGACGCCATGCAGAGAACTTAGCGGCTGCTGAATTTGGATCGTCCATGGCGGCTAGTCCGGCATTTGAATCTGCATATTGGGTTGTACCTAGTACTTGCTCGCCCTGGTGCCAGGTATCAACATAGTGAGCTAGTCCGTTGTTGAGATCGGTTGAAACCTGTTGTTTTTGTTCGACTGTTAGTTTTTGGGGTTGTGCGCTTGGCTTCGCTGGTTGGGTTGGTGGGTTGGTGGTGTTGGTGCTGCTGTTGCTGTTGCTGCTGTGAAATGCGATGCTGAGTAGGAATATCATTATGATTGGTATAAGGATAATTAGGGTTTTCTCGCCGCGTGATAAGTCCTTCCAACTTCTGTGTTGTTTCGGTTTGGCAGGCTGCTGCTCCATTGAAGAAACCTCACTTAATGGTTTCATTCTAGCATGGTGTGTGAAAGTGGCGTGAGGTAGCTTGCGCTTGGCTCTGTCGCCCAATGTCCATTTTACGACGTGATGTAACAGGGGTACGGAGCGGCTGATATTGAATGAGGGGCGTGTCAAGGGCGGCACGTTACGACAGCTACCCCTGTTAAGTAGTATATTATGCCAGGATGATTGTTTTATGTTGCCGAATGCTTAATTGCACAAAGCTCAACGAACGATAATGCTACAATCAAGCCAGATACATGGGCTAGTAGCAAAACACTATGAATAATCCCGACAAGGTCTACGAAGACGTCGCAAATCATATATTACGATTTGAGAAGCTGATTGAAGAAGATAGGCCGTCGAATGCTACTATCAAACGTTACCAGGTTCTACTGGATGGCATTTCCTCACATTATCACTACGACAATTCTATAGGATATTTGTACGCTGCCTTTTACGAGTTGCAGGCGTTAATACTTCTCGCAAAAGGCGATAATGCTACAGCGCTAAAATTTATGAATGAAGCTGCCGATGTAAAGCAGCCCAATCAGCGGTTCATTTCTGCTACGGGACAATCGTGGGGTAGCCGCAGGCAACAGCGACCAACGGTACAAGCAACTGAAGATAGGTATAGAAGTGCCATTGGTAAGAAGCGCTTTTCAAAACGAACCAAGGTTATATTTTGGAGCATAGTTGGGGCAATTGTTTTACTCACGATTGTGTCAGGTCCGATTTCTGACCACTTCACGATACAAGGCGCAAGCCCGGCTATGCTAAAACTCGCCCACGACGCTGGGATGACAAGACAAGGTGAATTAATATTTCTCCGTACAAATCCGCAACTGGTGAACGATACACAGTTAGCCCAGGCGTGCCCTGATGCTCAATCTAACAATAATGGATTCATTGAGCAAGGTTGTTTCGTGCCCAACCAATCAGATCAAACTACTGGCCGTATATACATAAGGCAAACGTCATCCGACCTTTATAACGTAGAGGTTACAACTGCCGCTTACGAAATGTTGCATCCCGCGTATATAGGCATAACTGAGCAATCGGATGGATCTGCATTGAATAAGAGTATTGAAAGCAACCTTGCGACCTTGACCAACGACGACCTACAGGCGCAAATAGCTAATTTCGCGAAAACTGAACCAGGAGCAAAAGATTTAGAACTTTTCTCGATTTTAGGCACTGAGTATGGCGGTATATCGTCAGACTTGGCCGCCTATTATGCACCGTATATTACTGACCTTAATATTGATGTATCGTTGAACAATCAGGTTATGCAGTTATTTCAAAACGACGAAAATCAACTAAAACAGCTTCAGGATACTATTAATAAAACAGATGTCGATGCAAATACTGCGTATAGTACTAGCGTCAGTTGGGCTAACGAGGGGGACCAGTATGAAGATGATTACTACTACAATATCTATAAGCAAGATATCGCATTAGAAAACTCTTACGTTGACCAGTATAACCAGCTACTAGGCCAATACAATGTGCTTGTAGATGAATATAATGGTCAGCAATTTAACTCTGATAATCAGGTTCAGACCAAATAGTAAGGCTACTGGCCTGCTTTTCTAGCTGCCGATAGAAATTTGGAATAGTTAAATATATTTGAGAGTAGGTAAACTGGTGTCACTATAAAACTAATCGTACCCCACCAACCAAAAAACAGATTGTGAAGCTCAACCTTCTTGAAAATCTTATTGGCGCACTGCCGACACATATTACCTTTGTAACTGCGAGAATAGCGCATGAGCAGCATGCCCGTGTTTTGGTTAAACTCCAGATCATAATTACACGCTGGTTGGCCGCATATTACGCATTGATGGATATTCAGGTGGCGGTCAGGTCGAGCAGCAATTTCCATATGACGCAATTGTATGCCACATTACCTACAGTGTGAAGCGCATCAGTGATAATTAACAACCATCTTGGAACGAGTTGAGAAGCGCGTTTGCCTAGTCGTTTGAAGAGTTTTGACCCATGGGATTACCCATTTTTGATAACGATCTCACCCTGTCTATATCTAAAATTGACACTAAAGTGATCAAAAAAACAGCGCTGTCCAAGAATACCTACATTTTGTTCATTAACCTCGTAGGAAAAAACAGCGTCAACGTTGATTGTAGGTAGTGAAGAGACCGTAATCCCCACTCTGTGTATGTATCCATTTAGCGGCCTCCCTCCGACACCCGAAAAGGAGTAGGGCCTACCCTTGTTAACTTCTATACCAATTAATTCACCGAAGTCGCCGCTAAAAATACAGAAGTCGGCCCCAGAATCAATAAGCACCATGTGCTTTTCAGATATTTCGGTCCCATCCTTGTTAAACCTAGATACCTCAACTGGGATAATAGGCCTGAGGACATCACCAAGAAAAGGGTCTACGCCGACTTTCTTATACTTTAGTATAGCCGTAGCTAGCCGGGGCATATTGAGAACCTATGTATGGAGTAATGTTAGTTGGTATCTTCAGCAAGATCGGTTTATCAAAACCCTTCTCATTGGCCTTCGATTTTACAGCCTTTGGATCTGTCCCAGAGGCTATAACTGTCTCTTCATCACCTTCAAGAGCCACCCACTTGCCCTTGTAAGTCTTAAATAATGATGTCCAATCTATTGCCATACTCATACTATACAACTCCTAGCTCTGCTAGCATAACGTTAACGCTAGGATATAGTCGTGACTATTCTTACTTGTTGTCAGGGTATAGTCACCATTTATATATAGAGTGCTGTGTAGTGTGCCTTAATGGGTGCGGCTGATTTACTGTGCGGGGGTTAATGCCCTAATATCAGCGCCAACAACGTGGAGCTTCGCATCTGCATGCTCTAATTCTGTGCCTGCCTTCACTATAAGGCTGGTGTCATAATTAGTTGTGCCATCTATACAGTCTTGTGCTGCGGTGGCCATGTATGTGGCACCTACGGGCCCGTCCTATAACAGAGGTATTATATGTGATTGAGCACAGTCGTTTTCATATCGCATTTATTCTACCTGTTAGAGGACGGACCTTGTTAGCTATTGTTAGCTCAAGCAGACGATAAAGCGATCTAAGCTGTCGGCGGAAGGTCAACCGGCACACTATAGCCAGGCGCGCTGGTGGGCATTCCCTCGACGATAGACACCATTACAATAGAAAGTCCCGCTTGGTCTGCTCTGGCTTGTACTCGATGCGGCTGCCCACGATCTAATGCGACCATCATGCCTGGGTACGTCTCATGGTGCTCTTCTTGCCCTTCTGCATTAATCAGCCGCAGATCGAACGTACCCGCTAAAAACAGCAACGTATTACGTGTAGGGTGCGCATGGAGTGCTTCGCCCTCACCAGGCTGATAGCCTGAAATTATGGTGACATGATCCGGGTTATCTATGAGCACGCGCGTCCGCCCTTCGTGTGTAGGGTCATTGGCTGAGGCTTGGATGTCTTCAATAATTTCTGGAAGATGAAAGACTGATCGCGAAGCAGCTTGACGCTCTTGCTCAGTGCTGGGGCTACTGGGATAGTAATTCTTTGAGTGAACATGGTCAGGCACGGGCAGTTCCTTTTACAACTGAACCATTTAAGGTAGAGGTAAGGTAAATGTCAATCGGAAAGTTCAGAGACCACTGATTGTTGTATAGCAACCTCTTATGAGCCGTGTTGGCGGCAGAGTTGAATTAGTGTTGTGTCAAGGGCTGTGCTTCTATAAAAAGATTGGGGCTAGCCTTGACATAGCTCCCTGCCACTTCCGCTAGGCCATTGCGCCGGAGCAGGCTTAAATAGGTGCCGAAGGTGCCGCTGTTGTATGACATCTCCGTGCGTACGCCCAGTTCGGCTTTGTCAATTTGTCCAGGGTATGCATCAACAAGCACATCGAACATCCGCCGTGCACCGCCGGTTAAATTGTTACGCCACATAGTCAACACCTCATCCTGGCTCTGCGGACGAGGCTTGTCGGTGCCGATATAGGTTAGGCCCTCCTCGGTAATGCTGATATCTGCGCCAACCTCTATGAATCCCTGCGACCGGAGCAGCGACAAATATGTTCCATAGGTGCCACTCTTAGGCGACAGGTTTGCGAGGAGTGCGAGCTGCGACTTGGTAAAAGTCATCGGGTAGCGCGAAGCCAGTACTTGTAGCATACGCAAGGCACCGCCGACGATGGGCTTTTTATCGGTCGGAATGTCCTTAACGGTCGGCTTAACAGACGGTACACCGTCTGGGCTCAGCTCTTTAGCTGCAATTGACTGGATGAGGCGTAGTGCTTCGAGATGACTAGTATTCGTCTTCTCGATAGTCACGACCTTTGGCGCGGCCGCTGGCTGCGGCTGCTTTTCAAGCTGGGTGATACGCCGTTTTAAGTTGGCGTTCTCAGTCTTTAAGGCCTCCACGTCCTGCGCTTCCTGGTGGGCTTGTTGCGGTAAATCTGCGAGCTGCGCGATGATCTGCCTGATCTTGGCCGTGGGTGGTGTGACCTGCGTGATAATGCGGGCTCCGGCTTTAGGGTGGCTGGTCGTAACCGGCCCAACCGTTACCTTAGTCACTGACTCAGAAATAGCCGGGCCGAAAGCGTAGAACTCGCCTGGGGCTAGGTTGCGTAGTGAAATGGCATCCTCTTTGGTGGTGAAGCCTAGTTCCTCGGCTGCTCGCTTACGGTCAATGTCCAACCCCGTTCGGCCGATCAGCTTATTGTTCATCTCGGCTACGGCGTCTTTATGGAGCTTCGACAGGCGCTGCGTCGCTAATACGGCACAGTAGCCGCGCTTCCGGCCGCGCGTGGCAAGGTCAATGACCGCTTCCATAGCTTCCGACTGTCCGGTTTGTGGCGCGAAAACGTGGGCTTCATCGACAATCACTAAGCAGGGGTGCCATAAACTCTTCGGGGCATTTATCATAGCACTTAGAAAGAGACGTACAAAACGCTTGCGCTCCTGGTGCGACAGTTCGTACAGGTCAATGATCGCTGAAACATTTAGCTCTAATAACCGTCTTGCAAGTAAGGCTGCACTATGAGGCTCGGCCGCTGTATCGCCTTCCATGGCAGCAAGAATGTAGTCGTACTTTTCGCGTAGGGTTGAAAACTCGCCTTCCAGGTCAATGATGATCTGCTGGACTTTGCCGTGCGATTGTTCCAGCAGTCTCCGCAAGAGCCATGATTTACCGCCGCCGCTGTTAGCCTGCACGAGCAGACGGGTATCTATCAGCGTCGATAGGTCAATACCAACGGTGTCATTAATGAGTACCTTACTCACCTTTCCCTCCTTACGCCCACCTTAGCCGTTTTGTCCTCCACATACCGATACAGCGTAGCTCTCCCTATATGGAGCGTGTCGCATATCTCCTGCACCGGCATGTGCCCGTCCTCGTAGAGTTTTCGAGCAAGCGCAATTTTCTTGGGGTCGCGTGATTGAAGCTTCGGCCTGCCGCCTAGCCTTCCTCGTGCTCTGGCAGCTTGTAGTCCAGCGATGGTGCGTTCTTTGATAACTTCCCGCTCAAACTCAGCCAATGAACCGAAAATATGGAAAATGAGCCGACCGCCTGATGTCGTGGTGTCCATGCTTTCCTGCAAGCTCCTAAAGCCGATACCTTTATCGCTGAGATCAGCAATTGTGGCGATAAGGTGCTTGAGTGTGCGGCCAAGCCGGTCTAAGCGCCAAACGACTAACGTATCTCCTGCCCTCAAGTGGTTCATGGCATCTTGCAGGCCTGGCCGTTCAGATTTCGCGCCGCTCGTCGTGTCGGTGAATAGTTTTTCGCAACCGGCTTGCTTGAGTGCGTCGGTTTGAAGATCAAGCGTCTGGTCTTGGGTGGAAACGCGGGCATAGCCTATGAGCATAGTGCGAGCCCCTACCCTAAAGTCCGATTAAGCAGTGCCGCTAATTCGTTCGCGAATTGTTGGGTAAGTTCGCGTGATAGCTTGCGATAGTGCCACAGGTCTATATCACCCTTCCAGAATTGTCCCGAGAGGAGTTGTACACGCCGCGTATGCTCCGCGCATACGTTGGCAAAGTCCATGCCCTGTAGTGTTGGTAGGAGGTTATTCATGGTTTGCTAAAACAGTGCCAGTTGGCCGGTGCGCTCTTGCTGCTTCCGTAAAAAATGGGTGCCCAGTGCCACCTTGTAGAGGACGCGCGTTAAATGGTACGCCTTGTCAATTTCCTGCTCTTTTGGCACCCTGCCGTACTCGCGGTAGAGCGCCATTGCTACTTTGGCCTTTAGAACCTTATGCTGCTGCTCCGCTCTTGTTGCCATAGTGTGAGAGTATCAAAACTCAAGCATTATGGCAAGGATTGAGACGTTGTTTTTGATACGACTTTTGGAACAATTTGCTACGCTGTGAGCCATGATTTACTAGCGTGCCTGCAAAAAGTTTCATAAACGGTCGTTTTTGGGATTACTTAATAACTATTAGATACTCTTACGGATTTGCCGCTCTAGTCCGGCGGTAGACACGGGTGGCGTAGAGATCCATGAGGGCAGTCTGGAACTCGGGATCGTCGAGGATGCGCTTGAATATGGCCTCGTTTTCGTCCATCCGCCCCACGACGGTACGGAGGAACGTGCGATCGAAGACCAATCGGAAGTTGTCTAGGGTGTTATTGCGAGCTTGAGCGGCGATTTCAGGGTTAGCCACCCAGGTCTCCTCAAACTGGTCGAAGAGCAATTGGTCCCGCTGGTCCAAGTTGAGT
>WNFI01169997.1_pt2 | contig 18469 bp, 15 predicted proteins | sample 5400471 | NCBI WGS metagenome assembly WNFI01 (sample SAMN13153348, study PRJNA577476) | soil metagenome | isolation source: 100 cm saprolite on Douglas fir-dominated hillslope | place: USA:California | collected 2013-09-17 | reverse complement strand
CGCCGTTCCGTCCCTAAGAAGATGTCGGAGGTTCGCGTTCGCGGCAAGCGGCTGCCGAACTTCGGCGATGAGTTGGTGGTCGTGCGGACCCGTCGATTTCCATCATTATCGAGAGTGATCAGTTCTCGCGAAGAGGCGGGCGCTCTCTTGAAGAAAGTAGGACAGGCATTGAATCGGCCCGGGATCCGCAAGAAGGCCATCTTCAAAAACGGGAATTCCCAAGTCTTCGCCTATTCTGCCGACCCTGCCGATCCTGACAAAATCGTGCGTCGCTCGGTCGATGGCAAGAAGTCGATCGGTCGCTTACGAGGCAATCGGTTTCAAGCCAGTTGAGCAGACGCAAAGATCCGCCGAAGCTGGTTGCGCTTCTGCGCCAGACGGTGGCAAACCAAAAAAGGCCCGTCGCATTCGTTCTCGCGGGCCACAACGGCTCCGGCAAGTCCACGCTTTGGAGCGAACGCCTCTCGGATGAGTTGCAGATTCCGCTGATCAATGCGGATCGATTGACTGCATCCATCCTGCCCGAGCGCGATCCAGAAACGCAAACGCTACCCGAGTGGGCCCAGGCGTCGCGAGATCGCAACCAGCGCTGGCAAGTGATTTCCCAACAAGGGGTTCGCGCCTTTACCGGTCTTGTGATGGAGCAGCGCCTTCCCTTCGCGTTTGAAACCGTCTTCTCCCACTGGGTGAAACGACCGGACGGCACCTTCTATAGCTCCAAGATCGAAGAAATCCACAATATGCGCAAAGCAGGATACTTCGTGGTCCTGCTGTTCGTGGGATTGGTCTCGCCAAGGTTGTCGTTCTTTCGCGTGCAAACACGTTTGCGAACCGGCGGTCATGCGGTTGCAAAGTCGAAGATCTTCTCCCGTTTCCCACGAACCCAGGCAGCGATTGGAATCGCTTCCACCATCGCGGACATGACAGTCATGTTTGACAACAGTCGCGGGCCAAAGGACGCGTTCTCGCTGGCCAGGGTTCAGCGCCGCACGAACGTGCTCTTCGATTGTCGCGATCCTAAGTATTATGTGAAGCGCGAACTTCGCTTTATCGCCGGCACTTGGATGCGTAAAGTGGTCGGGCGCTGGCCATCGCCGGGATCTGATGAGGCGGACGGTGCAAAACCGCCTCGTCGGCACAAGTAGAAGAGAGTCTGCATCACCGAAAGGAAACCTAAAGTGTTTGGAAAACAAATGCGATGGTGATCAAAGCGAAAGCAGCCAGCAAAACGTTGTGTCCCATACGTGCGAACGTAGCAATCATGACGGTCTCTCCTATATGCGCTTGAAGTCGGTTCAATGGAGCGCGGCGGAATAGCCGCGGCAGCCTATTAGTATTAATACGCACGACTCGATCAAATCCTCAGGCTTATTTTCCCGCTTGAAAGCTTGGCTGCTGGGGTTCACGCTACCGTAATAAATCCCATGAGTGCATACCTCAAAGCCGCGGAGTCCCCCGACAGCATCGCGCTCGTCGCGCCGCTGCGGCCGGCGCTGGTCAAATATTTCTTGCGCAAGTGCGGGAGCGCACCGGAGGCGGAGGATTTGGCGCAAGACGTCTTGGAACGTGCACTGAGCAAGGCTCGGTGGGAAACCGCCGAGCAAGCCAAGGGCTACATCTTCCGGATCGCAGTGAATCGCTGGCACGATCGTAACCGCCGGAGCCTTACCCACGGTGTCGTGGTCGAATGGGACGACGCTGCGAGCTTCGCGCAGGCTGAGGAATCGTCCCCCGAGCGCGTATTAAGCAGTGAGCAGGAATTGCATGCGGTCGTCGAGGCGCTTGCGAGCTTAAGCGAACGCACACGGGATGTCTTTTTGTTGTTTCGTTTGGAACAGATGAAGCACGGCCAGATCGCCGAGATGTTTGGCATTTCGGTAAGTGCGGTTGAAAAGCATGTCTCGAAGGCCGTTGCGCATTTGGCGAGTCGAGCGGCTCGATAATGGATCACATGACATCAGAATCCCAATCAGCAGCGGAATCCTCCGATCTTCACGATCAGGCGTCTGAACTGTTTTTGCGTCGTCGCGACTCCTCATGGGCTCCGGCTGATCAGATCGAGCTCGACGCGCGTCTCGCAAGAGATCCGAGATTCGCGGGGGCCTTTCGCCGCGCCCAAGAATCCTGGGATGCGGTCGGTCGGCATGCAACCTCGCCTGAGCTGCTCGCTTTGCGAGAACAAGCAATTGCGCGCGCACGCCAGGCTAGCGCACGGCGTTGGTCCTTGCCCGGCGCGCGTTCATGGAACTTGGGCAAATGGGCCGCCGCTGCGGCCATTCTCATTGCATGCGGGATTATCTGGCAGCTCTCTCCTTACGGTTACGAACCCGGATTTTATAAAACCGGTTTGGGCGAGCAGAGAGTCGTCGAACTCTCCGACCATTCTCATATTGCTCTCGACGCGCGCACGCGACTGCGCGTGCGATTCTCGGCGGACGCGCGCGTCGTTCAATTGCTGGAAGGCCAGGCGCAGTTCTCCGTGGCGAAAGATCCGGCGCGCCCCTTCAAAGTGGAAGCTGGATCAAAGACCATTGTCGCCGTCGGTACGGTTTTTGATGTCGAGTATGTTGATAGCCAAGTGCACGTCGCCATGGTCGAAGGCAAAGTCGCCGTGCTTTCTCACGATCCATCCGGATCGGCGATCGCGCTGGAGCCTAATTCGATGTCGAGCGACGCGACTCCCATTGAACTGAACGCCGGCGAGGCCTTGGCCGTGCGCGCCGACGGCGCCTCGACCGTTCTGCCGAAGGCCGATATCGAGGCGGCCACCGCTTGGCGCCAAGGGAAAGTTATTTTTCGTGACCAAACCTTAGCTGAGGCGGTACATCGCTTGAATCGCTACTCGCGCCAACAAGTCGTCGTCGATGACCCGGCACTTGCGCAAATGAAAGTCAGCGGCGTGTTTGATTCCGGTGATGCCCAAGCGTTTGCTGAGGCCATGCAAGCCTACTTGCCCGTGGCAGCAGATTTCTCGCAAGGATCCGCCATCCATTTGCGCATGAAGTAATCCGCTGCCTGCAAGCTGCTGAGGAATCCCCCGCATTGCGCGTATTAGTGTTTAAGACGGCATCAGCCGCGATAACACGGGGATCAAAGATTATGCGCAATGTCTGTCGCGCGCTGACCATTTCGATTTGTGCCGCGCTCCTCGCGGCAGGCACCCTGACTTTCGCAGATGCGGACGCCCGCAGCATCAGCTACGACCTCAATATCCCTTCGGAGGATTTGACCGCTGCCTTGCAGTCATTTGCCATCGCCTCGCACCACAAGCTTCTGTACAAGGCGGAACTGACGGCAGGCAAAACCAGTCGCGCGCTGAAAGGTCACTTTACAGCACAAGAAGCAATCGAAGCCTTGCTGTCGGGCACCGGATTGTCTTATGAGATCACGGATTCATCGGTTGTACTGATCAAGAATCAGGGCGAAGGCAAGACGAGCGAATTGCGCGGTGAAGTGAATACTCCCTCATCGCCGCGCGCTACGCCTCAGGGCAGCCGTGGGCAACCCATTTTACTGGCCCAAATGGATCAAAGTAAGAGTACGAGTGATGTTCCGGTAGACAAATCGGACGAGCAGGCAAAAAACAAGACGGCGCCAGGGCTCGAAGAAATCGTGGTAACAGGCACGAACATTCACGGTGAAATCGTCAGCCTGGAGCCGGTGACAATAGTGACCCGCAAGGATATCGAGCGATCCGGGGTCGGCTCGACCGGCGATTTGATCGCGCTACTCCCGCAGAATTTTGGAGGTGGTCCGAGTCCGACAAATGGACTAACGCCTATTGCATCGGAGAACTTCACGAACGGTACGGGCATCGACTTGTTTGGCCTGGGCAGTGGTGCAACCCTAACGTTAGTCAACGGCATGCGCGTTGCGCCGTCGGGATTCGGCACGTTTGTCGATGTATCGAACATCCCCCTCACCGCGATTGAAAGGGTTGAGGTTCTGACGGACGGCGCATCTGCGATTTACGGTTCAGATGCCGTTGCCGGAGTCGTCAACTTCATTCTTCGCGATAACTATCAAGGTGCGGAAACGGGCGTGCGGTACGGTTCGGTAACGAAAGGCTCGTCCTCTGAAGTGCGAGCGAACCAAACGCTCGGACAAGTGTGGGAACGCGGTGGAGTTCTACTGACGTATGAGTACCTCGATCAGCAGCCGCTAAGTGCCGCAGACCGGGATTTTTCGAGCGGCGCTCCACTGCCACTGGACCTGATTCCTTCGGAAAGACGAAACAGCGCTCTCGCGTCGGGGCATTTTAACTGGTCCGACAATGTCAAACTGCTCGCGGACGCAATGTACAGTGAACGCCACAGCTCCAAGCAAATGGTGTGAGCCGCACGAAAGAACATGGGAGCCAAACGGGGATCTCAGAAGCGGCCTCGCCTCCCAGTGACACCTGGTCTGAGCTATGGACAATGGACGCGCACGCGGATGGGCCGTTGGCAACAATACCGGGAGGTGCCATCCGTGCGTCAGTAGGAATCGGTCACAGAGGCGATAGGTTTGCCGGAACGACCACAGCCGGCCCACCACTGGAGATAAGTCTTGGGCGACATTCCAACTCGGGCTTTGGAGAGATCAGAATCCCACTGGTTGGTGACGCTAACCAGATCGCGGGCGTGAGGCGCCTGGATTTTAGCGTGGCCGCACGGTATGAGGACTATAGCGATTTAGGTCACGCAACAGATCCGAAACTAAATATCCTCTGGACGCCCGTGACGGGTTTGAATGTTCGTGCCGGTTGGGGAAAGTCGTTCAATGTGCCGCGTTTGGAATTACAAAATCCGTACCTCAGGCGAGGACTACTCGGTGACTTTGTTGCGTTGGGTGCTGGACCGTTCCCTTCGCCATTTCAAAATCGCGCGTTGATTGTGCAGGATTTCGGCGTCAACCCTACACTCGGGCCGGAGAAGTCAACAAATTGGACAGCGGGTCTCGAATGGTCTTCCGCCTCGCCAAACCTTAAGGCGCATGCAACCTATTTTAACTATCGATACACCGACCGGATTGGTGAGCCCGCCACCTCGGCAATTCCGCTCCTCCAGAGCCCCGCCGCCTACTCTCCGTTCATACAACTTAATCCTTCTCCAGCCCAAGTAGAAGCGCTGATAGCGAGTTTCTATAGCTTTTACAATCTTTACGGACCCTCCTTTAACCCGGCGGCAACCCCGATCAGGCAACGTGAACATTCTGAACACCATCTACAATCCCGTAGCCATGAAGCTCCGTGCGAGTACGACATGGACGCGTGGTCCGCTCGATTCCACGGTCTCCCTAAACTACATTGGGTCATACACGGACAATGTGAGCATGCCTAACCGCCACGTCGCGTCATGGTCAACGATCGATGCGCGCGTGGCCCTGTCGTTGGCTGACGCAATACGATCGAGCGCCGCAAAGGGTCTCTCCGTATCAATCAGCGTGCAAAACCTTCTTGATCGAGATCCTCCTGGCGTAGCCGTCAACGCCTTCACGTCGCTCGGATACGATCCGACCAACGCGAATCCGCTGGATAGGTTCGTTGCGCTTGAACTGAAGAAGGTGTGGTAGTTAGCTGTGCGGACGAAGTGGTCGGCACTGGTCGCGCTCTGCCTAGCCTCGGCTGTCTCGGTAGCTGCCGAGCCCCGTTACCCGACCTTAGATGACGCGTTCGCCGTCAAAGGAGTGGGGCGCGTTGCCGCAAACCCCGCGACTGCCGGCTTTGCTGTCGAAACACAGGGTTCAATATTGGTCTTCGAATCCTCCGTGAGTCGCCCCACAAGTCTGTCTCCCGGCGCAAGATCGCCTGTCTGGTCGCGCGACGGCACTAAGTTGGCCTTCTACGTTACTGTAAATGGCGAAGCTCAATTAGCGGTTTGGGACCGCAAGACGAGATTGGTTAAGGTGATCACGGACCGACCCGATGGAATCTCGCCGAATCCCTGGGCGGTAGGATTCGGTGACGCCACCGCATTTAGCTGGTCCTCTGATGGCCGCACGATAGCGTTTGCATCCCGCTCAATGCCGAACTACAAGGAAACCGGCAAGGCGACGCCCAACGAACCCGTGAAAGTCTTCACTGCGTCGGAGGGAGGGCCTCTTGCCGCAATGAGAGGTTTCTTCCATTTTTACGACGCGTGGGATGCGCTGGACGAGCCTGGAAGCGGCGGTTATGCCCCGCAGCGCATGCGCGCTGCTGAGCGCGATCCAAAGTTAAACATCAATCGGGTGTACCTTGTGGACGTCGAAAGCGGGAGCACCCGACAACTTCCGCAGAGCGAGAATTGTTGGTTTCCGGAATGGTCGCCTGTGGGAAATGAGATCGCGGCGATTTGCGCCGATCAAGTTGCACCCAACGCTGATGTTACATACTCCTTTCCCGAGAATGCGCTTGCGCGATTCGATATCGGCGCGGGCACCAAGCAGACCGCACGTGGCAGCCTCGCGCCCATGAATGGTAAACCGGCATGGTCCCCTGACGGCAAATTGATCGCGCTTGCGGCACAGAAACATCTCAGTGCCTTTCGAATCCTTGAAGTGTACGACCCGAGGCGGGACACGTGGACTGTAGTGCCGACAATGGGACACACGCTGGGCTTCGACGATTTCACCATCCGTTGGATGCCTTCGACGCGGACACTTCTGTACAAAATTCGTAATCGTTTCCGCTATGAGATCTGGAAGACGTCCATTGATTCCAGCGAGTCTTCGGCGATTGAGGTTGGAGACGCCTACGTTCGCAATTTTGATGTGGGGGCGAATCAACATCTATTCATTGTTGCCGATGGTGAGACCTACAACGGCCGCGTATTGGAGACCAGCGCAAAGGCTACGGCCCCGACCCTCTTGTATGACGCGAACCCGCAACTGAGCTCATTGTGGTTTGCGAGGCGACTTCATGTGACTTGGGTCAATAGCCGCGGTGAATCAGTGGACGGCATTTTACTGCTGCCTCGCGATTACCAGCCTGGAAAACGCTTCCCCGTGATAGCCGACATGTACCCAGGTCTCGTAATGGACAAATTCAGGTTGCTGCCATCCTCGCAGGCAATGGGGGACCTGGCGGCTGCACAGGGTTATATCGTGTTCTATCCTGCGATTAGAACACCACACGGGATCTACGGATTTCCGCGTGACGAGAATTACACCGAGGAGGGCAGAGGAGTTCCGGGGATATCACTAATGGTCGACGATTTTTCGTCGGGCATGCAATATTTGGACAAGCTTGGCATCATCGATCTGCGACGAATTGGCTTATTTGGACACAGCAATGGCGGCTATACCGTGAATCTTTTGATTACCGAAACCACTATCGCGAAATGTGCTGTTGTGTCCGCCGGAGCGAGCAACCTCTTGAACGCGATTTATGGAGCTATCGGAGGGCCCGGTACGCGTGATCAATATAATGCAAATGTCTACGATGACCTCGACGCATATGTTCGGCTTTCGCCGTGGTTTCGTTTGAATCGCGTAAATATTCCTGTTTTTCTGTTCGATGGCGATCGCGATTGGGAGTGGTGGCTCCAGATGAGCTCTGAATTCGGTTCCCTCAAAAATCTAGGAAAGGATGTTACTTGGGTCCGCTATCGAGATGAGGAACATTACTTCGAGAAAAAGGAGGATATCCGAGATTCCTTCGCCCGCGTGATGGCGTTTTTCGGAGAACACCTTCTGAATTGACCCCTGACCTGGCCAGTCCAACGGACACCCTACACTGACTAGGGTCGCCTCGTCCTTTTGCTGCGCTCATCGCGGCGCACCAATTACTAGAGGATTTTCGCCGCCATCCAGAAATTGATGTCCGGATTCCCCTTGCTCGTGCATCGTATCGTCGAGGGAGGCTCTGTCCTAAAGGCTTAAGTGTCGACGCAATCTAGAAAAGACATTGTGGCGTGGGTGGGAAGTCATGTACTACCGCATGAGGCGGCCGTGCGCGCGTGGCTTAAGCGTTGGACGGGCCGCGCGCAAGATATCGACGATGTGATCCAGGAGGCCTACAGCCGCCTAGCTTCTTTGGACAGCGTCGCGCATATCGGCAGCGGCCGGGCGTATCTGTTCCAAACAACACGCAATATCGTCCTTGAACAGGTGCGCCGTTCCAAGATTATTCGCATCGAGAACGTGATGGACGTCGGCACTTTAAGCATCGTAGATGAGGCGCCCCCGCTTGATCGAGTGGTCGCGGGCGCTCGTGAGCTACAGCGCGTGGAGCAATTGATTGATCAGCTGCCGATCAAATGTCGGCGCGTGTTCGTGTTGAGACGAATTCACGGCGTATCCCAACGCGAGATCGCGGGAATGTTCGGGATATCAGAAAGCGCGGTGGAAAAACTCGCCATGCGCGGATTGAAGTTGATCTTGAAGGCAATGGAAGGCGACAACATGGCAAGGGAACTAGAGGAAGATATCGATGAGCATTCAAGAGACCGCACGCGAAGTCGCTGATCAAGCGGCGGAGTGGGCAACAAGGATCGATGGCGGCTCGATCGACCCCGGTACGGAGGATGCATTGCAGCGCTGGTTGGATGGCGATCCTCGCCGCAAAGGCGCGCTCCTGCGCGCAGAGGCCGCCTTGAGCTTCTTGGATCGCGGCAGGGCGCTGGCGGGCGTTGTGCCAAAACCGCAGCCGCGGCCAGTCTGGATTCGTCGCAAACTCCTATTCGCGGGCTTTGGTCTGGCAACCGGGATCGCAGCAGTGGCGATTCTCATAACGGCACCGCATCGCTACGACACCCGTGTGGGCGAAATTCGGCAAGTGCCGCTCTCGGACGGTTCACTCATCGCCATCAACACGCAAAGCGCCGTAGAAGTGGCCATGCATCCGGACGTACGCGAGGTCACGCTGACTCGCGGCGAGGCGTGGTTCAAGGTAGCCCACGACAAGAATAGGCCCTTCATTGTCAGTGCCGGTCGAATCCGTGTTCGAGCCGTCGGCACGGCGTTCTCGGTTCACCGCCATGATGAGGGCGCCGAGGTGCTGGTCACGGAGGGCGCCGTAGAAACGTGGACGGTCGGCGAGGAGGAACGGCGAGTAAGAGTCGAGGCAGGCTCGAAGGCCTATGTTGCTGAGTACGAGCCACCGAAGCCAGTTGAGGCTTCCGCGGATATCGGACGCTCGCTCGCTTGGCGTGAGGGGCAGATTGTCCTGGAAGGCGAAACGCTTGATGATGCGGTAGCCCAGTTTAATCGCTACAACACACGCAAACTCGTCATCTCAGATCCAGGTTTGGCGGAAGAAAAACTCGTGGGCCAATTTCGCGCCACCGAACCCCTGACATTTGCCGGCGCCGTCGCGACGACTCTCGGAGCGACGGTCATGGAAGAGGGTGACACGATCCGACTCTCCCGCACGAGCCGCCGCTAAATTCTTATCGGTGCACGTTGCGGAAATTCACGCCTGGTTCATCGTTTCCTTCATACGGACGCATCGTACGTCCCGTTTAGGGGATCGAAATGACATGTAACGTGCTTCGCTGGGCAACCAGCACAGCCATGATGATGTTTTTGCTGGCGCTTGCGGGCATCCAGCCCGCCCAAGCTCAGACGAAAGAGTTCAACGTCGCGGCCCAGTCGGCGATTACCGGCATTCCAGAGTTCGCGCGCCAGGCGGGGATACAGATTCTCGTTGCCGAGCCGCTGGTACGCGGCAAGCGAATCGCTGCCGTATCGGGATCACACACGATTTCAGAGGCATTAGCAATTCTCCTAAAGGGGACCGGGCTCATCGCAACCTCTGAGGACGGCGCTACGTTCACGTTGGCCGCTGCGCCACTGGCGCCCACCTCGCGCAACGCGGCTGCGACAACGAGCGCCTTAGCGGCCTCGCGGACAAACTCTCCAAGCGTAACGACCGCTCAGTCGCCACCGGCTCCAGTCGGGAACGAAAAATCGGAAGTGGAGCTTGTAGAAGTTCTCGTTACTGGCACACACATTCGTGGCGTCACCGAATCCGCCTCTCCGGTACTGATCTACACTCGAGACGACATCGATGCTGCCGGCACGATGACGGTTCAACAGTTTCTGCAGACACTGCCGCAGAATTTTGGCGGAGCGTCTGAAAATACGATCGGCTCGATTGCCGCCAGGGGGCGCACCAATAATTCGGTCAACGGCAGCGCACCGAACCTGCGTGGATTGGGCGCCGAAGCCACGCTAGTACTGGTCAATGGGCATCGCGTCGCGCCTGGTGATGGAGACGGAGATTTTGTCGATATTTCAATGATCCCTTTGGCAGCGGTCGAACGCATTGAGATCGTCACGGACGGTGCGTCCGCGATTTACGGCTCGGACGCCGTAGGCGGCGTCGTCAACATCATCTTGCGGAGCAAATTCGACGGCGCGGAAAGCCGTGCTCTGTTCGGATCGGTTGGCACCGGCTCGATGCACAACGTGCAGGCGGCGCAAACCGTCGGCGACGCCTGGAGCACTGGGTCGGCCCTAGTGAGCTACCAGTATTCCGATCAAACTCCGCTGTCCGCTGGGAGCCGCGGCTATCTGCATTCCGTGCTGCTGCCATTCGACCTGCTTCCCGAACAAGTACAGCACGCCGCATTCGCCAACGTCGATCAAGAAATTAAACACGGCTTCGATGTGCATGGTGACGCGATGTACTCACACCGAGCGACTAGTTCCGTGTTTAGCGAAAATGCCGGCAAGTTTGGGAACTTCTACTTTGACTATCCTTCGAAGATAGACGCCTATAGCGCCTCGCTGGGATCTACCGTCGCGCTGCCGCGGCAAAGCAAGCTAGCTGTCGCGGCCACCTATTCGGAAAGCGACACGAGCCAGCAGCAATTTGACGCACCGCCGGCAGGCGCACCGTTGGCGGCTAGCGTTAAAACGAAATCAACCCTCGCTTCGTTAGACGTAAACGTCGACGGGGTTCTCGCAGCTTTTCCCGCAGGTTTGGTTCACTACGCCGTCGGTGCGCAGTATCGGCGAGAATCGTTCGGTAACACGTATTTCTTTCCGCCGACCGACAATACTTTCTACCCAGCGAGAAACGTGGGAGGAGGTTATATCGAGATGCGTATCCCCGTCCTCGGTCAAGGGAGCGGCAGCCACGGGGATCCTGCACTCGAGCTTACGGTTGCCGATCGGGCGGAACACTATAGCGACTTTGGAGCGACTAACAATCCGCAAGTCGGAGCGATTTGGAAACCTCTGTCCGGGCTAACCTTTCGAAGCACCTATGGTACTTCGTTCAAGGCGCCATTGCTGAGTGACTTGAATCCCATTCCGTTTCAAGTAGTGCCCTTTCCCGGTACAATTTTTAATCCCGCGCCGGGTGGAACACCCAATACTTTAATCGTGAACGGCGGCAATCCGGCGTTAAAGCCAGAGAAAGCAACGGTCTGGACGTTTGGATTGGATCTAAAACCGCAAGAGATTGTCGGCCTCAGCGCGAAACTGACTTACTACGACATCGTATTCAAGGATGAAATCGCAAACGCGCAATCGAGTGTCAGCGTGCTCAACGTGTTTGCCGATGAAGCCATATTAGGTCCCGAGATCGTGCAGCGAAATCCACCCAGCTCACTCGTGCAGCAATTCATATCGGCCCCGTCGTACGAGAACCCGTTTAAAGTTGATCCGACGACGATTGGCGCAATTTTCGATAGTCGCAGCCTGAACTTGTCGACGGTCAAAACACGTGGATTGGACTTCGGAGTCGGTTATAAGGCACGCCTGTTTGGTAGTTTGATCGATACCGGTGTCGATGGCACCTACATCTTCGCGTTCGATAATAAATTCACAAGCAACGCACCGATAAAGTCGTTTTTGAATACGCCATACAACCCGACTGATCTAAGGCTGCGCGGACGAGCAATCGTTGCGCTTGGACCGGTGAACACTGGTCTCTACATGAATTTTACCAATGCTTATACAGACACCGGCGTTGCACCCAATGGTCACGTATCCTCATGGACCACAGCCGATGCCGTTGTAAGTTACCAATTCGGATCGACCGAAGGTCCGTCCCGTGGCGTTTCGCTTGCATTCGGCGTCACGAACTTAACCGACCGGGACCCGCCCTACGTATCCAGCCCTACCGGGTTCAAAATTACCTACGATGGGGTAAATGCCAACGCCTTGGGCAGATTCTTTTCGCTCCGATTGCAGAAGCGCTGGTAATGCGTAACGCCTGGCGGACCGGGCTTCGAGCTTGCTACCTGATGCAGACATTCCGTAGAGCGGCATCGGTAGTTCTTGCGATGGCACTCGCCGGGCCGTCGACATATGGGGCAGTTGGCGATGAGAGGCCGCTGACGGTTGACGACTTATTGAAGTTGTCCGATGTCGGCACGGCGATCGCACAGCCGGGGACGGATACTTTTGTATGGGAGCAGTCGCCACCCTACGATACGCTGAGCGACTACGGCGCAGGTATAACTGGAACCTGGCAGGGCAGTGACTACGCGATCTTCACTGTCGGACCCAACGCGAAGGTGCCGAGAAGGCTATTTCGGTCCCCGGACGGAACGAGCTACCGGCTGGGTGGGTTTTCGCGGGATGGACGATTCTTGTCCCTTTTGTCCATGCGCGACGGACGGGTAAGACTTGCTGCTTACGATTTCCGATTGCATCGACTAAAGGAGTTTGCGCTCGCGCCGCGTTTCCCTCCTGTCCAGCCAGACCCTGATTGGGTATGGCTCGACAATCGCCGCCTGGTCGTGGCGGCGTATCCGATCGGAAGTGGAGGGCCGTGGCAACTGACGTTTCGCCGCGGCATTGGCAAGTACCTGACCGAAAGTTGGGAGAAATCGTGGAAGGGTAAGGAAGCTTCTGTTGATGAGTACGATAGCTCGGCACGCGACGTCATTCGCCCGCTGCCCGGACGCTTGGTGGTCGTCGACATAGCATCTGGGCGCATTCAGCAACTGGCTTCGGGACAGTTTTCGGGGCTGCGGCCGTCTCCCGATGGTCGCTGGCTTGCGGCGGTCCGACAGTCTCTGATGCCTCAATCTACACTCCAGCACCCCCACCTCGATTATACGTACGCTCGATCCGCCCTAATGCTGTTCTCCTTGACGGGACTATCCGGTCCGCGAGCAGTCGCGCCGGAATTGGATGTGCTTCCCGACAGCATAAAATGGCATCCATCAAGCGAAGACCTCGTGTTCTTCGCGTCGCATGACGAATCGGGTTTGCGCGGCGGCGGTTTTTGGATCTACGACCGAGCAAACTCCATGATTAAGGCTGTGCCTCACCTGGGTCTCAGTCTCGCCTCGCAACGAGTCCGCGGCGGGCCCCAATGGCCAGAACGACCGGTTTGGTTGGGAGATTCGATCGCGGTGTTCGCCCGCCCCACGCCGGGTCAAACCGGCACGCTGGCGTTTGAAGACATTAAAAGCACTGGAATCGTTGATCCGCGAGAGCAAGCGGACTCGGTACCGCCGCATTGGTTTTTGTTGGGACCGAGTTCAGCACCACGCGATTTGACACCTGAAATGCAAAACGTGTCCCCTTTCCCAGTCTTCGCCGACAAGCCACCGTTTGTTGTTTTGGGTGACGGAGAGGCTTGGCGACTGGATGCATCGGGTTCGCCTATGCGGCTCTTTCCAGAGTCCCCGCATCGACTCTCCCCTCTTACACGTCAGGATTTTTTTTCTTTCGCCCGATCAAATGGTGGCGGAGGCATTGTCTCGGTCTCGGGAGGGCCGGGAACGCTTGCACGAATCGAGCTCAACGACGGTTTGCCAGCCTTACGGGTGTTGGCCACGCCATCTGAGACCTCGGTACTTGCACTATCGAATTCCGGTACAGCACTTTTGCAAGTTGGCGCCGGAAAGGGAACTCAATTGGCTCGCATGTATCCCGGGACCCCGCCAATCATGTTGGGCGAACTCAATCCGTCTCTCGATGAGATCGCTGAAACCCGGTGGATGGCTTTCGATTATGCAAATGCGGAGGGATCCAGGCGAGCGCGGCTTTCCGGATGCCTGCTTCTTCCGTCCGACTACCGCTCGGGCTACAAATACCCGTTGATTGTGGAAGTGTATCCCGATCGGTCCGGTGGCTGTGCCGCGCCGGAGGTGCGACGCCGATATGCCATGGGCGCCCACCCGACTCCGTATAGCGAGCATCTGCTGGCAGCCCGAGGTTTCGTTGTTTTTGAACCCGACACCGGAGGCGGGATCAGCGGCTCGGCGGAAGGGCCTCAGGCAAATCTGTCAGCGATAGTCGACCGAGGCGTCGATGCAGTAATAGCTGCAGGTTATGGCGATCCAAACCGGGTGGGTCTTTTAGGCTTCAGCCAGGGTGGCGTCGCTTCCCTTTGGGTTGCCACGCAAAGCCCACGATACAAGGCGATCGTGTCGCTCAATGGGTGGTGCGATTTTTTCTCCGGTTTTTTTGAGATGAGTTGGGCGCAAGAACTTGCCCAGACCGAGATGCCCGAACGGGGTCATCTAGACCGCTACCTTACTTCTGCTGGAGTCGCCTTCGGCATGGGTGGTACCCCCTGGCAGCTTCCACAGCGATATGTTCAAAACAGCCCGCTTTGGCATTCGGACACGGTCTCGGCGCCCGTTCTGTTGATACATTCAGATATGGATCAATTCAATAATGGAAGCTATAAAGCCTTCTTTAGCTCTCTGTACATTCAAAAAAAGGACGCGAGACTGCTCATCTACCGAGGTGAGGGGCATTCGCCGTCAAGTCCGGCGAACATCAAAGATATGTGGAAGAACATATTTTCCTGGTTTGATAACTATCTCAGGATAAAGCGAGATGCGGATGAAAAAATGATTCTGAATGAATAAGTGCGCTTCGATTGAAGCTAGCGGCTAAAGAATGAACAACCCTGAGAGCGCCGTGCGCGGTGACCCATTTCCGGGCCTACGCTTCGACCGCGATGAACGATGACAATGGACGAAGCATGCGGTGGGCCTACGTCGCCACGTCGAAAGTTGGCTTAACATTGAAAACAATTCAGCGGCTCCATCCATATCGTGGACTACAAGCCGAACGCCAAGTCAGAAAGGCCGATTCCGCAGCTGATGGTCTATACGCTGGCGCTCACGCGACGAAAGCGATTCCAGACTGTGCTCTTTGTCGGGCGTGAGCAGCTACCGTTATTCCATGCTCGTCAAAACGCGTCAAAACTTGATATTGCGCCTTCTCGAAATCCGCTGCTGGGAGTCAAGGCCCGTGTTGTCAGTCTCGTAATTGCCCCAGAACGCGTCGGGGCATTCACGACGGCCGGCGTTGATGACCGACGCTGTGAGTGAATCCACCTTGACGCGCACTCGCGTTGGCGCCGGCGTAATGACGGCTGAGAAACCAAAATCCTCACCTGAATTTCGCAAATCTGCTCCTTCCGCAGCGGGTGACGAATATTCCTGCCATTTCCTGGCTAAAGCGCCTGCACCCATGTCATAAAGCGGTCATGGAATCGCTCAAACAGCGCATTCGCCACATGCAAGCCGTTCTGCGCCGTCGCGGGCAATCGCGCGAAGACGCGGAAGACCTCATCCAGGAAGCATTCCTGCGGCTGCACGTCTACTGTCAATCCCAAGAGGTGCAACAACAAGAAGCCTTTCTCATGCGAACGATGTTGAACTTGTCGATCGATCGGCACCGCCGCGAGCATCACGATCTTTATGTCAAGGACAGTCCGGAAGACCTCATGCTGGCTGATTTGCGGCCTACCCCCGATGAGGATTTGGCTACCCAGCAACGTCTCTATAAAGCAGGGCTGGTATTGGACGGACTATCGCCGCGGACCCGTGAAGTGTTTCTCATGCATCGCCTCGAAGGCTACGGCTGCGCACACATCGCGACCACCTTTGGCATTAGCTTGAGCGCCGTCGAGAAGCACATCGCCCGCGCGGTGCTCGCCCTCATGGACGTGGTAGACCAATGACTTCCGCTTCTAAATCTCTATCCCCTGCGGTACGCGCCGAAGCCGCCGCATGGGTGGCTCGCTTGCATAGCTCCGGCCGCACGCCCGCGCTTGAAGAAGGCTTCAGACGCTGGCTTAGGGCAAATCCCGCGCACGCCCAAGCCTTTGAACTCGCAACGCAAGCCTGGGAGATCGGCGGCAGCATCCCGGCCGGCGCCTTGCCGCGCATGGCCCACCCGTCGGAAATCAGTGGGGCGGAGCGACGCCGCAGGCCAAAACGTTTGTCGACGCCGCGTCTTGCCCTGGCAGCCGTGCTGTGCCTCGCCGTCATCGGCGCGCTGTTTGTGCTGAACCGCGAGAAATCCACGGTGAGCACCCAAGTTGGCGAACAGCGCATGCTTACGCTGGAGGACGGTTCGCGCATTTTCTTGAATACCGACACGAAGCTCTCCGTGCACTACGACAAGGAGCGTCGTCTTGTGCAACTGGCTGAGGGCGAAGCCCTCTTCGATGTGGCCAAAAATCCCGCGCGTCCCTTCATCGTGGACGCCGGAAGGGAGCAAGTGCGCGCCGTCGGCACTGAGTTTGTGGTGCGCCGCGATCCACATCTGGTGGCCGTCACCCTGGTGGAAGGCAAGGTCCGAATTACCGACCAGGAGAGGACGGGGGAGGCAGCCTCTCTCGTTTCCGCTGAAGAACAGCCAGAAATCCTAACCCCGGGACAGCGACTCATTTTTGCCGACAACCGGCCGCCAGCCCTCGATCAACCACCGCTCGACACGGTCACTGCCTGGCGACGCGGCGAAGTAGTGCTCGACAAAACGCGCCTGCAAGATGCGGCCGAAGAAATGAACCGTTACAGCAATGTCAAACTCATGGTGGACAACCCCGACATCGCCGACATCCGCTTGAGCGGTATATTCCGTGCGGGAGATTCCCGGCGCTTCGCGCAGGCCGTCGCGGAAACCTACCATCTGCACATCGACAACCAGCCGCACCGCATCGTGATTTCCGGTATGCGCGCAAACTAGCGCCTCTTCCACCGGGTTAGCAACAGGCAACTGCCAAAGCGACAACGATTGCCTGAGTGAAACAATCTCAGATGAGGATTCCTGTCATCAATCCGTCAAACCTCAAAGGCACCTATCGATAACAACTCACGAATGAAGGGATCCGCAATGCCAATGAGATACCGGCTTAGCCTAATTGGCTGTTTGTTGATGACACTCTTCCTGGCGCCTACAATTCACGCGCAAACCCGCTCCTCATTCGATCTCCCCGCCCAGCCCCTCGCCGCCTCATTGCGCGCCGTTGCCAGCAAAACCGGCACGAATGTGTTGTTCGATCCGCCGCTCGTCGAAGGCCGAGTCGCGCCCGCCCTCAAAGCGCAGATCACCCTCGATCAAGCCTTCACTACGCTGCTCGCTGACACCGGCCTCACGTACAAGTATCTCGACGAGAAAACGGTCACGATTATCTCGCGCGAATCCTCGGGAGCTACGGATTCGCCACGTTCGGATCAAACCGCGAGTAATCCAGAGGCGAACTCCGATAAGGAGCCCGGGAAGAACACTTCCCAGGACTTTCACGTGGCTCAGGTGGATCAGGCGACTGCTGGGCCTACAGTAGAGAAAAGGAAAGACGAAGAATCTGAATCGAAGAAACCTCCGGGGCTTGAAGAAATCGTCGTTACTGGAACACACATACCGGGTCAAAGTTCGGCATCCCCGACACTAGTGTTCACACGCGACGATATAGACAGATCCGGGGCCGGTTCGGTACAACAGTTTCTTCAGACACTCCCTCAAAATTTTAATAGTACGAACGAAGCTACGAATGGGGGCCTTGCGATCGCTGGCGCTGTGAATAACGTGGCTGATTCAACCAGTGGTGCGGGCGTGGATTTGCACGGATTGGGCGCCAACTCGACCCTCGTGCTGGTTAATGGGCGTCGGTTAGCACCAGGCAACACGGGTGGAAACTTTACTGACATATCGGCAATACCGCTAGCGGCAATTGAGAGAGTCGAGATCGTACCGGACGGTGCATCCGCGATATATGGCGCAGATGCGGTCGGAGGTGTCGTGAATTTTATTTTGCGCCGGGACTATGATGGCGCGGAAACTCGCGCCCGATACGGTTCAGTTACTTCTGGTGGGCTTCATCAGGAATCCGTTGGCGAGACACTGGGTCATAGCTGGAACACAGGTTCTGCATTACTTAGTGGCGAGTACTCTAACCAAACGCCGCTGAATGCCAGAGACAGAAGTTACACCCAATTGGCTGTCGCGCCTTTCACGATACTCCCGAAACAAGAGAAACTGGGCGCGATCTTGGCGGCCGAGCAGGACATAAATCCCGCCACCCATGTTTTTATCGACGGTTACTATTCCCATAGAGCAGCGGACGAATTCTACTCGGCCGGAACTTTGAACTCAGAAGCGCCATCAATAGTTCGGTCCTATAGCGGTACCGTAGGAATTCGTACTGAACTGTCCACCAGCACACGATTGGAATTAAGTTCGACTTATGCTTCAACGGATGCCGGCAGCAGACTTTTGAGGCAAAACGGGACTAGCGTCGTTTTCGATATAACCGGCGTTTCGGGCACAGGGTCACTTGACGCAAATCTTACCGGAA
>WNFI01300863.1_pt1 | contig 18471 bp, 18 predicted proteins | sample 5400471 | NCBI WGS metagenome assembly WNFI01 (sample SAMN13153348, study PRJNA577476) | soil metagenome | isolation source: 100 cm saprolite on Douglas fir-dominated hillslope | place: USA:California | collected 2013-09-17 | reverse complement strand
CGCGGAGGGCGCCGAGCTAAGCCCGTCGATCCGGCTGATGGCGACCCCAGGTCACACCGATCAGGACATCAGCACGGTGGCGTCGACCGCGGATGGCGTCTACGTGTGCACCCATGCCTGGTGGGGCGCCGATGGCCCGGCTGATGACCCGTTCAGCCCGGACCAGAAGGCCCTGAGCCGGAGCCGGGCGCGCATCCTGAGTATCGCCTCCGTGATCATCCCGGGCCACGGACCGAGCTTTGTCCCGGGACCTGAAACGCCCCGCTGACGGGATCGCGGTTAGAGCGCGTCGCCCTTGAGCGCGAACGCTGATAGCCGCCGGCTGGCTACAGCCAGGGTCACGATGGTGACAGCGACCGCCATGATGATCGCCGTCTGCGACGTCAGGTGGGCGTTCAGAGCCGATGTCTTCGCGATGGAGTTGGCAACGCTGACCGAGTACTGGCCGATCGACAGCACCCTTACTCCGCCGATCAAGTTGCCGAGCAGGCCCTCCCAGACGAGCAGGTAGAGCAGCCCGACAGCGATCGCCCGCGTGGTCAGGATCGAGAGCATCACGAACAGCGCGTTATAGGCCACGGAGGCGATCAGCGCGCCGGCCAGCAGCCCGATCGTCAGCTTGTCGCCGAAGCCCTTCGCGATAGCTGCCGCGAGGAATTCGGGTATCGCCCCGAACATGATCGTCAGCAGCACGGCGGCGATGAACTTGGAGATGACGACGCTGAACCTGCTGACGGGCGTCGCGAGCAGGTGAATGATGCTGCCGTCGTCGATCTCAGCGCCGAGCGCGCTGGTGCCGATGATCAGCGCGGTCAGCGGCAGCACCACGGAGAAGCCGAAGACGCCGAGGAATTCGGCGGGCCAGACCGGGCTATTGGCCACCACCTTGAGCGCCACGGTGATCAGGATTAGCACCAGCGGCACCAGCATGAAGACCAGCGCCCGCTTGCGGCCGAGCGTGGCCCGCAGGGTAATCCGCAGTACGACGGGGTTGAGCAGACCGGACACCAGGTTCACCATCGCTTCCTCACGCCGTCACCAGATAAGAGAACACGCTCTCCAGCGACTCATCAGACGGCAGCACCTCGCGGAGCCTGATGTCGCCGTCGCGGCAGAGCCCGGCGAGCTCCCTGGCGAAGGCTCCGAAGTCCGATGTCCTGACCTGTAGCCCGCGCGGCGTCAGTTCCACGCCGGTCACGGCAGGGCGGCTGATCAGCGCCGCGCCTAGGGCGCGGTCCGCCGAGGTCCTGACCAGGAACACGTGCGGCCTGCTGGTCATCAGCCGGCGGATGGCACGGAAGTCACCGGATGCAGCCAGCCGGCCGCCAACGATCACCTGGATCGTGCCGGACATCCGCTCGACTTCCTCGAGAATGTGCGAGCTGAACAGGATGGTCCTGCCCCGCTGCGCCATCTCCTCGAGCAGGTCCATCATCTGCAGCCGCTGGCGCGGATCCATGCCGTTGAATGGCTCGTCGAGCAGCAGCACCTCGGGATCGTGTACGAGCGCGGCCGCGACCTTGATCCGCTGCCGCATGCCCTTGGAGTAGGTCGCGATCCGGCGGTCCTGCGCCTCGGCCATCTCGACGATCCCGATCGCGCGCCGCGCGGCGGCGTCGGGTTCGGACAGCCGGTGCAGCTTCGCCGTCGAACGGACGAAATCGATCCCCGTCAGGAAGGCGTAGACCGAGTCACGCTCCGGCACCAGCCCGAGGGTGCTGAACACCGCCGGATTGCGCCAGCTCGGCCGGCCGCCGACGATCAGCTCGCCGCGCGAAGGAGCCAGGAACCCGGCCATCAAGTTCAGCAGCGTGGTCTTCCCGGCGCCGTTCGGGCCGAGCAGCCCGGTGATCCCCGGCCCGATCGTCATCGTGACGTCATTGACGGCCACGACGTTGCCGTACCAGCGCGACACGTTGCGCAGCTCGATGGCGCTCATGCGACGCTCACGCTCGAGTACCTGCGCACCAGCGCGGCCAGGCTGACCGCGAGGAACAGCAACAGCATGCCGCCGTAGGCCAGCCCGTATCGCCCTGGATCGGCGACGATCCCCGGGCTGGTCCCGCCCAGCCACTGCCGCACACCATCAAGCACCGTGAACGGGCTGATCAGTCCGAACAGATGGGCCGCCGCGGATACCTGGGCCACCGACGTTTGCGCTCCGACGACGGCGCGACCGCCAGAGCCCGGCGGGCCGGTGGCCGCCGAGATCCTGGTCAGCACGGTGGTCAGCGTCCAGGTCATGAATAGGAAGATCGCGACTGCGCCGGTCGAGAAGGCCCTGCGGCCGCTGACGCAGGCGAGCGCGAGCCCGACCGCGGCCAGGACCACGGCCCACATCAGCCCGACCAGCAAGCCGGGGATCGCTGCCCTGGTCTGCGACCAGATCGCCGCTCCGCCGTGCACCTGGAAGATCGTGCCGACGTAGAGGAGCAGAACCGGGATGTCGACCATAGCCAGGCAGGCGAGCACGAACGCGGCGTACTTGGCCGCCGGGTAGTCCGACCGGCGGATCGGCCTGGCGAAGTAAAGCGGCAGTACCCGGCTCCGCAGGTCACGGGAGACCAGTTCGGGCGCCTGCGCGGCGATGAACACAAGCAGCACGAGCACCCGCAGCGTCCCGGCATAGGTGTCGTAGTCGACCACCCGGGTATGCGACCGGCCCAGCGCCATTATCACGGCATTGATCACCGCCGGAGCGCACATGATCACGAACGTGAGCACCGGCACGATCTTGGCCTTCGCGCCACGGCCGAAACCGAACGCCGACCGGAAGCTGTGCCAGCACAGCGCGATGGCGATCTTGCCGCGGCCGAACCTGGGCCCGTCGTAGGTCTGGTAACCGATGTCGTGGATGACGCCTGCGCCCGGTGCCACCAGGCCCGCACCTGCGGTGTTTTCAGCGGCCATCGACCGCTCCCGTCAGCTCGGCCATCCCGCCTTCGTCGCGGAACAGCTCCTCGACCCGGTGCCTGCGCTGCTCCATCCTGGTCAGCGGCAGCCCGAGCCCCGCAACCGCGTCGCGCACGAGGTCGAACACCTCGTCGCCGCTGATTAGCACCAGCAGCTCGCGTCCGTTGCGCACCGGCTCAAGACCACGGCCGGACAGTTCGGCAGCGAGCAGGTCGGCTCCCTCGTCGACGTCGATTGCCAGTACCTGACTGGCCTGGGTGAACGAGCTCATCGTGGCCGACCGCAGCAGCCGGCCGCCGTCGATCGCGATCAGGTGATCGCAGATCTGCTCGATCTCGCCAAGCAGGTGCGACGACACCACCACGGAGATGCCGAAGTCGCCGCCGATACGGCTGATCAGCTCAAGCATCGCGGTGCGGCCCCCCGGATCAAGGCCGTTGGTCGGCTCGTCGAGCAGCAGCAGCCGCGGATCGCCCGCGAGCGCCTGCGCCAGCTTGACCCGCTGCTTCATGCCGGTCGAGTAGGTGCCGATCTGCCGGTAGCGCTCCTCGTACAGGCCGACGTGCCGAAGGGATTCGGCCGCCCGCTCCTTGGCCGCGGTCGGCGGCAGGCCTGACATCCGGCCCATATGGGTCACGAACTCGGTTGCCGTCACGTCGGATGGCAGGCAATCATGCTCGGGCATATAACCGGTCAGCGCCCGGATCTGCTCGCCGTGAGCGGTAGTGTCCATCCCGAGGACGTTGGCCTTCCCGCTGGTCGGCGACAGCAGGCCGAGCAGGATCTTGATCAAGGTCGACTTGCCGGCCCCGTTAGCGCCGACCAGGCCCGTGATGCCCGGCCCGACGGCCATGGTGAGCTCGTCGAGCGCCGTGATCGTGGCACCGAAACGCCTCGTCAGCGCGGTCGTGACGATAACGGGCCCAGCCTGGCCGACGTCTCCCCGTCGCGGCTGCGCGTCGCTGGCAGGTTCTGCGGTCACCTGAACGAACCCTCTCCTTGTGCGGGCGAGTGAAGCGAAAGCGGTACCACCCTGCCGGATCCGTGGCCGCCCTGTCATCACACGGCAGGATGAGTGCGCATCCGCCCGCGGTAGCACAGCCGATGATGCGCTCCTCGGCTCAGGCGGGATGTTGCCGCGCTAGCCCGCAGGGCGCGGTGTCGCAGCCGCTGGGGACGGCTTGCGTGCCAGTGCGGCGATCTGGGCGTGCGTCGCGAACCAGGGCCGCCCGCGTTCCACCATCTCCGTGATCACGCGGTCCAGCATCCGGATCAGGTAGCCGCGGCCGATGGCCTCAGGGTGCATGGTGTAGGTGACGAGCCGGTGCTCGGCCCGAGCCGACTCAAACTCCTCGATCCAGATGCGCTCGACAGCCGCCGGATCGGCGAGCAGCCCGCCATGATAGGGCGTGAAGCCGAAGTACGGCCAGTCGCAGAGGCTCCAGTGCCCGGGCAGCTCGAGCAGCGGCGCCGACCCGCTGACTTCCCAGTACGGCCGGTCGTCGGCCATCAGGCTGCTGTCGTAGCTGAACCCGAACTCGGGCAGCATCCCCAGTGTTTCCGGCATCAGCTCCCAGCCTGGTGATCGGTAGCCGATGGGGCGGAGCCCGTGCCGCTCTAGGGCAGCCAGGCCGCGTTCGAGCTCGGCTCGCTGGCCATCCGCATCCAGGCCCTCGCTGCCGAGATGCAGGTAGCCGTGGTGCCCAAGCTCGTGACCTCCGGCGGCGATCGCCGTGATCGCCTCAGGGTGGTGGTCGGCGGTGTGCCCCGGCACATAGAACGTGCCCGTGATCTGGTGCATAGCCAGCAGGTCGAGTACCCGGCTGAGACCACGCTCCGGGCCGAACCGGCCTTGCGAGAGCACGGTCAGCCGACGGCTGTACTCGGGGCCCTCGCCGAGCCAGGGCGCCTCGCCGTCCACGTCGAAGGTCAGCGCGACGGCTACGTCGGCGTCACCTGGCCAGCCTGGGAAATCTGCCTGGGTGATCACAACCATGCGTCCTTATCTGACGACAACAAAATTTGAGCGTTGTTCCCCCGACGCGGCGGCGGGCGGAGGGGCTGCGGGGCGAGCGCTGCGCCTGGCTCGCGCGCGCCGGGCGGTGATCTGCCAGGCGGACCCGCGTGCCTGGCGTGCAGCTCGATCATCCAGGAGATCCCCGCGGCGAGCAGCAGGAACAGCCAGCCATAGGCGGTGGCGATCTGCACCGCGTGCCAGTGCTGCCCGAGGAAGATGGTCGTGTCCCACAGAACATGGACGACGATCAGCGGCAGCACGCTGCCCGTGCGCAGGAACAGCCAGACGAAGATGGCCGCCCAGACGGCGATCCCGAGGACGCCCAGGCCGTAGTAATCGTGGTAGGAGCACCGGAGCAGCACGGCAACGAGCACGATCTCAGGCAACGGGCGGCGTGCCTGCCTGAGGGTGGTGACGACGAACGCCAGGACTACCGTTTCCTCTACGATGCCGGCCGTGAGCGACGCGGCCACGCTGTAGATCACGTAGCTGGCGTCCTGGTGGGCTGGCTGGCCGAGCTTGTTGCCCATGGCCAGGGCGCCGGTGACCGCCCCTCCGGCCAGCAGGGCCGCGATGGCCCAGACACCGATCCGCAGGCTCTGGGCAACGCCCGGCCGCCCGTCCGCCTTGCGTGGCCAGCCAAAACCTAGCTCCCGGGGGCTGATGCCGCGCCTGGCGGACAGCAGCACGGTGACGAGCACCGCGAGCACGCAGGTGCCGAGCTCGCTGAGAATGGCCGGCGTGAAGACTGCCCAGCTGCCCGAGGGCGGCGGGTAATGGCGGGCTAGAGTCTCGCCGCCCGCGGCGACGCTCGCGGCGAAGAACGCCGCGAAGACCAGCAGGACCTCGGCATAGGCCCGCCGGGCCGAGATCGGGCGGGACCGTGACGCTGGCGGCGGCTCCTGGGCCGACCACCAGTGCGCTCTGGCCGGGCGGCCAACCGGCCCAGGCCAGACATCGGGCTGGGACTGCATCCCGCCGCCTCCCACGAAGACTTATCTGCCCTTACCTGCCGGCTGCGTACCCCTGCATGCCGCGCGCGTTGGCTCCGGCGTAAAGGAAGCCGCGGTCCCTGCGGACCGCGCTGATCCGGCCGAGCGACCACGGCGGCGAGACGCTGAGGTCGTGGCCGCGGCCGCGCAGCTCGGCGATTACCGGCTCGCCAGCCCGCGACTCGACGCTGAGCGACAGCGGGAATGCCTCCCGCGGGTAGAACGACGAAGGGAAGTGGTCGGTGTGGTAGGCGGGGAAATCGATCGCCTCCTGCAGGTTCATCCCGAAGAGGACGTGGTTGAGGAAGAAACCGACCGTCCACTGATCCTGCTGGTCACCGCCCGGGGTTCCGAATGCCATGTACGGCTCCCCGTCGCGCAGCACCATGCCGGGTGACAGCGTCGTCCGCGGCCGCCGGCCGGGTGCCAGCGTGCTGGCGAAGCCGGGGGTGAGCGTGAACATCTGGCCCCGGGTTCCCAGGCAGAAACCGAGCCCGGGGACGACCGGCGAGCTCTGCAGCCAGCCTCCGCTCGGCGTGGCCGAGACCAGGTTTCCGAACCGGTCGGCGATATCGAGATGGCAGGTATCCCCGGGGCCCAGCGAGACCGGTCCGAGCGTGGCAGCACCGAGCGTCGGCTCGCCCGTGCCGTGGGCGGCCACCAGCGGCGACTGTCCGCCCAGTGCGTAACCGGGCAGGGCCGGCGGCCTGCCGCCGGGCGAGCCTGGCTGCAGGCCGGCCGCCGCCCGGTCGGTAACCAGCCGCCTGCGCTCGGCCGCGTATCCGGGCGACAGCAGGTCGGCTAGCGGCACATGGCTGTGACGCGGGCCCTCGAGGTCAAAGCCGTCCAGCATCGCGAGCTGCTGGCACAGCACGGGTCCCTGCCCCCACGGACCCGTCTTGCACACGGTCAGCCCGCGGAAACCGAATCTGACCGGTTCCTCCACGCTCGAATGCCAGCCAGCCAGGTCCGAACCGGTTAGCAGGCTCCGGTTCGGCCGCCCGGTGACGTCCATGATCTCGGCGCTCGCGACGAAGGCATCGATCCTCTCGGCTACGAATCCCTCGTACCAGGCCCGCCTGGCTGCCTCAATCTGCGCGTCCCTGTCGCCGCTCGCTGCCTCAGCCTCGGCTAGCACGCGGATGTAGGTATCGGCGAGTGATTTGTTCGCGAAACGGCCCCCGGGCGCCGGTGTCCCTTTCGTGAGGTAGATCTCGGCGGAGGTGGGCCAGTACCGGGTGAAAGTGGCCGCCATGGCGTCGATCGCGGCGCAGGCGCCGGAGCAGCAGCATCCACGCGCCGAATGCCGCCGGGACAGTCGCGGCGAGCAAGCCGTTACCAGGGATGAGATCGATGCCGAGAGCGCCGAACGCGTCCAGCGTCGCCGCTGCCGGCGCGGGCCCCTGGCCGTCGATAACGAAAGGCCCGCCGCCAGCCTGGCTGTAGCCAATAACCGGGACTTCACCGCCTGGGCCGTTCAGATGCGGCTCAACAACCTGAAGCACAAGGCCGGTCGCGACCGCCGCATCAAAGGCGTTGCCTCCAGATTCGAGCACCGCCATGCCAGCGGCGGATGCAAGCCAGTGGGTCGATGCCACCATGCCGAACGTCCCGGCCAGCTCCGGCCTGGTGGTGAACTCCTGTATGCCGGCCACCGGCAACTCCGATCCGCATTGTCAGCATTTGAGTACGGACCGCGCATTTACGGTCCATGCCCCGAGAAGTAGGATATTCGCGGTCGGCACGCCCCGGTCCACCGTCTTGAGCTCGCGGGCCCGGGCCGCTGCGCGCGATTCAGCAACGGTGCGGGTAGATTGCCGCAATGGCTGACACCCATCCCCGGCTGCGCGCCGTCTGGGATCTCTCCGTCGCCGAGGTGCGTGAGTACGCCGGACGACACGAGTATGACGGCAGGATCCAGGACCTGTCCCCCGCTGGAGTCAGGGAAGGCCTGCGCGGGCTGGCCGATGCCGCTTCGGCCGGCGGCCCGGTTGACGACGAGCACGACGAGGCGCACCTCGCGATCTTCGAGCGCGCCGCACAGGTCAGGTTCGGCGAGCTTCAGTTGCACCGCAGCAATCCCTACTTCCATATCGGCAACATGGATCTCGCCTGCTACGACCGGGAATACGCGCCGCAGGAGGATCGCGATCGTGCCCGCACCGCACACCTGGCGGCATGGCCTGACGCGGTCGACGCCGCGATCGCCGCGCTCGACGCGGTGCCGGCACCGGTGGCCCAGGCCCTCACGGGGGCCGCGCGCGGGCTTGCAGCCGGCATCGGCGACGATGCCGACCCTGAGGTCAGCGCGGCCGCGAGGGGCGCGCACGCCAGGCTGATTTCCCACCTCGCGCGAGCGGCCGCCGACGGCAGCCCGGGTGCGGCCCTCGGCGGCAAGGCGCTGAGCGCCCTGATGGCCAGCGCCGAGGGAATCGAGGTTGACCTGGCCAGGCTGGCGGAGCGGGCCGATGCCGAGCGGGACCGGCTGTCCGAGCGGCTGGCCGAAAGCTGCGCGCAGGTCGACCCCGGGCGCCCCGCCATACAGGTTGCCCGGGACCTGGTCCGCCGGCACCCTGATGCCGATGGCGTGATCGAAGCCGCGCGGGTCTGGACGCAACGCGCCATCGACTTCACCCGCGAGACGGCTCTGGTGCCCTACAACGACGGTGAGTGCCTGGTGCTGCTGGCGCCAGAGTCGCGGCGCTGGGCGATGGCGATGATGTCGACGGCCGCACCCGGCGAGCCGGAGGGACCGTCCCGCTACTACATCACGCCGCCGGATCCGGCCTGGCCCGAGCAGGAAGCGCAGGAGTGGCTCGAGGTGTTCAGCGACACAACGCTGCCCGGGATCACCGTGCACGAGGTGGCACCCGGGCACTTCTCGCACGGCCGTGCCATCCGCCGGGCCCCGACCGATGTCCGGCGCACACTGCATTCTGAAGCGTTTGTCGAGGGCTGGGCACACTATGCCGAGGAGCTGTGCGTCGAGGAGGGCTTCTGCGGCGGCGACCCGACGTTCGCGATCGGTGTCTGGCTCGAGGCCCTGGTGCGGGTCACCAGGCTGGCCTGCGCGATCGGTGTGCACACGGCGGGAATGAGCGTCGAGGATGCAGCGCGCCGGTTTGAGGCCGATACCCACATCGCAGGCCAGGCCGCCTTCGCCGAGGCGGCCCGGGCGACCTTCGACCCGACGTACGGCCGCTATACCTGGGGCAAACTGGAGATCATCGCGCTGCGGGAACGAGCGCGAGCGGCATGGGGATCTGGCTTCTCGCTGTCCCGCTTCCACCGCGCGTTGCTTGCTCTCGGCTCTCCGCCGCTCGGCCTGCTCGATACGGCCCTGCAACGTGGCTGATGCGGCCCGGCGCCGCGGCTACGCCGGAGCACGAGCGTACCGGGGCCGGTAGGGTGCAAGGCATGAGCGAAACCGACGATCTTGATGCGCTGCCCTCGCGCGAACTGCACGATCTCGCGGTCCGGCGGGCCCTGCATCACCTCGACGTGGCGTTCCTGTGGGACCTGCTGCGCGCCCTGCCTGCCGGGGAGGCCATAGCCGGGCATCCCGATCACGCAGGCGCCGATGCGCTGCACCTGTCCGCGCTGATCGGGGACGCGATCGACGCCGACGACACCGACGTGGCCGACGCTCTCCGCCCGTTCTACCTCGACTACCTCAGAAAGCACCGCGGCGACCTGGCCGGCCTCGAGCACCACGCAGGACCGCAGAGCTAGCACTGTTCGGGCGCGACAGGACCCGGGGAGGGCGAGGCCGCTCCCCGGGTCCGAATCTCGCTTCCCGGCGCGTCTTATGCCTGCAGGACAGCCTCGACCTCGAGGTGGAGGGTGACCTTGTCGGACACGACCACGCCGCCGTGCTCCATGGCGGCGTTCCAGGTCACGCCAAAGTCCTGGCGGTTGATCTCGCCCGTGGCCGTAAACCCGGCCCGCGTGCCGCCGTAGGGGTCAGGCCCGAAGCCGTTCAGCTCCAGTGCCAGCGGTACGTTCTTCGTCACTCCCTTGAGTGTCAGGTTGCCGTCAAGGACGTAGCCGTCGCCCTTGGCGCGGATGCCGGTCGAGCGGTACGTCATAACCGGGTGGTTCTCGGTGTCGAAGAAGTCCGGCGAGCGCAGGTGCCCATCGCGCTGCTCGGCACCAGTATCGATGGATGAAAGATCGATCTCGGCGGTCACCGACGACGTGAGCGGGTTCTCGGCCGTCACGAGTTCACCGGAGAACTTGCTGAACTTGCCCCGCACCTTGCTCACCATCATGTGCCGCACGGAGAACCCGACTTCCGAGTGCAACGGGTCGATGGTCCAGGTACCGGCCACGTAGCCGGGGATCGTCTCTTCCTGAGTGATGCTCATGTATCTCGCTCCGATGCTGACTAAGTCTCCGCTCCGGGATCTGCCCCCGGAGTTTGGTTGAATAATCAACGACTATCACGGCCGGCGAGACTTGTCAAACGTTCAACTAGATGGGGTACCATGAAGGCATGACCACGACCACGCGCTGGCTGAGCCAGGAGGAACAGCGCACTTGGCGCCTGTTCCTGCAGGCGTGCGAGTCGGTCTTCGCCGCGGCCGATGCGCAGCTCGCCCGCGACTCCGGGCTGCCGCACGGTTACTACGAGATCCTCGTGCACCTGTCCGAGGCGCCGAACCGGGCGCTCCGGATGACGCAGCTGGCCAGGGCATCGACGTACAGCAAGAGCAGGCTGTCGCACGCGGTGGCCAGGCTCGAGGAGCGCAGTTGGGTTCAGCGGCGGGACTGCCCGACCGACCGCCGCGGCCAGATCGCGCAGCTGACCGACGACGGCTTCGCCGCGCTGGCGGCCGCCGCCCCGGGGCACGTGGGTCAGGTACGCCGGTCGCTGTTCGATGTGCTGACTCCCCAGCAGGTGCGGCAGCTTGGCGAGATCAGCGCCGCCATCATCGCCGCCGGAGCGTGCACCAGCGAGGACTCTGACGAGGCCGACATTAGCTGACCGACCTCTGCGGGTGTTGCCTGCACGCCACATGAGATATATCGTCTTAGGGTCAGCGGCACAGGATGGAATCATCGGAGGTACGGATGGCAACGGCATCGGGCCTCAGAATCGGCGACGCGGACCGCGAGTCAGCGGCTGCCGCGCTGCGCGAGCACTTCGCCCAGGGCAGGCTGACACTTGATGAGTTCCAGCACCGGCTGGGCACAGTCTTCGCCGCCAAGACCGACCGAGACCTGGCCGACGTCACTGCCGATCTGCCGCATGCCGCCGGACCGCCTCTGATGCGGGCGGCCAGCGGCCAGGCGGGCTCTGGCAGCCGCAGTGAGCGGAGCAGCCCGCCCGGCCTGGCCGCCCTCGCCGGACTTGTCATGATCATCCTTGCGCTGATCGTGGTCGCTGTCATGCTGCCAGTTGCCCTATTCGGCATGGCCGTGTCCAGGTCCCTGCTCTTCCTGCTCGCGGCCCTGCTGTTCGGGCGCCGCGGCCTGCTGCGCCGGTTCCGGCGCTGGCTGCCGAAATCCGGGCGGCGCTGGCCGTTCTGACTCCCGACTGGCTCAGCTTCGCTCGGGAACGCGCAGCGGCACGAGCAGGTACCTGAACGCCGGGACGCCGTCCCGCTGCGCGTCCGCGGTCCAGGTGATCAGGGCGGGCTTGGCCGGGGTATTGAACTGCAGCCTGATCCGGCCGTTCTCCGCCCCGGCCGCGACCGGCTCTCCCGGTCCCCCCGGTACGCCCGGTTCGTCGTCTGCTGCCCGGCCCGGCCCTGACGCGGCAGCCGCCGTCAGACCGTCAAGCAGATAGTGCGGGTTGAATGAGATCACCGGCTGATCGCCGGAGAACTCGGCGCTCACCGTCTCCGCCGCCCTGGCCCTGCCCTCGGCGTGCGCCTCGATCACCACCTGATCAACCGCGAATGACAGCCGTACCGGTCCGGCCCGCTCGGCCACGAGCGCCGCCCGCCGCACCGCCTCGATGACCGGGCCGGCTGGCACCTCCGCCCGGCAAGCGAAGTCGTCGCCGAACCTATTGCGGTACCTGATGAACTCCCCGCCGATCAGGCGCGCGGTGAGCCGCCGGTCCCCCGAATCGAAGCTGACCAGCCCTTCAGCGGGCCGGGGCTGATCGTCCGTGCCCACGCCGCCTCGCTGTCCGCCGTCGGTTCCGAACGCCAACGTGACCGGCACTCCTGGCTGGAACGTCCGGGCCGCCTCGACCATGATCTTCGCCGGAACCAGCGCGAGAGCCCGGCGGCCGGGCTCGGACGGGGCGAAGCTGACCTCGCGCGCGGCCAGCCGGTACCTGTCGGTCGCCGCGAGCGTCATGACGTCGCCGGCGATGTCGAGGCAGACGGCCGTAAGCATCGGCAGCGTGTCATCCCGGCTCGCGGCAGGCGCGACCTGCGCGACCGCGGCGGCCAGCAGTCCTGAATCCAGCACGCCGACGGTTTCGGGCGAGTCAGGCAGTGCCGGGTACTCCTCCATCGGCAGGCAGACGAGCCCGAACTCGGCCCGTCCGCAGGAGAGGTTGACCATGCCCGCGTCGGCGGCGAAGTCGGCTGGCTGGGCGGGCAGGCTCCTGGTGATCTCGGCGAGCAGCCGGCCGGGGACCAGGGCGGACCCCGACGTGGCCACGTCGGCGTCGATGCTGACCCGCGCTGATATCTCGTAGTCGAAGCAGGACAGGGTCAGCCCGCCCGCCGAGGCCTCGATGAGCATGCCCGACAACAACGGGACGACCGGCCGGGACGGGAGCGCGCGGGAAACAAAGGCCACCGCCTCGCCGAAGGCGTCCCGGCCCACCGTGAACTTCATATCCGCAATCCTGGCATTAGCTACCGACATTTCCGAACGGCGAGCTGTCGCCAATCCTGGCGACGCCGGGACCGGATGGTCAGGCCGACCCGGGCGGTGCGGCAGCCAGCGCCGACTCGATCGCGCGGGCCAGGTCCCTGGCGGTCTGCGCGGTCAGTTCCACCGCTACCCTCGCTGACGGTCCCTGCGCCGGATTGATGAAGTCAAGATTCAGCGTGTGATCGGCCAGGGCGTGGGCCGGGTGGTCGAAGTAGACGCTGACCTCGCTCAGCCTGAACCAGCCGCCCGGGCCCTTCCCGCTGCCGGCAGCCGGCACATGCTCAGTTGAGTAGGTGCACATGACTACGCCTTTCCCGCCAGTTGCTCGCCGAAGAAGGCCCAGATCTTGTCCCAGCCCTCGACGGTCGCCTCGACGCGGTAGGACGGACGGTCGACCGAGAAGAAGGCGTGCCCGGCTCCGGCGAAGGTGTGGAACTCATGCGGCTTGCTGAACTCTTCGAGCGTGCGGGACAGCTCAGCCGTCTCGGCCGGCGTCGGGAACTGGTCGTCCGCCCCGAACAGGCCGAGCAGCGGGCACGACAGGTTCTCCGACAGCCCGATCAGCGGTTTGAAGCTGGCCGGAGCACCCTGCGGCACGCGGACGACCGCGCCGCCGTAGCAGTCCACCGCCGCGTCGAGTGGCAGGCTGCAGGCGGCCAGGAACGCCTGACGGCCACCGGAGCAGTGTCCGATCACGCCGATCTTGCCGTTGCTGCCAGGTAGGCCACGCAGGTATGCCGCCGCTCCGGCAACGTCGCCGACGACCTGCTCGTCGGGCACCCCGCCCTTGGCGCGTGCCGCCGCCGCCGCGTCGTCCGGGCTCGCGCCAGGCGAATCCCGGTAATACAGGTTCGGCATCAGCGCCGCGTAGCCGTGCGCAGCGAACTTTCTCGCCATCTCCTTGGTCGCCGAGTCGTACCCGGGCAGGTGATGGATGAGTACCACGCCGCCGAATGACTCGATGCCGTCGGGCCGGGCAAGATAAGCCTCTACCTCGTCGCCGTCATGACCTTTCATCATGACCGTCTCGGCAGTAAGTGCTTCGTTCATGCGATCCTTCTCCTTCTTGCCGTAATTAAAAGCGAGATATATTCCTTCGTAATGATCCGGTCATTACAGGTGCCTCAGCGATTCGGCTCCGATAGGGTTCCTGGTGCGTGAAGATACTGTGCAGCCCCAGGTCCGCGGATGAGCTGACATCGCGAGAGAGGCGTTACGATGAGCTCGGCCTCCTATGGACTGATCTTCATATTCCTTGCTGCCGGCTGCGCTCTTGGCTGGTATGCGAACCGTTCTATAGCCGCTCACGGCGACGTGAAATCCACTAGAGGCAAGCTTCCTGGCTACCGCAAGACACGCCACCGTACTGGCGTCGTCGCCATGATTCTCGCTTTGGTAATCGGAGTGGTCATTTTCGATATTATCCATCCTCATCCCTGATCACGGCAGCCAGATCCCGCCCGGACGGTCCGACGCTGAGGGTATCTGGCGCCGATCTGGCGCTCTCACCGGACTCGGCTGGATATGACGCCTTCCCACGGCGCCAACGCCGCCGGATCGACCTGGCCACGGTCGCCAGCGGTGGATAGCAGCACCTTGCCGACCGGTGCGGGCAGCCTGACCGGCCGCCCGGTGAAATTCGCCGTGACGATGAGCTCACCGGCCTCGTAACGCCAGACCCCGGGAGATGCGGGCAGCCGTTCGTAGCCCGGCTGGGGCTGGCCTGCTCGCTCGCGCCGCAGGCTGAGCAGCTCGCGGCAGAACGACAGCACCGAGCCAGGATCCTCGCGCTGGGCAGCGACGTTCCGGGCGGCTACGTCTCCGGACGGCAGCCAGCTGCGAATGCCTGGCGCGGTGAATCCGCCGCTCGCAGACTCGTCCCACTGCATCGGCGTCCTGGCCCTGTCCCGGCCAGGGCGCCGGCCATGACCGCCGAGCGCGTCCCTGGCCAGCTCGGGCGGCACCGCCACGTCGGTCATGCCGATCTCGTCTCCGTAGTACAGGACCAGCGATCCCGGCAAGGCGCCGAGTACGAGCAACGCGAGCTTGACTTTCGCCTCGTCGCCACCGCACCACCGGCTGGGGAAGCGGCCTACATCATGGTTGGAGGCCGTCCAGACCGGGCAGCCGCTGGCGGGCAGCGCCGCCAGCGTGCTGGCCACGATCGAAGCGAGACTGTCCGCGCTGAAGCCGGCGAAGACCAGCGGGAAGTTGAACGCCAGCTGCAGCTCATCATCCTGGCCGTAGAAGGCCGCAAGCTGGCGCAGGTCCTCGACCCAGGTCTCGCCGAGCAGCAGGCGCGGCGGGTCGTAGCTCTCCGCGATCGAGCGCCATTCGCGGTACACGGCGTGGACCTCCGGCCGGTTCTCGCTGTATACCGCCTGCAGGCCGAACCGCCCGGCCAGCGGCCCGTCCTCCTCGTCGCATGGCGGGTTGTCCCTCAGCAGGGCGTCCTTATACAGGCCCTGCGCGACGTCGATACGGAACCCGGCGACACCGCGGTCGAACCAGAATCGCAGGATCCGCCTGAACTCCTCGTGCACGACCGGCTGCCACCAGTTCAGGTCGGGCTGTGCTGGCAGGAAGTTGTGCAGGTAGAACTGGCCGGTGGTGTTGTCCCACTGCCAGGCCGGCTGCCCGGTGAAGTCGACCCAGTTGTTCGGCGGCCCGCCGCCGGGCGCCGGGTCGGCCCAGACGTAATAGTCGCGCAGCGGGCTCTGCCTGCTTGCGGCCGATTCGACGAACCACGGATGCGCGCTGCTCGTGTGATTGGGCACGAGGTCGAGCAGCACCCGCATACCGCGCTGGCCGGCCGCTTCGATCAGGGCATCGAGGTCGTCGATGGTGCCGAGCTCGGGATGAACGCCCAGGTAGTCGCTGACGTCATAGCCCCAATCCTGGTCCGGTGACGGCATCGTCGGCGACAGCCAGATGCCATCGACACCGAGCCATTCCAGGTAGTCAAGCCTGCTGATGATGCCACGAAGGTCGCCGTAGCCGTCGCCGTCGGAGTCCTGCCAGGACCGGACGTACAGTTGGTACAGTGTCGCGCGTTGCCACCACCGGCGATCCATTCTGTGCTCCTTCGGTCGCCCGTTGCTGGTTGCCGATTCCCGGCATTAACTATCCCAGCCCGCGAGCTGTGTGCCTTGCCTGGCCGCGCCCGTCCGGCTGAGGATGGATGACATGGCCTGGCTCGGGCTGTACGTACTGGCGGCGCTGCTCCCGACGCTCGTCGTCTACGCGATCCTGCTCGGCGGGCGGAGTTACCGCCGCCTGGCCGAGTCCCGGCGGCGGACGCCGCCTGCTCCGGAGCCGCTCGAGCGGATCGTGACGCGGCTGCGGCGGCTTCGGGCCGAGCTCGAGGCGACCGAGAACACGGGGCGCGGACCAGCCAGGCAGCACCGCCTGCGCGCGGTCCGCGGGGCGTACCTGGACGTGCTCTGCGCCGCCTGCGAGCGGCTCGGTGTTAGCCCGCCGCCGGGAGGTGACCGGGCCAGGCAGGCCGACATCTACCGCGCGGAGGCGGCGCTGCGGGAGCGCGGTGTCGACGTCGCGTCGGCTCGCTAGACCGGAGTTGCTGCCCCGCCGCCTGTTGCCGCGCCGCCTGTTGCCGCGCCACCGCTGCCTTTCTCGCCGAGCGCGATGTTGCGGCCCGTGGACGGGTCGAACACGTGCATGGAGCGCAGGTCGACCCACAGCTCCGCGTCGTCGCCCTCGCGGATCCGGGTCACCGCGTCGATCCTGGCCACCACGGTGTCGCCGCTCCCGCCAGTATCGGCCCGGCCCGAGTCCCGCGCGAGCTCGGCAAGCTCGGCGGCATCTACGCCCCGCTCGATCTCCTTGGTGAAGTAGACAAAGACATCCGAGCCCATCGACTCGAGTACGTCGATCGTGGCACGGAAAACGATGCCGCTCTCCCGCGCGTCGGCCGTCACGAGCGAGGCGTCCTCGAAGGCCTCGGGGCGGATACCAATGATCAGCTCCCTCGGCGCGCCGGCGTGCTCGAGGGCCTGCCTGATCCGGCCGCTGAGCGGAGCGTCGCCCAGCGGGGTGTGCATGACGCCCGCATCGACCGTGGCCGGCATGAAGTTCATCGCCGGCGAGCCGATGAAGCCGGCCACGAACAGGTTGTCTGGCCGGTCGTACAGTTCCTGCGGCGAGCCGACCTGCTGCAGCAGACCGCTGCGCATGACGGCGACACGGTCGCCGAGCGTCATGGCCTCGGTCTGGTCGTGCGTCACGTACACCATGGTGGTGCCGAGCCGCCGCTGGATCCTGGACACCTCGGTCCGCATCTGCACGCGCAGCTTGGCGTCCAGGTTCGACAGCGGCTCGTCCATCAGGAACGCCGAGGGATCGCGGACGATCGCCCGGCCCATCGCCACCCGCTGCCGCTGGCCGCCGGACAGGTTGGCGGGCTTGCGCTCCAGGTGCTGGGTGAGGTCGAGGATCCGCGCCGCTTCGTTGACCTTCTCGTCGATGACGGATTGCGGGTTCTTGGCGAGCTTCAGCGCGAAGCCCATGTTCTCCCTGACCGTCATGTGCGGGTAGAGCGCGTAGCTCTGGAAGACCATGGCGATGTCGCGGTCCTTGGGCGCCATATTGTTCACCACCTTGCCGCCGATGCGCAACTCGCCGTCAGTGATGTCCTCCAGGCCCGCGATCATGTTCAGCGTCGTCGACTTCCCGCAGCCGGACGGGCCGACCAGGATGACGAACTCGCCGTCGGCGATGTCCAGGCTGATCTTGTCGACAGCCAGCGCGCCGTCGGGGAAGCGCTTGGTGACCTGGTCAAGAACGATGTCAGCCACTGTTTCTCCTTACGGTCCTAGCCCTTAACCGCGCCCGAGGTCAGTCCAGCGACGATCCGGCGCTGGAAGAACAGAACAAAGATGATGATCGGGATCGTGATGACGACAGCGGCTGCGGAAATCGGCCCGGTGGGCGAGGTGAACTGCGAGCTGCCGCTGAAGAACGCCAGCGCCGCGGGCGCGGTTCGCGCGTTGATCGTCGAGGTGAAGGAGATCGCGAACAGGAACTCGTTCCAGCAGAACAGGAACACCAGGATGGCAGTGGTCACCATGCCGGGCGCGGCCAGCGGGGCGATCACCTTCGTGAATGCCTGGAACGGAGTCGCGCCGTCCATCTTGGCGGCCTTTTCTAGCTCCCAGGGGATCTCCCTGAAGAAGGCGGACAGGATGTAGATGCCCAGCGGCAGGCCGAACGCGACGTACGGGATGATAAGTCCCGGCCAGGTGTCGAACAGGCCGAGCGCCCGCTCAATGTTGAACATCGGCGTGACCAGCGAGATCGCCGGGAACATCGCAATGAGCAGCGCCATCCCGATCAGCACCTGCTTGCCGGGGAAGTCCAGCCTGGCGACCGCGTAGGCGGCCATCGACGCGAGTAGTACGGCGATGATGGTCGCGATCAGGCCGATCCCGATCGAGTTGAGCAGCGGCCTGATGAATTGCGAGCTCTGCAGGATGCTGCTGTAGTTCGACCAGGTCCACTGCTTGGGCCAGAAAGTCGCGTCCACGATCCCGGCCGGGGTCTTGAACGACAGCGACACGATCCACAGCACGGGAATCAGCGTGAGGGCGACCGCGATGGTGTTCGCCGCACCCCAGCCGATCTTCTTCCCGGTATCTGGACGAGGCATCAGCCAGTCACCTTCTTCCAGTGTCTGTGCCGGGAGCGGCGGTG
>WNFI01056708.1_pt1 | contig 18472 bp, 13 predicted proteins | sample 5400471 | NCBI WGS metagenome assembly WNFI01 (sample SAMN13153348, study PRJNA577476) | soil metagenome | isolation source: 100 cm saprolite on Douglas fir-dominated hillslope | place: USA:California | collected 2013-09-17 | reverse complement strand
CCCGATCAAGACGGGCTCGCGGTTATCATGATGATCCGAAAGCAACTACCTGCAATTCCGGTCATCGCGATATCGGGTGGCCTGCCGAATTCATCTTTGTATCTTGATCTTGCGAAAAAGCTCGGTGCTCAACGCATCCTGTCGAAGCCGTTCACGCCGGAACAGATGTTCGCCGCTCTCGACGATCTCTTGGCCATAGAGTGACTATCGAAGTCTAGGATCGGTCCGGGCCATTTGTAGCCGGGCTGTTTGATCACGGATGGACACGGATCAACACGGATGCGTCGCCCCCCAAGCGATCAGCCGCTAAACTCTTTCTCTTTATTCTTTATCTTAATCTTTCTCTCCTCCGATTCCGGCGTTTTCAAACGAACGCTCTGACGAATGAGAAAGATAAAGAGAAAGATTGGGAAAAGTAGCGCGGTGCTTCAGCCCGCAGGATCGCTCCGGTTCGATTTGTAATATCTGGAAAATGGTCAGGCAATCAGGATTCGAATTTACGATTGAAAATGACTGGTCGCTGGTTGACTACAAATCTAACGCCTAAGGACAAACGTTGTTAAAATTGCAATTTTCAGACGAAGTTATTTTCGAATTTTGATGGCATAACCCTTTTTCCGGATTCTCGCGTTCGCGAACGTGAAAAGTCGCCATACGTTGGCAAATTAGTGCTCCGCGTGGTGGTTGTCGGGGTGGAGGCCGAACTGCACGAGCTTTGCCTTCATCGTAATACGTGAAACGCCGAGCCAGCGAGCGGCTTTGGCTTGGTTGCCTTCGGCTTGCTGGATCGCGCGAGAAAACAACTCGCGTTCGGCGTGCTCCATCAAGCGCGCGTGCGCGTCGGTCGTTTCGCCACGGCGGACCGAAGCGAGGAGTTGATCCACATAATCTCCAAACGGCGCGGCAGTCCGTGTCGGCGCGGCACCCTTCTGAGCCAGCGCCGAACGCGTTTGATCAGCGGAGATCGTATAACCCTGTGCGAGTAGCAGAACGTTGCGGACGATGTTTTCGAGCTGACGCACGTTGCCAGGCCACGGCTGATCCTGGAGAAATTCCAACGCCTCAGGCAAAATCGCCGGCTGCGCGACGCCGAGCGCCGGGCCGTGTTTATGCAGAAAGTATCGCACGAGCTCGGGGATATCTTCGCGGCGGCTGCGCAGTGGAGGCAGTGTAATCACGACCACGCTCAACCGATAAAACAAATCCTCACGAAACTGCTTTTGCGCGATGGCAGTTTCAAGATCACGGTGCGTCGCCGCGATCACGCGTGTGTCGATCGGAATCGACTCCTTGCCTCCAACGCGTTGCAGACACCGCTCCTGCAGGACACGGAGTAGCTTCGCCTGCGTACCGGGCGACAGATCGCCGATCTCGTCAAGAAAGAGCGTACCGTGGTTTGCCTGCTCAAAGCGGCCGATGCGGCGCGCTTCTGCGCCGGTAAACGCACCGCGCTCGTGCCCGAAGAGTTCGCTCTCGAGCAGCGTCTCGGGAATCGCTGCACAGTTCACCGCGATGAAGGGCTCCTGAGCGCGCTCGCTGTGATGAAACAGCGCGCGCGCAATCAGTTCTTTCCCCGTGCCGGTTTCACCGCGGATCAACACATTGACGGGCTTTGAGGCGACGCGGCCGATTTCCTTATAGATCGCCTGCATCACCGCGCTGCGGCCAACGAGCGCATCGCGAGCCACACCAACCGTTCCGAGATCGACCGGCTCGGACATGAGACGATTGCTCTCGGCGGCTTTGCGCACCAGTTCGATCAGTTGCGGGATCGAAAAAGGCTTCAGCAGGTAATCGTAGGCGCCGAATTTCGTGGCCTCGATCGCCGTATCCGTTGTGCCGAAGGCCGTGATCAGGATCACCGGTACCCGCGGTTGTACGGCGCGGATCCGCCGCGTGATATCCAGGCCATTCATCCCGGGCAAACGGAGATCGGTGATAACCACGTTCACCGATCCATTTGCGGCGTGTGCGAGGCCCTCGTCGCCACGGCGGCGCACAATCACCTCGAAATTTTCATCGGCGAGTACGCGCTGCAGCGTTTCGGCAATGCCGGGATCGTCCTCAATCAACAGAACTTTGGCGATGGTGCTCATGAAAGCGCATGCGGGAGCACGATTCCGAATGTCGTGCCGCGATTGAGTTGCGTCTGATACTGCAGGGCCCCGCTATGTTTTTCCACGATGCGAGCGGCGATCGAGAGGCCCAGGCCGGTGCCATAATCTTTAGTCGTGAAAAACGGATCGAACAATCGCTCGACGACTTCGGGTGTCATGCCCTTGCCGGTGTCGGCCACTTCGATCACGACGACTTCGCATTCGACGTCTGTGAGGGGCTTGCGGTCTCGCCGCGCGCGCAGTGTGATCGTCCCGCCGGGCTCGCAGCTCTCGACCGCATTTTGAACGAGGTTGATCAAGACCTGCTTCATCTGCGCGGCATCGGCGTTCACCTTGCATGGTGCGGGCGCGTCGAGCACGAGATGGAGGCCCGCTTTTTCGAGTTCGGGGGCGAAGAAACGTCGCACTTCGGTGAGTAATTCGTCGACGAAAACGACGGCGAGTTCCGGCTCGCTCGGGCGCGCAAAGCGCAGGAAATCGCTCACGATTTTTTCGAGGCGCGCAATCTCGCGCTGCACGAGGTCGACATCGGCGCGCTCGGGAGAGTTGGGCGCGAAACGTTTCTGTTGAATGAATAGCGCGGCCTTGATCGCGGTGAGAGGATTGCGGATCTCGTGCGCCACGCCGGCAGCGAGCATGCCGAGCGAAGCGAGTTTCTCGTGACGCTCGGCCAACTGGCGGCTTTCCACGAGTTGCATGCGCAGCGGCGCGATCATGTCGCGATAGGCGACCATGGCCAGGGCAACGCCAAAAACGAACAGCAGTCCTAATAGCACGAGCACCGACCAGCGTAGACTTTGCAGGTGCTCGTTCGCCTCGGCGAGGAGTTGGGTGCGCGATTCCGAGTGGGCTCGCACCAAGTCCTGCCCAAGGTTGGAAAGGTGCTGCGACTCGGAACGCGCGCGTGTGAACGCTTCGAGCACCTCGCCTATCGTCATTGACGTCGCTGCCTCGTTCGGAAGTTTGCTGAGGGTTTCGATATATTCCATGAACGCCATTTTTATCTTTTCCAGCGCGTCGCGTTCCTTCTGCGAAGTAAGCTTCAACGTTTCTTGATCGAGCCAGCGGTTGAGCTGGCGGCTTAGGTCAAGGAACTGCTGCCAAAGCACAGGATCGTGGCTGATGGCGTATTGGAGCTGCGTGTTGTTGAGCTCGCGCAGCGCGTCCTTGAATTGCGCCGCGATCGCGCCGCTTTCACGGTCGATCGTGGCGAGCTTGGATTGCAACTCATCGCTTTGCCGCTGGAAGTTGAGCACCAACGCCATGATCGCTGCGCCCACCAGGCCAATGGTCAGGCCTAGCGCAACCAGCCGAAGCTTAACGCCCTCATTCGCTTTCATACGCGGACTTCTCTGACACAAAAGCGTCGATAATGCGCCAAGAAACTTGGCACCAGGTGTAAAGTTTCTTGGCTAGCGAAATCCGTGAATCGACGCACTAAAATTGCAAGTAGTTGATTATCAATTACAAAATTTGCGTTGGCACGCGCACTGCAAAGTCATCATCACGATGCACGAAGACGGCAAACACACGCGAGCAAAGCGACGAATCCTGGTCGTCGACGACGATCCATCCGCGAGCGAGACATTGGTTCGAGCGCTTATGCTGGAGGGTTATTCGGCCTACGCGGTCCAGACCGGCGACAACGCAATTCTACTTTCGAAGGCTCTCTCATTCGATCTCGTCCTGATCGATCTAAACATGCCCGGCAAGAATGGCTGGCAAACGCTCGCAGTGCTGAGGATGGAAAATCCTCGGCTCATCGTCATCACGGCGCTGCCGGATCAAAAAAAGGCTTCCGCGGTGGGCTTGCACGCGCTTTTCGAGAAACCTCTCAATTTTCCAGAGCTGCTGCGCATCATCGGCGAACTCCTCGCGCCATCCGAGCACAACACTCTGCCCACGAACGCCTCAAAACCAACCCCGTCGCACACATGAAAATGCAAATCACGAAAGAAAATCGCCGGCGTTGGCTCGTCTGGCTTATCGTTATAGAATCAGCCATTGCCCTCTTTTGGCTGTGCATCGCCGTATCACACGCCGCGAATAATTCCGCAGGTGCCGCAGCGCCGCCTTCTCCGGCCATACCCGTTTCCACCGAACCCGCGCAGGTGCGCGATATCGATGTGACGCTCGACGCCCTCGGCGCCGTTACGCCGGTCAACACCGTAACCATCACGAGCCGCGTGGCCGGCGTGTTGCAGGAGGTGCACTATACCGAAGGCCAAATGGTGAAGCAAAAAGACCTGCTCGCCGTGATCGATCCGCGACTGTACGAGGCCGCAGTAGCACAGGCGCAAGGCCAGCTCGCGCGTGACGAAGCCCAACTCGCCAATGCGCGCCTCGATCTCGAGCGCTATCAAACCGCAGTGCGCGAACACGCGGTTCCAGAGCAACAAGCGGCGACGCAAGAGGCCGTTGTACACGCAGACGAAGGCACGGTGAAACTTGACCAAGCGTCGCTGCAAGCCGCCCAGGTAAACCTCGCTTACGCGCATATCACGTCGCCGATCGATGGGCGGATGGGCCTGCGCCTGATCGATCAAGGCAACAACGTGGCGGCGAACGGCACGAGCGGCATCGTCGTGATCACGCAACTACAGCCGATCACGGTCGTCTTCACGCTTGCGCAGGAATATCTGCCCCAGGTCCTCGACGCGTTGCGTGGCGGCGAGAAATTGCGAGTCGAGGCTTTCGACCGCGCGCATTCCCAAGCGATCGCGCAGGGCGAGCTCCTCACAATCGACAATCTGGTCGATCAGGCCTCGGGCACGTTCCGGCTCAAGGCTACGTTCGCCAACGCCGAGTCATCGCTCTGGCCCGGCGAATTCGTCAACGTACGCTTTGTCGTCAGCACTTTGAAAAATGTCATTACGGTGCCGACGCGCGCCGTACAGCGCGGACCGCAGGGCGCGTATGTTTACGTAGTCAAGCCCGACCTCTTGGTCGAAATACACGACGTAAAGATCGGCCGAACCGATCATGACGTCACTGTGATCAGCGGCGGCCTCAAGGCTAATGAGCGCGTCGTGGTCGACGGCCAGTATCGTCTCCAGCCGGGCGCCAAAGTCGCCCTGCAAACACCGGTGGCGACAACGCCAAGCACGTGAGAGGTGCGCGATCTTCCCGCGCATAAACTCTAAATTCTTTTACCGATGAACATTTCCAGACCCTTTATCAAGCGCCCGATCGCGACATCCTTGCTCATGCTCGGCATCCTCGCGTTCGGCGTCACCGCCTATCGATTGCTTCCTTTGGCTGCGGTACCGACGGTTGATTTTCCGACGATCAACGTGAGCGCACAGCTCCCCGGCGCGAGCCCGGAGACGATGGCTTCGTCGATCGCCACTCCTCTCGAGCAGCAGTTTGCCGCGATTCCAGGCCTTACCCAGATGACGTCGTCGAGTGGACTCGGCTCAACATCGATTACGCTGCAATTCACGCTTAGCCGCAGCATCGACGCCGCTGCACAGGACGTCCAAACCGCGATCAACGCCGCCGGCGGCCTGCTCCCGAAAAATCTGCCAAACCCACCGACTTACAAAAAGGTCGATCCGACCAACCACGCAATTCTCATCTACGCCGTTTCGTCGGACACATTGCCGCTGTCCAAAGTGGACGAGTACGCCTACACGATCCTCGCGCAGAGTATTTCGACTATTCCCGGTGTCTCTCAGGTCAATATCGCCGGCCAGCAAAAGTTCGCGGTACGCGTGCAAGTCGATCCCAATGCGCTGGCCGCGCGCCGGATCGGCATGGAGGACGTGCGGAGTTCGCTCACGACCGCCTCGACCAATCAACCGAAGGGAAATTTGGAGAACGCGCACCAGTCCATTGCGCTCGATACGAACGATCAGCTTTTCGACGCCTCCAGTTTCCGGAACGTCATCGTCGCCTACCGCAATGGCGCACCCGTGCGCATCCGCGACATCGGAGAGGCCATCGATGCCGTCGAGCAGAACCGCATCGCTGCATGGTTTAACAACAAGCCCGCTGAGGTCCTGCTCATCGAGCGCGCCGCCGGCGCCAACACGATCGCGACCATTGCTCAGGTAAAGGCAGTGCTGCAGAAGCTCCAAGCCTCGCTCCCGCCTTCGGTTAAGGTCGAGCTCATGGCCGATCGCTCCGACACGATTCTCGCCTCCATCGCCGACGTGCGTTTCACGCTCATTCTCACGATCGGGCTCGTGGTGATGGTGATCTTCCTCTTCCTGCGGAAACTCTGGGCGACCGTCATTCCCGGCGTCGCCGTGCCGCTCTCGATCATCGGTACATTCGGTGTGATGTATGTGCTCGGCTACAGTCTCGACAATCTGTCGATGATGGGCCTCTCGATCGCTGTCGGTTTTGTCGTCGACGATGCAATCGTGATGATTGAAAACATTGTCCGTTATATTGAGTCCGGCGATTCACCGATGGAGGCGGCCTTGAAAGGCTCCGAGCAGATTGGCTTCACGATCATCTCGATCAGCATTTCGCTCGTCGCGGTGTTCATACCGCTGCTTTTCATGAGCGGTATCGTCGGTCGGTTGTTTCGCGAGTTCGCAATGACGGTCACCGTCGCAGTGCTCGTCTCCGCCGCGGTTTCGCTCACGCTGACACCGGTGATGTGCGCACTGTTCTTGAAGCACGAGGACGAATCCGAACCAAATCGCTTCAACCGCATCACCGAGGCAGGCTTCGAGTGGATGCTCCGCGTTTACGACCGCGGCTTGCAATGGGTGCTGCGCCATCAGTTCTCCACGCTGATCTCCACCCTGGCGCTGTTGGTGTTCACCGGCGTGCTCTACATGCAAATCCCGAAGGGATTTTTTCCCCAGCAGGACATCGGCTTCATCATGGGTGAGATCGACGCGAATCAGGACACTTCGTTTGACGCGATGTCCAAACTCACCCGGCAAGTGGTCGACCTTGTTATGCAGGATCCCGGCGTGAGCGGGGTGACGTCTTTCACCGGTGCGGCTAGCGGCAGCGCAAACGAGAACAGCGGGAAAGTCATGATCCAGCTCAAACCCCTCAACCAGCGCGGTGTGTCATCCGATCAGATCATCCAACGGATCCGTCCGAAGATGGATCCGATCGTGGGAGCGAAGTTTTTCATGCAGTCCGCCCAGGACATCAACGTCGGCGGCCGCACGAGCAGCTCGCAGTATCAATATACGCTGACCGATACGAATGTTGCCGAGCTCAACCAGTGGGCGCCGAAATTTGAGCAGGCGATGAAGCAACTACCCGGCTTGCAAGACGTCGCCTCCGACCAGCAGATCGCCGCCCCGCACCTCGCGATCGACATCGACCGCGACGCCGCCTCGCGACTTGGTGTCACGCCACAGCTCATCGACGACACGCTCTACGACGCGTTCGGCTCGCGCGAGGTCTCGACGATCTACGCCGCGACCAATGAGTATCGCGTGATTCTCGAAGTGCAGCCGCAATTTCAGACCGACGAGTCGGCGCTGTCGAAACTCTACGTCGTGTCGTCGAGTGGCGCGCGCATCCCACTGAGCACGTTTGCGCACTTCGTGCCTAAAGTAGCATCGCTCTCGGTTAATCACCAAGGACAGTTTCCGTCGATCACGCTGTCGTTCAATCTCAAGCCTGGCATCGCGCTCGGCGACGCCGTTACTCGCATCGATCAGATGAGAACGGCACTGCACGCACCTGCGACGCTCCAGGGCTCGTTTCAAGGCACGGCGCAGGCGTTCCAGGATTCGCTTAGCTCCACTTCGCTCCTCGTCCTCGCGGCGATCGCGGTCGTCTACATCGTTCTCGGCATGCTCTACGAGAGCTACATCCATCCGATTACAATCCTTTCATCGCTGCCCTCGGCCGGTGTCGGAGCATTGTTGATGCTGATGCTCTTTCGCTACGAGCTCAGCGTCATTGCGATCATCGGCATTATCCTGCTCATCGGCATCGTAAAGAAAAACGCGATTATGATGATCGATTTCGCACTCGAGGCGGAGCGGCACGAAGGCAAGAACCCGCTCGAAGCTATTCACGAGGCATGCCGACTGCGCTTCCGTCCAATTATGATGACGACGATGGCCGCGCTGCTCGGCGGGTTGCCGCTTGCCATGGGCCACGGCTCCGGCTCGGAGCTGCGTCGCCCGCTCGGCATCGCCATCGTCGGTGGTTTGCTCGTCTCCCAGGTTCTCACGCTCTACACAACACCGATCATTTACCTTTATCTCGACCGCGCATCGCGCTGGCTCGCCTCGCTGCGCCGACGCTACGCGAAGAAAGTTGAATCTCCAGCGACCATCGCGTCCAGCGAACAACCATTGCCGGAGGTCATGGCCAAATGAAAACACCACGTTTTTCCCTCGGTGTCTTGAGCTTGGCATACACGCTCGTACTCGCGTGCAGCGGCTGCAATTTCGCGCCGCGCTATATGCGGCCAACCGTGATTACACCGGAAGCATATCACGAAACCGGTCCTGTGGCCGATCCAACCGGCGTGGCGTGGCAGACCGCACAGCCGAGCGACGCTGCGTCCCGCGGCCGCTGGTGGGAAATTTTCGGCGACGCCCAGCTCAACTCGCTCGAGGAGCAGGTCCAATCTTCCAATCAAACTATCCTCGCCGCCGCGGCGAATTTCCGCGCTGCGCGCGATACCGTCTCCGTAGCACGGTCGGGATTTTTCCCGACGCTCTCGACTGCGCCTTCCTTTGCGCGCGGCCGTTCTTCGCAGACCCTACGGACAACCAGCACAGGCATAAACGGTAGTAGTATTTCGTCGGGCACGGTGAACGACTACGCACTGCCGTTCGACTTGAACTACGAAGTCGATCTCTGGGGCCGCGTGCGCAACAATGTCAGCGCTGTCACCGCCGACGCGCAGGCGAGCGCCGCCGATCTCGCGACGGCGCTGCTCAGCGTGCAAGCCGAGCTCGCGCAGGATTACTTCCAACTGCACGCGCTTGACGCCGAGCGGCAGATCCTCGACGAGAGCGTCGCGTCATACCGGCAAAGTCTCGATGAAACCCGCTCGCTTTTCCGCGCCGGCATCGATTCCGATGAAGATGTCGCACGGGCCGAGACGCAGCTCAATACGACCGTAGCGCAGGCCAGCGACCTGGACGTGGCACGCGCCGCTTACGAGCACGCGATCGCGGTGCTCAGCGGCCAGCCGCCCGCGAAGTTCTCGCTGCCCGTTGCGTCGCTGGTGGCACGTCCGCCCGCCGTTCCCGTCAGCATCCCTTCCAATCTGCTCGAGCGCCGGCCGGACATCGCCGCCGCCGAGCGCCGCGTCGCCTCGGCCAACGCACAAATCGGCGTTGCGCGCGCCGCCTATTTCCCGCGGCTCACACTCGGCGTCGCCGGCGGATGGGAAAGCTCGCAAGCGTCGCACTGGTTCGACTGGCCGAGCCGCTTCTGGTCGCTCGGTCCCCAGCTCGCAGTCACACTATTCGATGGCGGCGCGCGGCGCGCGCAGACTGACCAGACCCGCGCGTTCTTCGACCAGGCTACGGCGAACTACCGCCAAACGGTGCTGAGTGCGTTTCAATCGGTTGAAGACAATCTCGCCGCGCTGCGCATCCTCGATGAAGAAGTGCGACAGCAGCAGATGGCGGTCGACTCCGCCCGCCACCTCCTCGATCTCGCGAACACGCGTTTCAAAATCGGCATCGACAGCTATCTCAACGTCATCACCGCACAGACCGCGCTGCTCTCTAACCGCGAGACCGCAGTACAAATCCAGCTCAGACAAATGACCGCCAGCATCGCCTTGCTGAAAGCGCTCGGCGGCGGCTGGACCACAGCACAGCTCTTCGCAAAGAACGCTAACTAAGTGCCATTCGGACCTGGCCCTCTGGCTCGGCTCCCTCAAACTATTAGCTACGAAAGATCACAGAGATCACAGATTTTTTTCTTTGAGATCCTTGTGTTCTTTTGTGGCTAAAATCCGGCCTTGCCCGCGCGTACGGCCGCTCCGCCGCTGTAAGCCTTCGACTTCGTCATTTGGGCACTTTTGGAAGTCATAGACTTACAACCGCCACTCTGGGATCGGCGTCAATCGCCGATCCTCCGATTTGCGCATTTTTGCGGCCAATAAATCCGATCTGACCGCCCGCTTCAGGTACTGGAAACTAGTCACACATCACACGTCACACGTCACATTTTGTAAGACCTTTTATCAGTCTGTCCTTATAGTCCCCTCCCCTTATCTGCGAATCCGCATGTTTTTTTCAGACCGCAACCGCACAAGACCCGTTTCATAAACGAGAAATGATCAAAACTACGGCTATAACCGTAGATTTAACTGAATGACGGCTGCACAGCCCTGGTTCGACCGCCAACTACGGTTATAGCCGTAGTTTTTTGCCTCCGAGATTTTATTCTAAAGGGGCCGAGCCAGAAGGTCAGGTCCTGATTCGCGGATTTTTCAGAGGTGAGAAAGATCGAATCGAGGAATCAGGACCTGACCCGAATGGCACTAAGATAAGCAAATCAAAGAACGAGTCCTCATAGGTAAAGCCACATTCCGGATTCAACGATAAGTGCCCTTATCTTAGTGCCATTCAGGCACGACCCCTTTCGGCCCTTTCTTCCGTCCGCTGGTGAATCGGCAAATCGTGCCCTTGAATCGCGAGCTCTTCCTGTGGTTAGTATCTACGCCTATGGCAGAGGGATGATTCCATGCATACTCAATATCATGCCAGCTTGAGGCGCTTTGGAATCGGTGCTTGAGGGTTAGCCATCAATCCGGTCCATGTAGCGTAACGATATCTTTCGCCTAACGTATTCGGAAAATGCTGTACTCCAACCCATGACCGAGGACCTTCGACCCAATCCGGACGTGTTGCTTGCTTCGATTCACCGATCGGAAGCGAAGGAGAAACGTGGCCGGATGAAAGTGTTTTTCGGGATGGCTCCCGGCGTGGGGAAGACCTACGCGATGCTGCAAGCCGCACAGAATTTAAACAATGCGGGATTCAATCTCCTCATCGGCGTAGTTGAAACGCATGGGCGCGAGGAGACGAAACGCTTGCTTGAGGGGCTTCCCATCCTCCCTCGAAAAAAAATCGATTATCACGGATCCCAGGTAGAAGAGATGGATTTGGAGGCCTTGTTAGCCCGAGCCCCACGTCTGGCAATTGTCGATGAGCTTGCTCACACCAACGTGCCAGGATCACGTCACCTCAAGCGCTGGCAGGATGTGGAGGAACTGCTTTCTTCGGGTATCGATGTCTTTACTACTCTGAACGTACAACATTTGGAGAGCAGGGCGGACACCGTGTTTCAGATTACGGGGGTCGCAGTACGAGAGACGGTCCCGGATTCGATGATCGAAGCTGCGAATGACATTCAACTGATTGACGTTACTCCTGGACAGTTGCGCGCGAGGCTGACGGAAGGCCGCGTTTACATCGGCGATCGCGCAGCGATTGCAGCCGATCATTTTTTCAAGGAAAGCAATCTCACCGCTTTGAGGGGACTGGCTTTGCGAATCACCGCAGAGCGAGTGGATAAGCAATTGCGAGAGATTCGCGATGACCGCAATGTCAGCACGATTTGGAAAAGTGGTGAACGATTGCTCGTTGCGGTGAGTCCGAGTCCATTTTCCACCCGCCTGATCCGATGGACGCGTCGAATGGCTTATGCCCTAGACGCGCCATGGATTGCAGTAAACGTGGAGTCCAACCGGGCCCTTACACGAGAGGAACAGCGACTATTGGATACGAATCTGGCGCTGGCTCGAGAGTTAAATGCGGAGGTGGTAGTTCTACCGGGAGAAGACATTGCGGCGACTCTCGTGAGAGTGGCGCAGCAACACAACGTAAGTCAGATCGTCGTGGGGAAGCCTCGAGGGAGCTCATTGCTTGAGTTTTTTCGCGGAGGCTCGCTAGTCGATCATTTGCTTCGACGCAGTGGGCAAATCGATATCTATGTCGTGCCCGCCGAACCGAGAACCGGTCGAGATCGGTGGAAGGATTGGAACGTCTCAATCGGTTCGCAGCCAAAGGAGTATGCGACGGCTATTGTAACAGTTCTGGCAGTCACCCTTTTCGGGTTAGTCACCAAAAACTGGATGGGTTACTGGTCCGTTTCCTTATTCTATCTTTCCGCAGTGGCGGTCTTGGGATTGTTCGTAGGACAGGGCCCGCTGTTCTGCGCAGCAACTCTGAGTGCGGTAACCTGGAATTTTCTATTCATTCCCCCGGTCTTCACATTCCAGATATATAAACTGGAGGACGCCTTGATGTTCGGCTTTTTCTTTATCCTGGCGCTGGTGACAGGACGTCTAACAGGCCGCCTTCGCGCGCAAGCCAGCACAGAACGGTCCCGAGAACAGCGCGCAACGGCGCTTTACCGCCTGACAAGAGCAATCGCGTCCGCGCGCTCGGCGGATGAAGTTATTCGCAATGCACGCGCGCAGATTCAGGAAATTTTTGGGTGTCGGATGGCAGTCTTTACCCCTGATGAGAGCGGGCGACTCCAACTGCATCCGGCTGCGACCTATATGGCGAATGATAAGGAGCAGAGCGTAGCTGCCTGGGTTTTCCGCAATAAGAAAGTAGCAGGTAGATCGACCGATACTCTACCAAGCTCGGAAGGTTTTTATCTGCCATTAGTTGCCGGAGACACATCCCTGGGCGTGGTAGGCTTGAAACCTCCTGTCGAAACCGCGCTATTGTTGAGCCAGCGGGAGTTGCTCGAAACGTTTTCCACCCAGATCGCCTTGGCACTGGATCGAGAGCGGCTGAGAGCAACCGAAGAAACGGCCAGATTGTCCCAGGAATCTGACAAGTTGCACCGGACGCTTTTGGACAGTGTTTCGCATGAGCTAAAAACACCGTTGGCCGTTATCGCCTCGGCCGCCGAGAATTTAACGCTGACGGTTGCGGCGAAATCTCTCGTAAGCGAAATACAAACCGCGGTCCAGCGCTTGCAACGCTTGGTTAACAATCTTCTCGATATGACGCGTCTTGAGTCAGGTTCTTTGAGGCCTCGACTTGATTGGACAGATATAAACGATTTGGTGAACGCCGCCGTTGAAGCAACGCGCGAGGCCTGGCAGGGCAGGATAGTCCACTCGCAATTGCCTGCGGGTTTGCCGTTCGTACGCCTTGATTTTGCATTGATCGAACAGGCTCTCGTAAACTTAATTCACAACGCATGTCATTACACACCTCCGAATGCGGAGATCACTATTTCCGCGGGATTATTAGAGACAAAAAAAGAGATCTGGATTTCGGTTTCAGATACTGGACCAGGATTACAAGACGACCAGAAGGCGCGGGTGTTCGAAAAATTTTTCCGGGGACAACCGGAGAAAGCGGGAGGATTGGGACTTGGTCTATCGATTGTGCGGGGCTTTGTCGAAGTGCACGGAGGTCATGTGACGGTCAAAAACCTGCCGAGCGCTGGTGCGTGCTTCACCATTGTTCTTCCGTTCAACCAACATGGTAGCGTTCCCGACGAATGACGACTGAAGTTACCAATGTCCCGGGGCCGACTTCGGCGCAGGTTCTCGTCATCGATGACGAGATCCAGATTCGGCGGCTCTTGCGAATCACACTTGAAGGCGCTGTATATCGAGTACACGAGGCAGAAACCGGCTACCTTGGACTGATCGAAGCTGCCGGGCGCCGGCCGGACGCCATTCTATTGGATCTGGGGTTGCCCGACCTTTCGGGACTAGAAGTGCTCAAGCGTTTGCGTGAGTGGAGTCAGGTACCAGTATTGATCCTTTCGGTACGCGGCCAGGAGGAAGATAAAATTGCGGCCCTTGATGCGGGGGCAGATGACTATTTGACAAAACCCTTCGGCGGAGGAGAACTCCTGGCGCGCTTGCGCGTGTTGCTGAGGCGCCAACGAGCGATTGGGCCACCCGATATCGTGCGCCTCGGGACAATCGAGATGGATTTGGTTGCACGGACGGTGACTAAAGCAGGCGAGATGGTTAAGTTAACGGCCAAAGAATACGCCCTTCTGCGTTTGCTGGTGACCAATCAGGGTAAGGTGCTTACGCATGGATACCTTTTGCGGGAGTTGTGGGGACCAAAAACGGAAGACCAAACCCACTATATCCGAATCTACATGGGACATTTGCGCCAAAAACTGGAAGATAACCCAAGCCATCCGAAATACTTTATTACCGAGTCGGGTATCGGATATAGAATCAGTGCGGGTTAGTCTTTATTTCCTGAGAACGTTAGAACCAATGGTTGCAGCCCAGAAAGCGCGAACTGTCGGTTGTGGACGTCAGTCAGGAAGGAGCGGATATTTTCGAACTGCCTGTTCGATGGGACATGTGAAGTAATCACCGAGGCGGGCGTCGCCCAAAAACATCGCACGTATCCCGATTACGTCCGGAGAAGCGACGGCCACAGACAATACTCCGGCTTTTCCTTTATGTTCTTTTTACGGATTTCCTTCCCAATTTTACAAGGTCGGCGGCCGAATGTTTGGTATTGTGGATCGGTATGGAAAAAATCCGCACCAACCAACTTATACGTATTGCCGTGGCGGCGCTCTTGAGCAGCACGGCCCTATCTTTTGTTCGGAGGGCACACGCTGACGACAAGTCGGACTCGGATCATTCATCGGAATCTCCCGTCTTACTTGGAAACGTTGTGGTCACCGCTGAAAAACACGTCGCGACGGTGCAGAGCACACCGATCAGCATGGCCGTGAATTTGGGTGAAGATTTACAGGCTCGCGGCATCAGCGACTTCGCCCTTCTGGCTCAGGCGACGCCCGGTGTCTCGTTGAAAAGCGAAGGACCAGGTCAAACCGAGATCGAGATGCGCGGCATGACGTCAAGCGGCGGTAACGCCCCAACGGTCGGGTTCTATTTCGATGACATTGCCCTGACCGCTCCAGCGGGTGCCCAAAACGGCAAGGTCGTGCTCTCACCACCGTTGTATGACATGAATCGCATTGAAGTTTTGCGCGGACCGCAGGGCACGCTTTATGGCTCGGGATCGATGGGCGGTACGGTCAAGCTGATTACCAACCAACCTGATTTGAGCGGGTTTCACGGCTCGGCGCAGAGCATCTTGTCGGGAACCGAAGGGGGCGGTTTCAATCATAACGACAATCTCATGCTCAACATCCCGCTGGTGCAGGACAAGCTTGCTCTGCGCCTTGTAGGCACGGAAGCCCACATGAGCGGCTGGATCGACCGGATTGTGGCCAATCCCTTTCCGCTGGTAAGTGATGACGGTTCTACCCGCGGCGACGTTAAGGCAGCTCCGATCCAGACGCGATATCGCAACTCCAATGCTGATCAGTTTTATAGCTTGCGCGCGACTCTCCTCTGGAAGGCGAGTGAGCGTTTGTCGATTACGTCGTCCTTTCTTTATCTCGACGAAAAGCAGAACGGCATCAGCGCTTTTGACAGCGTTCCAGGCAATCTGGCGCATTACCAACCCTTCGATATTGCAGAACCCAAAAGTGACAAGGAGACGGTTGGGAGCATCAACGTCAATTACAGCTTCGATTCCTTCGATGCGACCTTGATCGCCTCATACTGGTCCCGCCGTTCGATTCAGGTCGAAGAGTCCAGCGAGGATTTCAACAACCCGAACACGGGAACGACTTACGCGTCCAACTATGGCCTCCCCAATCCCGGATACTACGGCCCCTCGGGGAGCGGAGTGGTCTACGGGCGCGAAGATGACCCTACGAACCAATACAGCGGAGAGCTACGATTCACATCGAAGGACAAGAGCGCGCTTACTTGGGTAGCCGGCGCTTATTTCAGCCATTATTGGGCCACATGGAATTTCAAAGGTACAAGTCTGAACCCCTCCGCCTATATGGACCTTGGTACGTTCGCTCCGGCGACGACGACCGATTGGTTTGATGCGGTATCGCCGACCACAATCAACCAGTATGCTTTGTTCGGCAATGCAACGTACGCGCTAACGAGCCGTCTTAAGGCCAATGTGGGCCTGCGCTTGGATCACTACGACTATAAATTCTCCTCGGTCATCACCGGATGGGGGTCGGCCCTTGGGGCGGCGACACCGTCGGATTCCGGCCTTATCACCCAGTCAGAAACCGTAATCGATCCAAAGTTCAACCTGTCCTACAGTTTCGACCAGGACCTGACGACGTATGCGACGGTGGCAAAAGGCTTCCGTCCCGGCGGCGGCAACGCCCAATATCCGGTCACCGGACCGTATTGGAGCGCGGTGTTCGCGCCTTACAACTTTACCGGGAACAAGTGGCCCTCCAGCTACAAGTCGGACTCGGTCTGGAGCTACGAGATTGGCGCAAAATCTCGATGGCTCGGCCGCCGTCTGATGGTCAATGCGAGCCTATACTTTGAGGATTGGAACCACATCCAGCTTTTGGCGCTGCCCGGCGACTGGGCCTTGAATATCAACGGCAACCACGCCAAAATTTACGGCGGTGACATCGAAGCACGCGCAATCCTGGGCCGGGGCCGCACTGGCAAATCACGCCGGCCAATGTGCTCCCGGATGTCGCGCCACTAAACGGGAACGTCGACCTCACTTATTCGACATCCCTTTTCCACAAATACACCTTCAAGGTTCAGGTGGAGAACGCCTACGTCGACCGACGCTACTCCCTGGACTTCCTGTATGGCCATTCGTTGAATGGCGAATACAGCCAGCTGCCGTCCTATGACCTGACCAATTTCCGGGTGGGTATTGAATCCGCAGGCACGGGATACGGTTGGGGCGCCACGTTGTTCGTGAACAACGTTTTTAACAAGCAGGCCCAGCTCGAAAACTTGTTCCAAGAGACACTGCCCTCTGCGGCCTTCAACCGCGTCGTCACCAACCAGCCGCTTACGGCGGGCGTTGATCTGACATATCACTTTTAGCTAGCCGCCGGGGTCAGCCCATGCCTTTAAACATCTGCGAAAATATCAATAGGCACAGACTGACCCCCATCGGATCGCCCCAAGTGATCGGTCGCCGAATTCTTTCTCTTTCTTCTTATCTTAATCTTTCTCTCCTCTGATTCAGGCGTTTTTAAACAAACGCACTGACGAACGATTAAGATAAAGAAGAACGAGAAAGAATCAGGAAAGTAGCGCGGCGCTTCAACCCGCGTCTGGTTTGTCCACGAATTACACGAACAAGCACGAATTAAATTCGGACAGAATCCATTTCACCACCCCCGCGTTTGCGGCAGGGAAACACGAAGTTCACGGAGCAAAACGATGGAACCACAGAGTCACGGAGATCACAGAGAGAAAATCAGAGAAAGACTTCAAAAAACATTTTTTATGTAAAGCCATGGCTATTGTAATTCTGTCCATAAATCTCTGGGAATAACCTCAACAGGGTCGCGTCCCAAATTTTGTAATTCGATTTTTGAAAGGAAAAACTGCTCCAAATCGAACATACGATGCATTTTTTTACGCATCGCCTGAGATCAATCGAGGATTCAATTCTACCTCACAAAACTGCCCGTTTAAAGAATTCGGAACCTGACCCTCTGCGGCCATTCCTATAACGGCCTCTCATTTCTCCGCCGAATTACAGACATTAGCGTTCGACCCGTTCCAGTTGGCCCTGCCACGGCAACAATGGTCTCTCCAGTGAAAGCCTTCATTTTATTCGGTTGTTCGATCTTCATATTTCCTCGGCTTTGTTTGCTATCGAAGGTCGAACCTTAGTTTGGATTCTCGGTGAGTTCGCCTGTTTCTAGATCGCATTTGAACTTCGTCCCTTCGAGCGTTTCGAAGAGCAGAACTTGTCCCATAACTATTCGCATCTCTCCATCAAATTCCGTCTTCAGCCATTGATACCCATGGCTGCCAACCTGCAGTTGCATGGGATTTTTTATTAGAGCCCCAGCGGTGAAACCACGGACAAGTTTTCCCTCGCGAAACACGGCGAGCAACATATCGCCAGCCATAAATTTTCCTGGCGGAATCAGTTGTATACACGCAACGGATTTGCCTCCGTCTGCTAAAAAATATCTCTGCGCCGCGGGTGCATCCGAGTGCCAATCTTCGATCAATTTTCCGTCCGCGGTGACATTGTAGACGACCCAGACGTGACCGCGTATTTCACTCCGCATGGCTCTGTCCACCGGCAAAACCATCAAAAGATGGCCTCCGTCAGCAGATGCAACGACACGAGCGACATCCGGTCTGTCGCGAGCTACGATAGAGCCACACGCAGTCAAAAAGACGATCCAGACAATAGAAAATCGCATGATGTGAGAAAGTATCGATGGATCCGGATGTCAATTTTACGAGAACCGAAAAAAAGGGGTCATGCTGTATTGTTCAGCTTTTTAAATGAGTGAGGTGAGCCCGCGCCGGGTGATGAGGGTTCTTGTGCAGGTGCCCTACATGCTGACTGAGATAGTGCCCGGAACCCATGCCAAGCTGTTCCGCCAACCACGGATTGGAA
>WNFI01305413.1_pt1 | contig 18479 bp, 24 predicted proteins | sample 5400471 | NCBI WGS metagenome assembly WNFI01 (sample SAMN13153348, study PRJNA577476) | soil metagenome | isolation source: 100 cm saprolite on Douglas fir-dominated hillslope | place: USA:California | collected 2013-09-17 | reverse complement strand
GCCGACGAGGTGATCGAATGAAGCGGCGCGAGTTCATCACGCTCGTGGCAGCCACAACCCACGAGGACACAGGGAGGAAGTCATGACTTCGAAAGCTGCTATGCTCCGAGGCCGCCTCGTGTCGCGGCGGAGCTTCGTCATGACGCTCGCCGCCGCAGCCGCCGCGCCCGCCGCGCAGGCGCAGGCACCGGCGCCCGGGACATCCGCGGTGCCCGCAGGCGGACCGAAAGGCAGGGAGCAACGCATGCTGATCGTCGACGCGCAAATCCACATCTGGAAAAGCAGCAAGCCGAACCCGAACCATCGTCAGATTGCCGACTACAGCGCGGACGACGCGCTCAAGGAGATGGACGAAGCGGGCGTCACGGCCGCGGTGATCCATCCGCCGGGATGGGATCCCAATGCCAACGCGCTCGCGGTCGAGGCCGCGCGCCAACATCCCAACCGGTTCGCGATTCTCGGCAATTTCCCGCTCGACCGGCCGGAGAGCCGCAGCTTGATCGACGGCTGGAAAGGCCGGCCTGGGATGCTCGGGCTGCGCTTCGCGCTGCTGCAGCCGCACCAGAAGACCTGGTTGTCGGATGGCACGATGGACTGGCTCTGGCCGGCGGCCGAGCGCGCTGGGCTGCCGATCGCGCTGCTCGGGCCCGATCTGCTACAGGCTATCGGTCCAATCGCCGAGCGCCATCGCGGACTGAGGCTGATCATCGACCACTTTGGCAGGCCGGACGCAACCTGGTCGAACCTTCCCGACCTCATCGCAACGGCCAAGCACCCGAACGTGGCGCTCAAAGCCACCGGGGCGCCGAGCTACTCGCAGGAGCCCTATCCTTATCGCGACATCCACGGCCACATTCGCAAGCTCTACGATGCGTTCGGGCCCGAGCGGATGTTCTGGGGCACCGACATCACCCGCATGCCGACCGCATGGAAGCAGTGCGTGACGATGTTCACGGAGGAGCTACCCTGGCTGCCCGCGCAGGACAAAGAGCTGATCATGGGGCGCGCGCTTTGCGCGTGGCTTGCCTGGAAGCTGCAGGGATGACGGCGGCGAGGTCTCGCGATGAATGCTCGGGACCTCCTCCAACTAAGGGGGAGCCATGAAGCGACGCGAGTTCATCACGCTGCTCGGCGGCGCGGCTGCTGCATTGCCGCTCGCGGCGCGCGCGAACCTCTCACGGGAGGTCACATGGCAATCGTTATCGGCCGACGAGAGCCCTGGAGTGGGTACATGAAAAAATTCTTTTCATTTGCACTCGCGCTTCTCACGACGAGCATCGTAAGTGCTTTGGCTCAGACCTATCCGACGCGGACGATCACCATCGTTATCGCGTTTCCACCAGGCGGGCCCAATGAAGGGGTCGTTCGCTTTCTAGCAGAAAAGTTGACGCCATCACTTGGTCAGGTGGTCATCATCGAGAATCGCCCAGGCGGCGCCGGTGGAACTGTCGGTACAAGGTCGGTCGCGAACGCGGCACCCGACGGTCACACCCTGCTGCTTAGCCCTCCCGGTCCGCTTGTTGTTGCCCCGCTGATTTATAAGAACGTCGGTTACGATCCGACCAAAGCCTTTACTCCGATCACGGCCCTCTTCAGCATCCCGCAAATGTTGGTCGTCAATCCGGCTGTTCCCGTGAAATCTGTCCAGGAACTCATTGCTTATGCGAAGACCAATCCGGGAAAGATAAGCTTTCCATCACCTGGTTATGGGACACAGCCCCATCTGTTAGGCGAGATGTTCAAGTTGATGGCAGGTATCGACATTATTCACATCCCTTACAAGGGCCCGGCCGCGGCGGTCACGGATTTGCTGGCCGGACAAGTCCAAATGTATTTCGAATTGAAGGCTGCGTACTGGTCAGCCATGCTCGCACCCGCCGGAACCCCGACATCTATTGTCAACAGGCTCAACACTGAGATTAACGCGATTATGAGAACTAAGGAGATGGAAGCGATCCTCGCCAAGCTCAGCGCTAAACCCGAGGTGGGCTCTCCCAAGGGCCTCTCCACCTTCATCGCTGCAGAGACACAGAAATGGGCAGCTGTCGTGAATGCTGCGAACATCAAGGTCGATTGATTTTCTGACTTTCAAGGCACTCGGCCTCGACGTGCCTGCGACACTGCTCGCCCGCGCCGACGAGGTGATCGAATGAAGTGAACGAGAGGGAGGTTCAAAATGAAACTTCGCCGCCGACAATTTCTCCATCTGGCCGCAGGCGCTGCCGCGCTACCGGCTATGTCGCGCATGGCAAGCGCGGAAGCCTATCCAGCGAGGCCCGTTACGATTGTCGCTCCGTTTGCTGCCGGCGGGTCCAGCGACGTTAGTGCGCGTATTGTCGGCGAGTACATGGCGCGCACGCTTGGACAGCAGTTCATCATTGAGAATGTGGTTGGAGCCGGTGGTACGACCGGCTCACTCCGCGCAATGCGCGCAAGACCTGACGGCTACACCATCCTGATGGGCCACATAGGAACTCATGCCTTCTCAGTCTCGCTCTACCCCAGACTTGCCTACAAACCAGATGTCGATTTCGAGCCGATTGGTTTGGTTTTCCAACAGCCTACCGTAATCGTGGCAAGGAAGGACTTTCCGGCAAAAGACTTGAAGGAGTTTATTGGTTACGCAAAGGCCAATACCGAGAAGTTGAATATGGGCCACGCCGGCGTCGGCTCCATCACATTTACCCTCCCCCTCTTGCTTAATTCGCTGCTGGGTATCAAGCCAACGATGGTGCCATTCAACGGCGCTGCACCCGCCGCGAATGCGCTAATCGGCGGTCAAGTCGATTACATGTGCAGCGGAATCGCAGACATCGGACAGCAGGTTCAGACCGGGACCATTAAGGCGTATGCAGTCGTCGCTACCGAACGTCACCCGATCCTACCAAATGTCCCAACTACAATAGAGGCCGGCCTGCCTGAATTTCAGGCGTTGCCTTGGTGGGCGTTGTTTGCGCCGAAGGGCGTACCGCAACCGATTCTCAACGCGCTCACGGATGCACTCGACAAGGCACTCGATGACGAGCAGGTACGCAAGCGCTTCTCCGACCTCGGCGGCGACATTCCGGGCAAAGAGAGGCGAGGCCAGCAGCCACTCGCAGCATTGGTAAAAAGCGAGATTGCTCGTTGGACACCGATCATCAAAGCGGCGAACGTCACAATAGGGTGAGGCCGACTCCGGACATTCCATAAATCCCGATACGCGAATGTCGGCAATGGCCGCGCTATTCGGATGTCGCGATGTCCGACTTGAGTCCGCTTTCGGGGGTAATCCGCGGACGATGCGGAGGGACACGCGCGCCTGACGGCGTTCGCGCAAGGCTTGCAGCAATTGGGTTGGACCGTCGGGCAGAACATCCGCATCGACTATCGTTGGGGTGACGGCAAGCCCGCTATCTCAAGGGAGAGAAGCCAGCCGATCTGCCGGTGCAGGCGCTGACCAAGTACGAGACGGTAATCAACCTCAAGACCGAATGCGACCGCGTCGCGCCCAGCGCCGGCGCGGCGCGAGAAACGCTGTGGAGCAAGCAAATTGAAAGCCTATGAGCTACAGGGCCCCGGCGGGGTCGACGCCATGATGCTGGTCGAGAAGCCCGTGCCCGCACCCGGCCCCGGGCAGGTGCTGGTGAAGCTGAAGGCTGTGACCATCAACTATCGCGATCTCCTCACGGTGAAGGGCGGCTATGGCTCGCGGCAAAAATTTCCGCTGGTGCCACTGTCCGATGGCGCGGGCGTGGTGGAAAGCGTCGGCGCCGGTGTCACGAGCTTCAAGGCTGGCGACCGCGTGACCGGCAGCTTTTTCGAGGGTTGGCTCGGCGGCGAGCCGAGCGAGGAAAAGATGCGCTCTAATCTCGGCGGCGCCCTCGATGGCGTGTTGTGCGAATACCGCGTCTGGCCTGCGGCCGCGCTGGTGCGCACGCCGGATCATCTCAGCGATGCCGAGGCGGCTTCGCTCCCCTGTGCCGGGCTGACGGCGTGGAGCGCGGTGATAAAACTCGGCAACATCAGGTCGGGGCAGACGGTGCTGACCCAAGGCACCGGCGGCGTTTCGATCTTCGCACTGCAATTCGCAAAAATGAGCGGCGCGCGCGTGATCGCGACCTCGTCGAGCGAGGCCAAGATCGAAAAGCTCAAGCAACTCGGCGCCGACGTCACCATCAACTACAAGACCACGCCGGAATGGGGCAAGCTCGCGCGGCAAATGACCGGCCATGGCGTCGATCTCGTCGTCGAAGTCGGCGGCGTCGGCACGCTGAACGAGTCGATCCGCGCGACGAAGATCGGCGGCACCATCGCCTTCATCGGCGTGCTCGCCGGCCGGCCCGAGTCGGAATCGCGCCTGCCGCTGATGGTGATGCAGCAGCAGCGGCTGCAGGGCACCACCGTAGGCTCGGTAGAAGACCTGCAGGCGATGGCCGACGCGATCGCCGTCAACCGCATGAAGCCGGTGGTGGACAAGGTGTTTCCATTCAGCGAGGCCAAGGCGGCGTTCGCCCACATGGCGAGCGGCGCGCATTTCGGCAAGGTGGCGATCGCGATTCCGTGACGCCCGGCGAAGGCACTCGGCCTAGAAATAACCGCCCACGCTGCTTGCCCGCGCCGACGAGGTGATCGAACGAAGAGGCGCGCGTTCATGTCGCTCCTCGGCAGCGCGGCGGCCGCGTCAAGACTAAGACAGATCCGTCTTGGGGGCTGTTCATGTCGGCACAGAACGTAAGTCGCAAGTACGATCGCGACTTTCTACTCAGTCCAGAGAAACGCAATCAGATCGTCGAGTTATGGGAAGTTGAGAAGTATGGACGTGACTGCTTCAATGACCCCAACCACGTTCATCTCTACGGCATGTCGCCCAATGAGTGGTATGGGCGCGGTGTCCGCATTTTGGCTCGCACTTGTCTCGAGGCCGTCAAAGACCCACTGGGAAATGAGATCGGGAGGGATGTTGCAGAGATCATCGCGCGGGCGCCCGCGAACCGTGCTGTCGGCGTGGTTGATCCGTTCGCAGGCTCGTGCAACGGCCTCTACGCGATCTTACGGCATCTACCCGGCTCAAAGGGCATCGGTTTTGAGGTCGAGCCCGCCGTCTTCGATCTGACGACCCGGAATATCGTGCACCTCACCGCGCCCATCGAACTCGTCCACGGTAGTTACAAGGACCTCGTGGGCTCGCGGAGGCACCCTGCCGATCATCTCATCGTCGTTTTCCTCGGCCCTCCATGGGGCGACGCGCTTCAGCCGGGCACGGGCCTACACCTCGACCGTACCAAGCCGCCTATTCTGGAGATTGTTAATGATTTCGAGCAGGTCTACGGCACCCAGCCCGTACTTTATGTGACGGAGGTTCACGAGGTGAATGAACCGAACGCGTTAAGGGCAGCTGAAACGGCATTCGACTGGTCAGATTTGCGGATCTACGATGTCAACGTGCCCGGGCTTCAACATGGTGTCCTTCTCGGCACTCGCCGATGGTCACCGTGAGTAGACCATGTCCGACCACTCCGCCGATGCTGCTCGCGCGCGCCGACGAGGTGATTGAATGATACAACGCAAGTTCATAGGCCTATTTGGGGGTGTGGCTGCGGCATGGTCGGTTGCAGCATATGCGCAGGGGTCGGCGACGATGCCGACGACGAGCGGTACGAGCATGAGCTTGCCGCAAATCGAAGTGGCGCGCGTAAAACCTGTCGACCAGATGCCTCCGAACGTTCGATTGAGCGACGATCTGGTTGACCTGATGAAGGGCTTCAGCCTTTCGAGCGCCGAGGGGATTGGTAGTGCCTGGGGGACACCATTGCGCCCACCGACTCTCTTCGACGAACGTTTCGGCCAGTGGGAAACTCGTTTATGGCCGCAGTAGTACATGCACAGGCGCCCGACGAGGTGATCGAGTAGAGGTGCTTGGTGCGATTGCTCACAGCCACTTTTGGCACGAACGCGAAGTGTTTCCCTGTCCGCTTTGTCGCCGCTCTTGGAGCATAAGCGGACGTAACGCGGACATCGCGGAATCGACGCGATTGATGCTGTGGACGGCGCCCACTCCGCGGCATCAAGGTGCCATAGGGTGGTTGCGTCGAATCGCACCACTTGAGGGCGCAAGTTGTTCTGAGAGAGCCCGACGGCCTGCCTCGGTGATGCGCACCCGCGCTCTTTCCCCTTGGTAACCGCCGGCCACGAACCACTCGCCCTGCACTGTCGCGAGTCCCGAGTTGATCAGTTCGACCATCATATCGATGGAGAAGCCGTGAGCGAGCATCGTCGTCTCAGTGCAGCCGTCGCGGCACGGGGCGAGCAATTCGAGCGCGCGGCGGCTCTCAGGCTTGAGGAGATGACACGTTGTCGGCATGTGAGGCGCGCGGGGCCAATAGTCCGACAGCAGAGTGTCGGTTCGGCGCGATCCATCGTTGACGCGCAAAGGCCGCTCGCAAAAACCGAGCGGCCTTCTGGTTTTTGCTCACGGATTGCTCAATGAAATACGAAAGTGTAGTCGGCAAACTCTGGGGCAGGCAGTGCCCTGGCATTCATCATTAAGTGCTGCGGATTAATCCCCTGACCTAACGAAGGGACACGCGCGTTGGTCGGCGAGGCCGCCCATACTCCGAAAACCCCAGTGGCGATGACGGCAGCGGCAACGGCAAACAGAGTGATCTTGCGCATCTGAGTTCTCCCCACTCAGCTCTACCGCATCATGCGGTAACAAGCATGGGAAGCAGGATGCCGGACTATCGCTTCGGCTGCTGTGATGGCCATCACGAAATACTCGATTTCAGATTTCTGCCAAACGAGAACCCCCCGCCCTAGCAACCTTAGTGGGGAGCAAGGGGGGAGGCCGGGAACCCTCGCGCGTCTCCCTCTCAGGCCGGAGGGCCCGCTGAGGAAAACACAATGTGGCGCGCCACGGGTTCCTACTGACGGGGGCCTGCCCCGATGGCTAGGTAGATCTGTGGGGTGGGGCCCCAAGCCCTAGCGGTGGCTTGTAGCGGGTTCTGAGTGGAAAGCTCGCTGTGGGGCTTGCTAGGGGGAACGTCATTCCCAATGCTGCGCAGGTCGCGCTGTTGGCAAATCCGAAACTTCCAGAGGCCGCGCGCACGCAAAGCGACGCGCAGGAGGCCGCGCGCGCCCTTGGCCTCCAGTTGCTCGTTCTCAATGCCAGCAGGGCGAGAGAGATCGACGCCGCGTTCGCCGCCATGCGCCAGCGGCGCGCCGACGCGCTTCTGGTCGGTTCTGATCCGTTCTTTGCCAGCCGGCTCCAGCAAATCGTGACGTTGGCGGCGCGCGACGCCATCCCGGCCATGTACCTCGGCAACCGCGAATTTGTCGATGAGGGCGGGCTGATAAGCTATGGCAACGACACGGCAGATGGATATCGCCGGGCCGGAGTCTACGTGGGACGCATTCTCAAGGGCGCGGCACCCGCCGACCTGCCAGTCGATCAGGCCACCAAATTCGAATTCCTGATCAACCTGACGACCGCCAAAACGCTTGGCCTCGAAGTGCCGCCAGGGCTCTCCGCTCGCGCCGACGAGGTGATCGAATGATGTGAGGGAGGTTCAAAATGAAACTCCCCGCCGAAATTTTCTGCAGCTGACCGCTGGCGCTGCCGCGCTGCCAGGGGTGTCGCGAAGCACTGAAGCCGGCTTCCGCTAAGCCTCCTGGAGCGCCGCCTCCTTGAAGGCGCCCTTCGGCCAGGCCAAGCCGTAATGCTCGCGCAGCGTCTTGCCCTCATAGGCCGTGCGGAACAGCCCGCGCCGCTGCAGCAGCGGGATCACCTCCGCGCTGAAGACGTCTAGCATCGCCGGCAGGAGCGGAGGCATGATGTTGAAGCCATCCGCCGCGCCGTCGGTGAACCAGTCCTCGATCAGGTCGGCGACCTGCTCCGGCGTGCCGGCAAAGGTGAAATGACCGCGGGCGCCGGCAAGGCTCGCCAGCAATCGCCGCAGCGTTGGCTTCTCGCGTCGGACGAGGCTCAGGATCACCTCGGTCCGGCTGCGCGCCGCCTCGACCGAGGCCGGCGGAGGGAAATCCTCCGGCACCAGCGGGCGATCTAGCGGCAAGTGCGAGAAGTCATGCCCGCCGAACCGACCGGACAGCCGCTTGCGCCCCACGTCGGGGTCCGAAAGCTCGTTCGTCTCGCGCGCCAGACGTTGCGCCTCGGCCTCGGTGGACGCGATCATGGGGCTCAAGCCCGGCAAGATCAGCACCTGCTCAGGCGCCCGGCCCTCGGCCGCCACTAGCGCCTTCAGGTCGGCGTAGAACGCCTGCGCGGTTGTCTTCTCCATGTGCGCGGTGAACACCGCCTCGGCATGCCGCGCGGCGAAGCGGCGACCGGTGTCGGACGATCCGGCCTGCACAAATACGGGCCGACCCTGCGGGCAGCGCGGAAGGTTCAGCGGCCCGGCCACCTGGTAGTACTGGCCCGTGTGGTTGATCGATCGGATGCGGTCCGCCTTCGCATAACGACCGCTGCTCCGGTCGTCGATCACCGCATCGTCGGCCCAGCTGTCCCATAGCGCCTTGACCACGGTCATGAACTCTTCACCGCGGGCATAGCGGTCTGCGTGGCTCACCTGGCCCGTACCGCCGAAGTTGCGAGCTGCCGTGGCAAGCCACGACGTGACAATGTTCCAACCCACGCGACCGTTGCTGATGTGGTCCAGTGATCCGAACTGGCGTGCGAGATTGAACGGCTCGGTATAGGTGGTCGACGCGGTGGCAATCATTCCGATCCGACTGGTCGCCACCGCCACCGCCGCGAGCACGGTGACGGGCTCGAGCCAGGTACGCGCCGCCTGGTCCACGTCATCGCCCAGCGCGAGCTGGTCGGCCAGGAAGATTGAGTCGAACAAGCCTGCTTCTGCCCGCTGCGCCAGATCCTGATAGTAGCGGATGTCGGTCAGCGCCAGCGGCGAGGAAGCTGGATGCCGCCACGATGCTTCATGGTGCCCGCGGCTGTGTATGAACAAGTTCAGGTGCAACTGCCGCGTCATTCTACCCATACCGCGTCAGTGCTTGCGTTTCCACTCATGCCGGCTCCCCCACAGGACGAAAACTAGCCACCGACTGGTGGCCTAGGCAAGACGCTCGCAAAGGGGGCACGCCGCCCTCAACTTCCGGAATCCACCCGTGATCACCGCGTGAATGGTGTCAAGCGCTCCTTCAGGTGGATTTGCGTTACATGCTCAACGGCCTGATGGCACAGCGATGACCCGCTAGCCGCATTCGGTGCGCCTACAAAGCTATGGGCATCCCACCCCCGTTCCATTTTCTAGAAAATGATGCTGCAATCGCTCCGAGAGTTCTGACGTATTCCGCGTGGGTTCCCGAGTCTTGCGTGACGCAATGCGACGGCGCGATTTTATCAAAGCGATTGTTGGCATGGCGGCAGCGTGGCCGATAGCGGCGCGTGCACAAACCTATCCGTCACGACCGATCACCATGTTTGTACCGTTTGCCGCCGGAGGCGGATTCGACGTCATGGGCCGAATCCTTGCAGCCCGTATGAGCGAAATTCTTGGCCAACAGGTGATCATTGAGAACGCGACCGGTGCCGCAGGCATCATCGGAGTGAACCGCGTCGTGAATGCCGCCCCAGACGGCTATACGTTCCTGTTCGGCAGCATCGGCACGCATGCCTATAACCAGACGATCTACAAAAAGCGGCGGTACGACGCAATCGCTGATTTCACGCCGGTTGCCCTGTTCGCCGAACAGCCCATGGTGCTGAATACACGCAAGGACTTTCCGGCCAACAACCTTCCGGAGTTCATCGACTACGTGAAGAAAAATGGTGCGAAGCTGCAATTCGGTTCAGCGGGACCCGGCACGACGACGCACCTCGGATGCGCGCTGCTCAACGCAGTTATCGGCGTACACGTCACGCATGTTCCTTATCGAGGAGGCGGGCCGGCTGCGAATGATTTGATTGGGGGACAGATCGATTACATGTGCCTCAACATGGGTGGCGCGGCTCCCCTCATCATCGGCAAACAGATAAAGGCTATTGCGACGCTGTCGCGCAGTCGCTCGCCGCTTATGCCGGATTTGTCAACCGCGCACGAGCAGGGACTAGCCGACTTCGACGTCGTGACCTGGAATGCCTTTTTTCTTCCGAAAGGCGCGCCCCCAGAGATCGTCAAGAAGCTCAACGATGCAACGAGCCAGGCAATGGACACGCCGGCGATTAAGAACCGAATGCACGAGCTCGGTATTACGGGCGTCGCGCTTGAGCGCAGGTCGCCGGAATACCTCGCCAAGTTTGTCATTGATGAGATCGCAAGATGGGCAGGTCCAATTAAGGCGAATGGGCTTCAGGTGGATTAAGGGCTGACGCCCTTTTGGAGCCCCTCCAGCAATTGAGAGGGCACATGGAGGCCCCTTCGTTCGATCATCCGGAAGCGATTGCTGCAGCTATGGGTGTGCTCGATCGACACCTTGCGGCGCTTAATTCAGGCGATGCAGCCGCTCTGGCGCAGACGCTTCACTTTCCGCATTATCGCTTAGCTGGAGGACGCATGAAAATATGGGAGCGCCCAGAAACCTATCTGCAGGACTTTTATGACCGCGTGGGGCATGAATGGCATCACAGCGCTTGGGATTTCCGTAAACCGATCAGTTCCAGTTCTGACAAAGTGCACCTCGACGTGCAGTTCAGCCGGCACCGCGCTGACGGATCACTATTGGGTCGGTATCGCGCTATGTGGGTCGTTAGTTTGGTCAACCAACGTTGGGCTGCACAGCTGCGGTCGAGCTTTGCTGCCTAGGTGTCGCTCTCGCCGTCAGCAACATCAGGACCATAGGAAATCAGGCCGGACGATCCGCGGCCGGCTCCCAAAGTAGTCTACGTTTTTGGGACCCCGGCGCTCAGGATCGCAGGAAGGAACGCCATCTCGTCGACGCCAGGCGGCAACTTAGTGGTGAGCTGTTTCAAGCGGTCGTCCAATAACAGCATCGCAAAGCCGTGCACCAGCGACCATGCGACTACCATTTGAGCAGCTTGAGGCAGCGTCAGCGTCGCCTGCATCGGTTCATCGCGAACCGCTCTCACCGTGCCTGCGAGCACATCGAGCGCGGCGTCTGCAGCCGATCGCAACGCCGGTCGGGTGAAATCGAGACGTTCGCTGCGAAACATCAGCAGAAAAAGATCGGGATGTGTCCGCGCGAAGGTGACATAGCCGCGTCCGATTGCTTCCAACCGTGCAGGGGCCGAATCGCTCTTGCGAACATGTGCCTCCATCGTGGCCCGAAACCGCGCGAAGCCAACCGCAGCGAGATCGCTCAGCAAGCCCATGGCGTCTCCGAAGTGATTTTTCGGAGCAGCGTGCGACACGCCCGCCTCACGGGCAGCTGCGCGTAATGTCAATCCCCCAATACCATCGCGCTCCAGGATACTTTCGGCAGCCCGAAGCATCGCCTCTCGCAACGAGCCATGATGATAGGGCGCTGCGCGCTTGGCCGCCCGCCGCTTTTTGCCTGCCTGAGGAGCTTTGTGGCTAGGGGCTCGTTTTGTCCTGGTCATCGCTGCGCAATTTCCATATATTGACGATGTCAATATTAAACTTGACAGACCTTACTTTTGCCAGTAACCGCATCTTTACACTGTCAACATTTGGTAGCGCAATACAAGCGCGTCTCGGCCAGTATCGGGCATCCAACATCGCCATCGCGTCCCGGTCACCTCCCCCCAGCCCCCCGACCGGGTTCGCGCGCGGCCGGTTCTTCACCTCGAAGGACCGGCCGCATTGCCACCGCAATCTTGATCGCCTACCGCCATGGGTTACGTGCCAGCGAGCTTTGCGAATTGACCTGGAACATGATCGAGCTTGATAGCGGCCGCGTCCATGTGCGGCGCGCTAAGCACGGCCTTGACAGCACGCACCCACTCACCGGCAAGGCGAGCACTGCGCCAGCCGCGGCAGGAGAATCTCTTCTGGAAGGATTGATCTGGCGTTTCTTGCGGGGACTTGGCTGCACCATAAAGACCTGCCGCCGCACAGGCCGGTTGGAAAAGAGAAATCCGATGCTCGCGGAGGTACAGTCGTGGTCGGGCGCATCATGAAGGTCACTGCGGTACGGGAGGATACCCCGTGGGTGTAGGATGGTCAGGTCTCAACGCCGCCGCCGGGGCGGCCATAACCGGGAATGAGTTGCCCCCATGCTGCCGCCAAGGCCACCGAAGCCGCCGCCCCCGAGGCCACCGAAGCCGCCACCGCCGCCCCCCGCCGCATAGTGGGCATGCCGCGCACGGCTACGCAGCGACACGCGAGGGCGCCATGGCGGCGTTCGCCAAGGGCTGGCGACGGGAGTAGGCCATGGCAAAGGCGACAACGAAGCTTAATGCACAGGATCGGGTGACCTTGTTCTGCGCCGCGACCGGCATCGACCACGCTGCGGTCGGCATCCTCGCGCATGCGATGCAGTCTATGACCATTCGGGGATTCATCGCGCACAATCGCGAGAGCGGGGCGTATGCGCTCACGGGCAGCGGACGCGCTACGCTCATGGCGATCCTTGAGGATGCCGGATTGAAATAAGCCGCGCCGGCGTCCGAAGCGAATGCCGCGATTGGTGAGTCCTCTCCTAGCTCAATGGCCGTTGTTGCATGATTTCTCGACTCAACTCAGCCGCAGCCGAGTCGAGGCATGCCTTTTGTTGTTCTTTGGTTAGATACTGCTCAGGGTTCTTATGGCCGTGAGGTGCGGCGAGCATATGGCACCTTCGACGCCATTTTTGTGCCAGCCACGAAAGGACCAGCGTAAACCCAGGTGTATCCCATATCTCCGGGTCATAGAGTGCTTCTGGGTCGTTGATCGTCTCCGCGATGTATTCCTTCACCTCCGGCACTATCCTTTCAGCTGGCACTTCTTCTCCATCAAAGCCAGGCACGCAGCCTGTTTCGTTCGAAATTGAATTATGGACGCGACGGTCGCGACCCAGAATCTCGACGGGACACAGACGGGACACTGGGCGATCGCAAAAACATAACTCATTGATATTGCTGGCGCTCCCTAGGGGACTCGAACCCCTGTTTTCGCCGTGATTGTGCGCGCCGCACTCGCTCCAGCATGTCCTCGACCGCGCGCTTCGCAAGCGCGAGCTTCTGTGGATCGCGGGCGCGCAGTACCACATTCATGTTGGCCCCGTGCTGCGGATCGAAAAACGGATAGCTCCCGATCGCGACCTCAGGATTGGCCTTGGCGATCTCACCGAGTTGCATGCCGATGTCGCCCTCGCGTGCATCCGCGCGCACCGTTTCCGAGAGCATGCGAACGCCGCTCTTGAGCTTAGTCACCACCTCATCGAGCATCGCCTGCATGATCGAGGGCATTCCCGCCATCACGATTACATTGCCGATCCAGAAGCCAGGCGCCCCCGACACCTTGTTGAGAACGAGATCCGCGCCCTTGGGATGCGCGTCAAGCGCAGGCGCGCCTTGTTCATCTCGGCACCGGTCGTCTTCACCCATTCGTGCAGGATGGCGAGCGCGCGCGGATCGCTGTCGATCGGCACACCGAACGCCTTCGCCACGCAGTCGGCAGTGATGTCACTGTGGGTCGGCCCGATTCCGCCGGTGGTGAAAACATAGATGTAGCGATGCCGGAGCGCATTGAGTGCATCGACGATCGCTTTCTCCTCATTGCCGACCACCCGCACTTCCTTGAGATCGATGCCGACCGTGGTCAGACATTCCGCGACATAGCCGATGTTCTGTGGTCCTGGGTGCGGCCGGACAGGACCTTGCTACCGATCACCAGGAGCGCGGCCGTGACAACCTCTTTGGAAGCGGACGAGTTGGCGGTTGACATGATCACCTGCGAGTCAGCCCAGAATCCTGGAGTTCGGCCGTCTGATCAACAGAGGCGGCGCCTTAAAGGTGCCCAGGGGCCAGGGGGGATGGAAGAAAATTCTTAAGCCCCCCAATCCCGAGCGCGGCGGCGCGTCGGCTGTACCGCAATTAATCCGAGATTAGCGGTCGGCTCCATTTGGGAGTAGAACACTGGGGATTTGGGGCTAACAATGCCGAGAACCCCTGCGCAACCGGCTCTCTCCATCGTTTCACCTGAAACGACCGGCGGCTCTCCCCCGCGCGATCTCGGCCAACATGGTCGCGAGCTGTGGGACGCGGTGCAGCGCGAGTACGGCATCGCCGATCGCGGCGGGATCGAGCTTCTGGCGCAGGCTTGCGGGGCGCTTGATCTGATCGAGGCCCTAGGCGAGGCGATCGCGCGCGACGGGGCCATCGTCTACGGCCGCGCCGGCCCCAAGGCCCACCCCGCGGTCAAGGATCAGCTCGGCGCGCGCGCCTTCCTCGTGCGGACGCTGGAAAAGCTCGGCGTCACCACCGAGAACATCAAACCCGGTCCCGGACGGCCGCCGAGCGCCTTCGGCTGGACGGGTGGGACATGAGCGGGACCCGCCGAACTCCGATCGCCCGCCCCCCGGTGGCGCAGATCACGGCGCGCGCGGTCGATTTGTTCGTGGCCATGGGCAAGCTGCGTTGCACCTGCCCACCACCACCACCCGAGTATTGGAAGCGCAAAATGTGCGCCGGGTGCGATCGGTGGTACGAGCTGCACGCCGAGCTGAACGACGAGCTTGGCTGCAAGCCCTGGGAATGGCCGTGTGTCGCCCGCCAGAGCCCGAAGCGCGCGGGCTCTCCCGCCTGGAACGAGGACATCGCCGCCCGCATGGCGATGCTCGATGACGCCGCAAGGGCGCGGCGCACGGCATCGCACCGCTCGAAGAGCGGACCCCCAATGCCACCGTCGCTGACCAGGAGGTAAGCTGAAATGGGCAGACAAGTAGCTGTCGTGCTTTACGTGGTGGCGATGATCGTCGTCATAGTCGGTGTAGATTTTGTGTTCTTCAGAAACCGATTCTGGGAACGGTTGATAGTGAATATTGGCATTGTCTTGGTGTTCGCAGCTTTCTACTTGAGATTCCTCAAGGACGCGGTCACCTGAGTCGCCCGATCAGCGGCCCCGCAAGAGGACGGAGCCGCGAGAGCACGGTCTATCGGAAACCAAACGCGCTAGGTCTGCTCCAGACCGTGGTCCGTCATCTGATGGATCGCTCGCGCTCCGACTTACTGATGATCAACTCACCGAGGTCATGCGCCTCTGTCAGCCGCTCGCGCTGCAGTGTCGCGACGCGCTGTTGCGCATCCTCGCCCACGAGCTACGCGGCCGCCGCGATGTTGGCGACGGCGAACTGCATCGGCTCGCGCGCACCATCATCAAGGACAATCGCTTGTTCGACCCGCCGCTCGACACGGAAAAGGGCGAGCGCGGGCGCGGCGGCAAATATGCCTGACGCTAGTCGGCACGGCGCACATCACGGTCGAGGAATGGCGCGCCGAAACCGCAACGCGGGTAAAAAATCGCGCCAAGTCAAAGGCTTCCAAGAAAAATCCAGTCCTACGTAGGACTGGATCGACCACCGATCGATCAGGATCGCGACCGGCGCTGCACCCGATCGAGCCGGGCCAGGGTGTAGGCGCGGCGCGCTGACCGGGACAATTGGTCCCGCTTGGATTCCATCATGCAACGGTTCGCAAAACTCGTGCGCGGATGGAACGTGCAGGCGACGTGGATAAAGTATCCACACGGAGGGATAGCACGCGCGTCGAGCGTAGGGACGGAAACACCGATACGGTATCCAAGGACTTAGACGTTTCAGATGATCTGAAATGCCCCGCCATCTCTTTGCATATGCAGGTTTTTCGCTGTTTGCACGACAGAGCCGACAGTGCATCTCGCCGCATCTCGCCGCACTGTGCGATCCGGGCCCGCCCTTCGCGCTTCGCACGTAGATTTAGCCGATCGAGCCGGGCGAGGATGTAGGCGATGAAAAAAACTTCTGACGTAGACGCGGATTCGCATTTTTGCGCAGACGCTTAAATATTTCTCGACATCCGTGCGGCCTGTGTTAGCCATCGATCGGCCCCATCAGGCTCATCATCGAAACCAATCGCGCGCGGTGACGCGGCTCTCGCTTCTTCCTGATGGGGCGGCGGGAGCCGCACACGCGCGCACGAGCGATGCCGCGATGAAAGCGAGAACAAAGCAGCGCGTTAGAAAGCGCTCGGCCGATATCATCCCGCCGAACCCGATACTGAGGCAGGACGCTGACGCAATCCGCGCGCTCGGCCGAGGATCGTTCGACAACTTCGTCGAGATCGGCCGTCGGCTCGAACGAGACCGCAAAATACTCAAAAAGCAAGGCGCGTGGCTGGCGTGGTTGAAAGCGGAGTTCTCGTGGTCGCGCCGCACAGCCGACCGTTTCATCGCGATTTTTGAAGCAGAAACAACGGGCCACCTGCGCAACTTGCGCACTGCGGCCGCGGCGTTGCCGTTGACCGCCATCTATGCGCTGGCCAAGGCATCGCCTGAAGTCGTTGCCGATGTCGAGCGGCGGCTTGCCGGTGGCGAACGCGTAAAGGCGCGCGAGATCGTCGCCCTTGCATCACAACAAGAGACCTTTACGTCGCTTCGAACAGTCGACTTTTCTCAATCGGATGACGGGCCGATTGCGCCACGAACGTTCGCGCGGCACGACGACGAGACGCCGCCGCGGCAGGTTGATCTGCGCGCCACCGAAATCCAGCGATGGCTGCGAGACCTTGCAGCGTTCGCTGACGATCTCCGTTATCGCCCGTCGCCGGACGAAATTTTGGCCGTGCTATCGGCGGAGCAACGGGTCGAAGTGATCGAGACGGCGCGCGCGATCGCCGAATATTTTTCGGCGCTTTTTCGCGGCACGGCGGGGGCTAAGCTGACGGTCATCGCTGCATCGAGTCCGAGCGATGAGGACGTGCGATGATCATCGCGCCGCTGATTCCGCGTCTAGCTCGACGCGCAAATTTCCGTTGACGAAATGACGCGGATCGATGATGGTCGGACAGTCATCCTTCTGGCGAAGGCATCCGAAATTTCGAAGCTTCCGCGTATGCGGAACGGCGGCTCCGGTTTTCCCTTCGCCAGAGGAATATGAGCCGGAGCCGCTTTCGCATGCGCGTCGACGCCGAATTCCCCCCGATGCCCGACTGGTTTCCCGATTTTGTGCGTGAGCTTGCCGCCCTGTCACCGGCCGAGCTTCGAGAATTCGATGCGATGCTGGCGGAAAACGAAGCCCGCGCCGAAGCAGCAAAGGCTGCGCGCGAAGCGAAAAAGCGAGAACGCCAGCGCGAGCAAATGCTCGCCCGTCACGTCGCCAAGGCTAAGCAACTCGGGATCGACGTGACTGTCGAGCCCGATGGCGCGGTGACCTTCCACACCAGCAGCTCGGCGAGCGCGCCCGGCGATAAACCTCAAACCGATTTGGCCGAATGGATTGCAAAGCAGCATGCGCATTAGGCTCAAAGGCATTAACTGGAAGCAGAAGCGTCTCGCTGACGGCAGCTTCAAAACCTATTACTGGGCGTGGAAAGGCGGACCGCCGTTGCGCGGTGAGCCGGGCACACCGGAATTCGTCCACAGCTACAACGAAGCCATCGCGACGAAGGCAGCGACACCGCAGGGCATGCTGCTGTCGGTGTTGCAAGCGTATCAGGCCAGCGGCGAATTCAACGGGCTCGCTGCTCGCACGCGGTGCGACTACGTCGAAAAGATCAAGCTCATCGAAGCCAAGTTTGGCGATTTCCCATTGTCGGCGCTAAGCGCCCGTGGTGCCCGCGCCGTCTTCATGGCGTGGCGCGACAAGCTCGCCGCAAAATCACGGCGGCAGGCCGACTACGCGTGGCAGGTGCTCGCACGCATCTTGTCGTGGGCTCACAATCGCGGGCTCGTGTCGGCGAATCCGTGCGCGCGCGGCGGTCGGCTCTATCGCGGCTCGCGCGTCGATAAGATTTGGACCCCCGCCGACGAGGCGGCATTTCTCAAATCCGCGCCTGCGCATTTCCATCTGCCGCTATTGCTCGCGTTGTGGACCGGGCAACGGCAAGGCGATCTCTTGCGCCTGCGGTGGTCGGCTTACGACGGCACGCATATCCGGCTGCGGCAGAGCAAGGGCGGCATTCCCGTGGTGATACCGGTCGGCGCGCCGCTGAAGGCTGCGCTCGATGCCGCAAAGAAACATGGACCGCTGATCCTGACAAATAGCTTGCGACGCCCGTGGACATCGCACGGCTTCCAATCGTCATGGGGAATCGCCGCGAGGAAGGCCGGGATCATCGGCGTGACGTTCCACGATCTGCGCGGGACCGCGGTCACACGGCTCGCGCTGGTCGGATGCACCGAGGCGCAGATCGCCGCCATCACCGGGCACTCGCTGCGCGACGTGCGCTCGATCCTCGACGCCAATTACCTGCACCGCGATCCGGCGCTCGCGGAGAGTGCGATCCGAAAACTCGAAAGAGGAGCGTGAAAAAATCTCCCGACTGACTCCCGACTGGACCAAAAGCAGTACGACCAGAATGAAGGAAGGCCCGCGAAATCAAATAGCTAACAGACTCGGCCCGAGCCTTACTGCCGGTGCATGAGTCCGCT